>WBZX01000264.1_pt1 | contig 49812 bp, 45 predicted proteins | sample 5204211 | NCBI WGS metagenome assembly WBZX01 (sample SAMN12344362, study PRJNA552823) | activated sludge metagenome | biome: Activated sludge suspended growth; feature: Nitrification reactor; material: Wastewater; isolation source: activated sludge from nitrification reactor of wastewater...
CATTCCGCCATCGCCGACCGCGAGTACGAAGTTGTCTCCGCTCGACCACATGGCGCGGATGGTGGTGGTTCCGGCCCCTGTGTTGGGCGTTGCGGTCCAGCTGTTTTCGACCATCTTCACACCGGCAGTTGGGGTGACGACGCGCTGAAGGATGGCGCCACCATCGCCCGCTGCGTAGTGAACGGTGGTGGTTCCGCACAGCATGGAGTGAATGTTGCCAGTGATGCTGCCGCCCGCAGCCATCTGGGTGGTGACTGCCTTGTTGCCATCCCATTCCGCAGCGAAGGCCTTTCCAGAGACGGGAGCGCCTCCCAAAAACAGATCATAGGTGGTCTTGGCGGGAAGCTGACAGATCGAGTGAAGGTTGGCGCTTCCGATGCTACCGGAGACGAGGGTTCCGCCGCTCGATAGGATCAGCGTGGTTCCGGCATCGCCCACCACAAACGTGTTGGGAGACGCATTGTTGCCAATGGCAATCGCGCGCAGGTTCGCGTTGGTGCCTACGTTGACTTGGGTAAAGCCGCCACTGCTCCACTTCAGCAGCGTTCCACCGTCTCCGGCGACATACGTAACCGACGCTGCGGGCTTGCCAACCGCTGCATGCAGGGTCTTGGACGCGACGGTCCCAGGAATCGGAACAGCGCTCCACGTTGCGCCATTCCACTGATAGGCGGCGCCACCGTCTCCCACTGCCAAGATGTTGCTGGGGGCGTTGCCGCCGATTCCGTGAAAGTTCGGGACCACAGCGGCGCTGGGAACGGACTCTTTGCACCAGCCGACGCAGCTAGAAAACGCCGCTTGAATGACGGTGTCTTGGTTGACCGTGACGACGCAAGGGGTTGTTCCCGCGCAGCCGCCACCCGACCAGCCAGTGAACAGACCAGCGGTGGGCTTGGGCGTGAGGGTGTACTTGGTTCCCTTTGTGACCGTCAGGGTGCAGCCGTTGCCAAGACCATCACAGCTGATTCCGTTGGGATCGGAAACAACCGTTCCGATTCCCATTCCGATGTTGGCAACCTGGACAGACAGCGTCGCGCCATTGCCGCACAGCGGAACGGTAGACAGGGCCAGCGATGGATCAAAGATTCCGTCGCTGTCGATGTTCACCAGCGCAGTTCCGGTCGCAAGGATACAGCTGTTGGGACCATACATCGTGACTTCAAACGAAGCCTGTCCGCGCGTTCCCACAGGAAAGGTGACTCCCAGCAGATCATAAGGAGCCTCTGTGAAGCTCTGTGTCCGTTCCTGCGGACTCCCTGCTGCATCAGGAATGGTCACTTTGAGCGCGACTGTGGTTGCTCCTGGGTCCACTGGTGCAAGGTGCAGACGAACGATCGGTCCGTCATGACTGCCATCGGTGCTGGAGTTTGAACAGGAGGTGAGCGAAAGGATCAGCAACAGGATTCCGAGCGGACCCAATAAGAAGGGACGGAATCGAGACAGCCAGTGAGAGCGTCCGTGTCTTGCCATCACACATCCTCCATATGCGCTAAGAATCGACTCCGCACCGTTGTGCTGCACAGGTGATGCTGCGCGTCACTGCGGAACGCTAGAACTGAAACGAAAAGGTGTTGCTCGGTAGCGTGCGATCCATGGTGGTGGGAGTGCTGCGCGTACCAATCACCACTCCGGCTGTGACACCGGCTGCGACGACGGCAGCTCCGCCCAGCGCGACCCAGAACCACCACTTTTTATAGACCGGCGCTTTTTCCATCACGATGACGGGTGCGGGGTCTGCTCCGCTTGCGAGCTTGCGCTCGATCTTCTGCTTCTGACCGTCTTCCACCACGACATCGACTTGCTCGGATCGGAAGCCGACGTGGCGCAGCACCACCTTGTGTGATCCTGCAAAGGTGACGCGCTTATACGGCGTGATGCCAAGCTCTGTTCCGTCGACAAACACGGCGGCTCCCGATGGCTCTGATCGAACCTCCAGACCACCGCGTGGACGCGCTACACACTCGATCACCGCGCGCTTGACCATGTCGCCCAGCTTTTCTGCTGCTTGCTTGTCCGTACAGGCTGCGCACTCTTCGGTAAGCTTTGCGCCCATCGCACCGACTTCCACATCCAGGATCTCTACGCTGAGCTTCCACGCGGTGGCGGCCTTTCCTTCCCCGCTGCCACGCTTGACCCGATAGCGCGTCACCAGCTGACTATCGAGCAGTCTTCCCAGTCGCTCGTAACACAGCTCGGTGTGACAGCCTTGAAGCTGGGCTTCTCCGCTCAGTGTGGCTTCCAGATCTCCAGCAGGAATCAGGCTCAGCTGCTGCGACTTGAGCGCGGACTCTGTGGTGTGGCGGAGCAGCGTTACATCGTCTTTGCTGAGCTCTCCTTCGAGCTGTGGCTCGACGATGAGCGCGCTCGCTGCTGCTGCATCACGCTGGGACAGACAGAACACCGCAAAGAAACCGAACGCCCACAAGACGCTGCAAAGGAGCTGCTGTGAAAAGCGTGTCCAAGGCTTGCCATTGATAGCCATCCTGGCCCCCTCTACGCCGAATGCTGTGATCCTTCAGTGTTTTCATCTTACGCGATGAGCAACGTGAAAGATCAAGCGTGCGCTACGTGAGCGGAATCCCAGCGAAAAAGCAGCGGAAGGAATTCGGATTCAAAAAAGACAGCAAGATCGGGCAGCAAGCAAGCGTGGACAGCATGAAACAGAACCGCCGGAGCAGCACACTCCGGCACCTGATCACAGGTCCATAGGAAGCGGGATGGGTCAGACTTACGGAGCCATGATGCGACCCGGTGCGCCGCCGGTTCCATCTTGGGTGTGGCAGGCGTTGCAGTCTCCGTTTGTCTGCGCAGCGTTCATCGCGCGGACCTTGTTTCCTTGCTTGATCTTGACGGTGTAGGGGAATACCAGCGTGGACGCACTGCTGCGGAGCATGAAGTTGCCGCTGCTGTTGGGAGTCAGTGTGGACACGGTTCCTTTGGAATCGGTGATCTCTACGGTGATGGTTCCGCTGCCGCTGGTTCCTACGCAGGAATCGGGCTCATGCGCGGTGGGATACACCGTTCCGGCAAGCTGGAACTTGGGGGCTTCGCTGCTTGCTGCGTGACAAGTGATGCAAGCTCGGCCCGGAAGCATCGTCGAGGATGCTTTTCCCATCCATGTGACTCCGCTGGTGCAGACCAGCGGCGTGTTGTACGGATTGCTGCTGGTTCCGCAGCTTCCCATCGGTGTTCCGGCGTTGACCCACGCTTGCAGGACCGCAACATCGGACGCAGGCGGTAGTCCAGAAGGAGGCATCGGTCGCGCAGGATCTTGCATCCGTACGATGGCGCGCTCGATCAGCTTTTTGGTGGGATCAACCATCGATGCTGCGGTGACATCGGCGTACGTCAGCAGCTTGGGAAGTCCTGATGCGGTGCTGCTGTGGCAAGCGGTGCAAGTCTTCGATAACACTTGGCTCACATCGCAGGGGATTCCGCTGCTGGCTGTGCTGCCGTCGCCGCTGCTTGTCATGTCGAGCACATCGAGATACTGCGGTGGTTCTTCCTGGCAACCGGACAAGGATCCCAGAAAGAGTCCTGCGCACAGCAGACTGCCGAGCAGCTGGGTGGGCTGTATGACTGTTTGGACAGAGCGACGTACACGGGCTGGTAAGGAATAAGTCATGGCTGGTTCTCCGTAGTCGAAGCGGGCGCTGCGTAAGATGGTGCTTACATCGCGCCAGAGTGTTTCCTGATAGGAGTGGCTACGATGTGTCCGTTTCGTGCAACAAAACAGACACAAAGCGACAAATTTTTTTATTTGGCGACCGATCTAACGAAACTTGCGACGACTATTTTTCCGAACGAGGTTCGTAGCTTGTCGGACCGTGACGTGAGGGTTTTACAGGACCTCTCTGTTGCGCTAGAAGTTCGGGTATCAACGTGTAGCGTGGTCCGCCACGCAAACGGAGCCGGAGAGCCCAATGTCCGTGAGCAACCGAACTTCAGATCGTAGCGTCCTGGTCCGATCGATGAACCTCTCTCTGCGCATCAGGCGCTGGTCTGTGCTGTGTCTGTGGCTCGCGGCGTATTCCGTTTGCTTCGCCCAGCCAGCCAAGTCAGAGAGCGCTCCGACGGCAGCGACTTCTTCCGACAAACAGACAGAGTCCGCTGCCCAGCCCGCTGCAAGTGGTGGAGATCTCAGCTTTGATCTGTTTGAAGATGACAAAAAGAAGACAGAGTCTCCTGAGCAGGCCAAAGCAGCGGTGGATGCCGCACTGGCGACAGAGAAAGCGGGACGGATTCGCCGGGCGATGCTGACCACGCACCAAGCGATGGGATTTTCAACGCTCGCGGCGCTGGCAACCACCCTGGTGATAGGACAGTTCAACTATCAGGACAAATACGTAAATGGTCAGTTTACGGGCCGCTTTGAGCGCGCTCACCTGGGACTTGGCATCGCGACCTCGGTGATGTTTGCGACGACGGGATCGCTGGCGCTCTTTTCCCCCGACCCGTATCCGAAAAAGTATCGGCTAGATACCGCGATGATTCACCGTGTAGCGATGGCAATGGCGACGGCAGGCATGGTGACGCAGATGGTGCTCGGACCGATTGTGGACTGGCGAACGGGACGACTTGACCAGCCTCGGCTTGCGCTCGGACACTTGATCACTGGGTATGCAACCTTCGCATTTATGGCGACGGGAACCATCGCGTACTTCTTCTGACCGTTAGAATCTTTTGACCCCGATCCCTCGTCCTAACCTAAGCGGAGGAAACATCCATGCGTAGCTCGATCTTGTTGGCCCTTCTTCTTTCCGTCTCTCCTGCGTTTGCACAGACGGCTGCTGCACCTGCGCCCGCACCGGCTGCCGTGCCTGCTGGCACCAACCTTACGGTGAGCACCAAGGACAGCAGCATCACCTATCGACTCATTCACAAGCTGCACAAGTTTGACGGAGTCAGCAAAGCCGTTGAAGGTCGTGCTCGCATTCTTCCCGACGGAAAAACGCAAGTTGCGATTCGTGCCAAGGTCGATTCCTTTGACTCTGGAAATGCCAACCGTGACTCCCACATGAAAGAGACTGTGGAAGCCGCGCGCTTTCCGCAGGTTGAGCTCAAGGCCCAAGGCGAGGCTCCGATTCCTGCTTCGTTTCCTGCCACTGTGGACCGCACGTTCAAAGCAGAGCTGAGCTTTCACGGAATCAAAAAGACGCTCGATGTGCCGGTGAAGCTGACCTACACAAGTGCGACCGGAATCCGCGCCGAAGCACACCTTACGCTCAGTCTCGATGAGTTCAAGGTCGAGCGACCGAGCCTGATGTTCGTCAAGATCGACGACGCGATGCAGGTTGACGTATCCCTTGGCTTTACGCCGTAACGGCTGCGAGCGCTGCGCTTTCTATGAGGTCTGTGATGTTCATGAACCCACGACTTGGCATTGCCGTGCTGGCGATGCTCGGTCTTTCTGCTTGTGCCGAAGTCAACCTGGATACGGCACCAGGCGCAGCGGCTGGCTGCGAAGATCCGACGGAAGACAACTTGGTTCCGCAGGCTCCGATGCTGCCGGGCCGAAGCTGCATGGCTTGTCATCGTCAAGGCGGACAAGCAAGCGGAGCCGTCTGGACTGCCAGCGGAACGGTCTACGGGAGCGGCTCCAGCGCGTGCAACAGCGGCGGACTGGAAGGCGTCAAGGTCGAGCTTGCCGATGAAAATCGCAAGATCCTCATCACGCTGTACACAAACCGCAGCGGCAACTTCTTTACCGCAGAGCCGCTTCAGTACGAAAAGCTCATCGCGCGCGTCAGCAAAGACGGCAAGATCAAAGAGATGTCCACGCCCGTTCCTTCGGGAGACTGTGCGGGCTGCCACAATCCCACCGGACCGGCGGGCGGTCGCATCTACTTGAACTAGCGCGCGGTGTGCGTGCGCAGCGGTGGTCGCTTAGGGAAGGACGAGAGCGGACGGCTCTCCGTGTTTGACGGCACCACCGTGACAGTTTCGCAGAAACGCTTCCAGCGTACTGTAGGTGTAGTTTACCGGACCTTCGATGCCAATCACGGAGTCTTTGATGGCGCGACGGTCCCGTGAGACACCGAGCGAAATCGTGGTTCGATCCGTTCGATAGGTTCCCAGCAGCACCACGTCTTGGCGAATCTGCGTCTCGTCGATGTAGCAGTCGGCGTCGGGACCGGACTCCTCTTTGACCCAGACCGGCAGACGGAACGAGCGCACAATCGCCTGATCGTCCATCGTGAACGCGCCAATCCGTAGCTGCTTGACCTCGTGACGAGCCCAGGCCGACAGCACGGTCAGCAGTCCTTCGGGGACCTCCATATCCAGATACATCGACAGGTGCTTTTCCAGCGTCGGCCTGCGCGGTCCTCGCTCGATGGCTTGCAAAAGTGCTGCGGTAAACGGTTGAGCGGATGGTTTGGACTTTTCGTTCATGCGCAGCTCCATCATAGATCGCAGCGGGCAGCGGATCCGAGCACTTTGTCACACCAGGACCTCCGCTCGCTGCCAGGACCGCGCCGCTTGCGGAAAACACCGCACCTGTGCGACGATAACCAAGGAGATGTCGACCGCGCTACTTCGTAGGCTCGCCTTCGCGCTTGTTCTGCTGGGATCTGTGCCAAGTGGAACCGCCAAGCCCGCCGAGCCCAAGCCCTTCAAGCCAAGCTGTTCCCTGAGCTGTCCCGACGGATTCCGTCTGGTGCTGTATACGTGGGAGCTGCATCCCGAGCGCACCATCTATGACGAAAACGGTCAAGAGATGGTTTCGCAGGACGGCGTCTGGAAAGTCAGCTGCTCCGTTCGCTGCGAACAGAAGTCCGAAAGCGGACAGACCAAGCTGCACAGTGACCAGCGGCTGCTCTGTGACAGCGGACAGGAGCCTGCTCCCTACGTCGGTCCGTGGCGCATCACCAGCAAGTGGGTGAAGGAGTGCGCTGCGCTGTTTCCTGATGCCTGCGGCATGACCTGTTATCCGGTGAGGAAGCCGCCACCGCCCAAGAAGCAGTCGGGCGGAAAGCGCAGCAAAAAGAAGTAGATCATACGCCTCATATTGGCGCATCGTCTCTGCTGGGGACTTCGCCTCTGTTACGAGGCCTGCTGCACGCTCTGCGTCGTTGCATCATCATAGAACTGACTGTACCAGCGGCGGAGCCTCATGATCGCACCGTCTCCGTCGCACAGGATCGGCTGGGTGAGGTATTCCTTGCTCTCCCAGATCTCCATGTCTTCGTGATACGTTTTCATCATCTGCCAGCGTACAAAGCGTCCAGCGAACTGGGACAGAAACGGAACGCGCGACTTCTTCGTCCACAGCGTCAGCCGATGATTGGTGAACTCGCCATCGATGGGAACGATCGATGAAAACACCAGCGCAGGCGTCATCGGCATCTCTGGAAAGTGACAGTAGTGAAAGCCGGGCTCGATCATGTGAAACTCGAGCCGTCCTTTCAGCGTTGTCCCAAAGCGCTTGAGCGAGGTCATCTGCGTAATCCGCAGCGATCTTCCGTCGGGCTGAAAGCGATTTTCCGGCATGTTGTGTCCGTGCACCGCTGCAAAGTGCGGACTGTCCACCGAGTTTTCCATGATGTCTTGACCATGGATGCGAATGCGAAACTCGTACGTATGCGGAGAGCCGTAGTCGCGCGGATCGAAGTGCTCAATCTGCGGCAGATCATACGAAGGAGCCGTTCCCGCTTGGTTGCGATACAGAAAGATCATTCCGTAGCGCTCGACGACCGTGTGCGCCGTCACCTTGGCTTTGGGCGGAATCTTTTTGGCGTACGGAATGTCGGTACACTGCCCGGTGCGATCGAAGCTCCAGTGATGATAGGGACAGCGAACGGAGTTGTTTTTGACGCAGCCTCCCGCTGAAAACCGCGATCCGAGGTGCGGACAGACATCATCCACCACTCCGACCTGACCGTCTTGTCCCCGAAACATGACGTAGGTCTTGCCAAACTGCTCTACCTTCTTGAGCGCACCGACGGGAAGCTGCTGGCTCCAGCCAATCTGGAACCAGCCTGCGGTGTAGCTTGGCAGATCGTATCGCTTGGTCTTCATCATCTGCTGTCCTTTCTCGATCTGCTGTATCACAGCGCTGTGCGATGTTTTGCGGAACTGTGCGGAATCGCTCGTGATTTTGAAAAATGGCCCAATCATTCATCAGGTTGAGTGCGAATCTTCGGCCTTTCTGTGTCGTTTGCTGCCCATTTCGCGGACCGCGCTGTTCGGATTCCCGGGGCTGCATGGCGTTGCGTCGTTCAGAGCGTGCGAAGTCGCTCAATAAAAAAGATGCAAATACCATTGGCCAGCGCTCCATCCCTCAGCTACTCCAAAAAACCATCATGAACATCATTCGCACTGCACAGAGCCTGCTTGTGACTGCGCTTTGTTCGACGAGCGTGGGCTGTACGAGCTACGAGCTTCAGACACACTTTCCTGCTCCGCAGCTTCCGATTGGACCACCGGGAACTGGACAGATTTGTGTGCTGCGTCCGCATCAAGTCGCCGCGCTGGTTCCTGCGATTGTGAAGGACAACGGAACGCTGGTGGGAATGACCAAAGGGCCTTCCTACTTCTGCTACTTGGCTGCGCCGGGATATCACTTGCTGTCGACGTTTTACGGCGACGACATTGATCATCGCTTAGGAACGGGCGCGCAGAAAGATCTGATGGTCTTGGTTCCGCCATCGGGTCGTGTGTTTGTCCATCACGATGTCTCTGCGATCCTATCGCTGTCTGTTGCGGTGCTGAGCGAAGCGGATGCTTCGGCCAAGATTGCGGGCTGTTACTACGTCACGCTGTCGTCGGTGCCAAGCGGCGGAATCCTTCCCAAACAAGGTGACGTGCTGCCCGCTCAGTCTCCGCGTGAATAAGCGCGCAGCGCGTAGCTGTGTTGTGCGCTTACTCTTCGATCGTATCGATCGTGAGCTTGATGCGCGGAGGCATTCCTTCCATCCGTTCCGGGGATCGATGCACCAGTCCGCGACCGCGATTTCCCGGCCAGGTTGCACCTTTGCAAAAGGCTACAGAATATGCATCTACGCGACGGACCACCGCGCCTTCCTTCATGATTCGTACGTTGGCCGCTTGCGCGCTGCATCCTGCACCTTGACCCAGTGATGCGCGCTGCACGTCATGCTCTGCCAGATACTCTGTTCCTGCTCCGGCATAGGTACAGAGCAGCCGCAGCGGAACATAATCGGTATGAAACACCGGACAGTCTGTGCGATCACTGGTTCCGAGCTTCATCGTGATGCGCTCACTTCCCGCTGCTTCACAAAACAGCTCGGTGAGCAGCGCAAGGTCTTCGGCCCACTGCGTCCGAATCGACGGTGTCAGCGCAGTGATCGGTGCAAGAAACTCCTCGATGCGCAGCTTGGACTTCCATCCTTCGTAGCGCAGGAAAAACGCATGCGAGCTGGCGAGATCGCGCAGCGCTTCCGACAAAGGCTGTATCGCCGCGCGATGCCAGATGCACAGGTTCCACTGCGGCTCTGCGATGCGCAACAGAGACTCACGCTGTGTCGAAAGCAGGAAGCTGAGCCCTTGAGATGACACAGCATCTTGAATCAGTGGTGGGATTCTCATGGCTCAATAATGCAAGTCTTTTGCATTTAGATCAAGTCAATCAGCGTACAATTGGCTTGTAAATGCAATTCCTAGTCATTTGAAAATGGATCGGATCACACAGCGCAGGCTTCTACGGCATGTGACTGCGCACGAAAGGAACGTGCGTCCTGATCCGATCCTTCGCACAACAGAAGGAACGATTCCCATCGCATCGAACTGGATCAGGAATCGATCAGGAATCGATCAGGAATCGCTTGGGAATCGATCAGGAATCGGTTAGGAATCGCTTGGGAATCGCTTGGGAATCGGGGCTTAGATCGAGGGAAGCTGAACGCGGCTCGGCGCTTCGATGCGATAGGTGAGGAGCAGCTCTCGCGTGGCGCGTCCAGGCAGCTCGACATCAAAGTGCGCGAAGCCGTCTTTTCCGTCCCAGCGCATGCCGCTCGTGCGGTCGACGCTGATTTCCACTTCGCGGATTTCGCTGGTGGGAACGCGCTCTGTGACAAGTAGCTTGCGAGACGATCCGCTGAGGTTGCTGACGAACAGCTTGACGGTGCGGCTGATGCGCTGGGTTCCGGTGAGCGCAGCTTGCTCGCGTTCCTCGCTGACTTGGCGTCGTACCCGCAGTCCGTCGTCGGGACCAAAGCCCAGCTCAAACGGCTCGCCGCGACCGACGAAGCCGGTTCGTCCGCGACCGCATAGCTCGGTGCCCCGTGACAGCACGACCGGACCGGCGAGCAGAGGCCTTGCGCCCGTCAGCGTAGCGGTGGCGCGCAGGTGGGCAGCCATGCCTCTCTCGGGGAAGACCACGCGCTCGACCTGCGCTGCGACGGATACCTGCGAGATCTCAATCCGGCTCGGCTGTCCCGTCGATAGCAGCGTCACGGGACGGATTGGATCGAAGGTGAGCGGCTCGCCGCCATCATCGACGCCGGGCATCTCTTCGACGTTTTGGCTGCCGCGACCGATGCCAGCGACGGCGATGCTCTGCTCTCGCGCTTCGACGATCACGGTGCGTCGCTCTGCGTCGGTCTTTCGTCGCAGCCGGAGCTGATCTTCGCTCAGCAGTGGCGGGGATGCATGTTGGGCCGGTCGCGCCGTCGAAAAGCGGGCGACAATGCCGGTCCAGTCTTCGCCCGTGCGCTGCCAGACCACCGCCGAGGTTACGATCGTCAGGATGTGTGTCCCGTCGGTGTGCGTTGAAAGTCGCGCCAAGTGCTCGGGCCGCCACAGCGCACACGGCGCAATGTAGGTCACTTCCAGCGAGATCTCCGTCGGACTGGGCACTTCCAGCTGAAGATCAACCGTAGACTCTCGTCGAGGCCGCAGCCGACGGGCCGCTTGGTAGCGAAGCTGCGCGCGCTTTTCGTCGAGCCGTGCGTCGTATAGCTCTTTTTGGGCCGCGTACAGTCCGTCGAGCGCTTGTTCTTGGCTGTCGAGAAGCTGTCCGAGCGCAATCCGCCAGCCAGAAAGCTCCGTCGCTGCACCGCGTGGAACCCGTCCCAGCGCAATCACCCAGGCCAAGATCAGCGCCGCACAGCGTCCTTCGTGAACCTGCGCAACTTCCAGCGCTCTTTCGGCAAGCACGCGACGAGCCATCGCCTTTTTCTGATCGTGCTCTGACTCGCGTAGCTCACTATCGCTACCGACGGTGACTTCGTGACTGCGGCGGGTCACTTGCGTCGACAGCAGCTTGGCTGCGCCATTGACCAGCGGCAGCACGCTCTGATCGTCGACGAGCGGCGTCACCCCGCGCAGGCTGATCAGCACCGTTCCGGCGGGCAGCGTCGCCTGAGCCGCGCGTACCACTTCGGCGCGATCCTCGAAGAATGTGACCCGCAGCGGCCTGGTATCCAGCTCGATCCGCTGTCCTTCCTTCGTCGGGGATTGGTTAGTCACGACGGTTGCCTCCGATGATCTCGCTCTTGGCGGAAAAGCTCAGACGGTACTGGTATTCGATCTTGGCCTTGCCAGCGGGCGGCAGCGTCAGTCGCCACTTCATGCCGCGACGGATCGGTACGCCGCGCTCGACTTGGTCATAGGGCGTGTGCGCGGGCTTTTCGGCGGTCAGCTCGACGGTCAGCGACTTGTCTTCACTTACCGGCATGCGATCCAGCACATCGATCTGAATGGACTGTCCCAGCGACGATGTCAGCTCGATCGATACCGTGTGATTCATCGCCGTCGAGCCACCGAGAAGACCGGCGCTCTCTTCTTCGGCGCGAACGTTGCGAGCGACCCGGACGCGATCCTCGACGCCCATTCCGACGCGCAGGCTGCCGCCGCGATCGACGTGGCTGATGTGATCGGTCGTCAGCAGTCCGCCATCGACGTAGACATCGACGGGACCAGCCAGCAGCGGGGCGTGACAGGGATTTTGTAGCTCGGCCTCACGGTAGACATCGGCGCGCTCTCGCGGAACCGTCACCAGCCGGAGCGTCGGCTGTCCGTCGGCAGACAAGATCGCAACCCGATGTAGCTTTCCGTCCGACGGGATCTTCAGCAGACCTTCGGCATCGTAGCGATGATCAAACTGCCCGCGTGACTGCAGTGGATCGATGAGCCCACTGGGCGCAGTCAGCTGTTCCAGCGTGCGCACCGACTGCTGAAGCTTGCTCTGCGCTTGATCGTCGCTGCGTCGCTTGAGCTTGCCTCGAAACAGCGGATCTTCGGGCCCGCACAGCAGCAGCTGATCGAAGTCGAGCCACGCATCTTGCGGCTCAATTGGCTCGGGCACTGGCGCAAGCTCTTCGATGGACTGTCCAGCGCCCGCGCTGTCGGCAAACGGTCCGCCTTCATCGTCGTCGTAGCTGCCCCCGCCACCGAAGCCGCTGCCGACGAGCGAGCGTGGCGCACTGCGACTGCGCTTGAGCGCTCTTTCTTTGCCTTGGATCGAGCCGATCGCACCTTCGCCGCGAAACAGTCCGCCTGACTTGGCTGGCATCGCCGCTTGAGGCGGAGGCATCGGCGCTCCACCGGGCACGGGCATCGAAAACATCGGCGCGGGCGGCGGAAACGGCATTCCACTCTGCATCGGAAAGGGCGACGGCGGCGGGGAAGGGGGCGGCGGTCCAGCCTTCTTGCTAAGTTCTGCTTCTGCCGTCTCCGCGCGCGTGGCCCAGGTGGGTTCGTCACTCAGGCTGTCGTCAAACTGCAGCGCATCCGTCTGCGGCGTGCGTTCGGGCATCGCCAGCGAGCTGGACTCCGGCGGGGCTCCGTCGGTCGGATTTTGTCCCGATAGAAAGCCGCGGTCGTAGCCCGCAAACAGTCGATCCAGTCCGTCGGGTGGTGGACGATAGCCGCGCCTCGCTGGCGGCTGTACGCGACCGAAGCGCAGCGACGGAAGCTCTGGAAGTCGCGCATCAAAGATCAAGTCCGCCGTCGACAAAGCCAGTCGCACGCCGGTCCAGTCTTCGCCGCTGAGCTGCGCCACATGTGCTTCGACCGTCCAGTTTGCGCGCTTGCCACCGTCGAAGAGCCGCAGCGTATAGGCTGGAAAGAAGCGCGCCGCCGGGACGACATACGACACGTACAGCGTCGCAATCGGACCACTTCCCGTCAGCTTCACCGTCACTTTGCGGGTGGGCTGGCTGCGACCTTGTCGCTCACTCGACGGAGCTTGCCCCAGTCGTAGCTCTGCGGCGGCCTTTTCCTGCGCCAGCTCTGACAGCTTTTGTTCCAGCGCCTGCTGCTTTTCCCCGAGCTGCCTTTGCACTTCTGCGAGCAGTCCCGCCGTCGCAATCGCATCGGCAATCCGCTCATCAACTTTTTCCACCAGCGACGTGGTGCGCAGCGCGGGATCGGGAAACTGCTTCGAAAGTCGCTGTCGCTGCGTCGAGAGTCGATCGATCTCGGCTTGCACGCGATCCATGCGCAGCTTCAGCTCGTCGAGCTTGCTCTGGCTGACCCCAAGCTGCGCAGGTCCCGTCGGAGGAACCACCACCGAATCGACCAGCACCACCGATCGTCGTCCCGATTCAAGCTGCGCGCGAAAGCTGCCCGGCTCCGAGCGGATGGTCACTTCGGGAATCAGCAGCTCGACATCGCCATCGGGAAGGTTGATTTCACTCGGAAGCTCGACGCGACGAGTCACAACGGCCCCGCGCGCAAAAACGGTGACTTGGCAGACCTCGCTGCCGCAAACAAGCTGCACGACTCCCCCTTGTGTGGCCACGCGCTACGGACGCAGCCAGAAGCCGTCATTTTACCCGACCTCTGGGCCGGTTCGTTTCAAAGCAGTGACAGGCGACGAAGCAACCGACGAGGGCGCGCGGTTCCGTACCTTGTGCGGCACGTCCGAGTCCCTGCGCTCTTGTCTGACAGCCGGACCTTGACCTATCGTCCCGCTTCCACCACCGACCCTGCGAGGATGCGATGACCAACAAGCACCGACGTGACGGAATTTCCAGGCGATCTGCGCTGCGACAGCTTGGTGTGTCGCTGTCTGCGCTGACCGTGGGCTGTGTGAGCGGTGGCGGTGAGCTGCTCGCAGATCTCGACGAGCCGATGCCTGACCTGGGGATGCCAAGTCCAGACCTCGCGCTGCCGCCTGATCTGTCCGAGCCGCTGCCTTCGTCGCCAAGTGAGCTGCTGGCGGGGATTGACGCGGTCGTCGTGCTGATGATGGAAAATCGCTCGTTTGATCACTACTTGGGCACGCTGACGAGCGATGCGCGCTATCCCGGTACGCGCCGTCCCGACGGACTGACGGGCCGCGAGTCCAATCCCGACGCGAGCGGCAAGCTCATTCAGGTGAGCAAGCTCCTAACCTACGAGCCCAAAGATCCGCCGCACGGCTGGGATTCTTGTCACAAGCAGTTTGGCGGCGGCAAAAACGACGGCTTCGTCAAGGAATACATTGCGCATCACGGCGACAAGTACGGTCCCGATGTGATGGGCTTTCACGATCGCAGCCAGCTTCCGTACTACTACGCGCTGGCCGATCACTTTACCGTCTGCGATCGCTGGTTTGCGTCGGTGATGGGTCCAACCTGGCCCAATCGCTTCTATCTACACGCGGGCTCGTCGGGCGGGAAAAAGGACAACAGCGGCTTTGCCATCGGTGGCCCGACGACGCTGTGGGAACGGCTCAAGCAGCGCGGGCTGACCGGCAAGAACTACTACGCCGGTCCGGTGCCGTGGTACTGGGCGGGGTATCCGGGCAAGCTGCTCAGCGTCAATCCAACCGTCAAGATCGACGAGTTCTTCAAGGACTGTAAAAACGGCACGCTTCCGTCGCTGTCGATCATCGATCCCGACTTTTTGACAAACGATGATCATCCAAGCCACAACATCCAGCTCGGTCAGGCGCTGATTGCGACGCTCGTGTCGGCGGTGATGCAGAGCCCGCAGTGGTCAAAGACGCTGTTTGTGATCACCTACGACGAGCACGGCGGCTTCTACGATCACGTTGCCCCCCCGAAGCTGGCCGACGACTTGGCTGACTTTACCCAAGCGGGCTTTCGGGTTCCGACGCTGCTGATTGGTCCGACGGTGCGTCAGGGCTTTGTGGACTCGACGGTGTACGATCACGCTTCCGTCGGAGCCACGCTGCGGACTCGCTTTGGCATCGAAAACACCTCGAAGCGAATGACGGCGGCGGCGGACCTTTCCGCGGCGATCGATCCCAAGCTGGTCAAGCATCCCGCGCCACCACCGGCGGACCTGCCGCGCCTGTCGATTCGCACAAGCGAGCTGGCCGATCGGATCGGCTTTGACAGCCAGCCGGAGCTTACCGCGTCCCTTGCGCACCTGCCGCGAGGTCTGGTTCCGATCGATCCTCGCAGCGATCTCGATCGCACCATGGCGTGGCTTCGTCACGGTGAGCGGCTCGGCGTGCTCGAAATTGTCGATCGGTAGAGCGGTATCCTTTGCGACCGCTTTGGTTTATGCTGGGCTCTGTTTCCTAAGTGGGGGGACGCATGCGCTGGTTTGTGCGCGGGGACATTGATGGGTTTTTCGGCCTCGCGCTAGACAATCTGGTTCAGCTACTGCTCATCCGATCCTTGTGTACGTTCGTCTTGGGGATGCCCGATGACTTGCTGTACGGGAGGATCTTGCCGGGTGTGGCTGTGTCGCTGCTGCTCGGAAACATCTTCTATGCGCGGCAAGCGCTGAAGCTGGCCGAAGCGACAGGAAGAAGTGATATCTGTGCGCTTCCTTACGGAATCAATACGGTTTCGCTTCTTTCGTACGTATTTTTGGTGATGCTGCCGACCAAGCTGAGCGCGCAGGCCGCCGGGCATCCCAATCCAGCGCTGCTCGCGTGGCATGCCGGTCTGGCGGCGTGTCTGGGCTCGGGCGTGATCTCGCTTTTGGGTTCGCTGTTTGCCGAAAAGATCCGGCGAGCGACCCCACGCGCCGCGCTGCTTTCGACGCTGTCGGGCATTGCGCTCGGCTTTATCTCGCTCGGCTTTCTGTTTCGGACCTTTGCGCATCCGATCGTCGGGCTGGCGACGCTGGCGATTGTGCTGCTGACCTACTTTGGGCGCGTCAAGTTCAAGGGCGGTCTGCCGGGCGGTCTGGTGGCGGTTGGTCTTGGGACGGCGCTGGCGTGGGCGACGAAGCTGGCTCCGGTGGGTCTGCCGATGGCCAAGATCGGGTTCCATCTGCCGCTGCCGGTGCTGGGCGACCTGATTCCGGCGCTCAGCCAAGGCTATCTGTGGCAGTTTCTGCCGGTGGTGGTGCCGATTGCGCTGTTTGACCTGATTGGCTCACTGCAAAACGTCGAATCCGCCGAGGCCGCAGGCGATCCGTATCCGACCCGACCGTCGCTGGCGGCCAACGGCATGGGCGCGATTGCGGCAGCGCTGTTTGGATCGTGCTTTCCGACGACGATTTACATTGGACATCCGGGCTGGAAGGCGCTGGGTGCACGCGCGGGGTATTCGATCCTAAACGGTGCGTTTGTGACGATGGTGTGCCTGACCGGAACGCTCGGCTACATCGCGTGGGCGATTCCGATCGATGCGGGCATGGCGATCGTGCTGTGGATTGGCATCGTCATCACCGCGCAGTCGTTTCAGGCGACACCGAAAGAGCATGCTCCGGCGGTGGTGTTGGGGATTTTGCCAGGCGTCGCGGCGTGGGGTTCGCTGCTGGCCAAGACCGGACTGCGCATCGGTGGCTACGGCAGCCCCGGCGGACCACAGTTTTCAGACAAGCTCTACGCGATGTTTCATGGCTCGGACACCTTCATCGAAGGCGCGTTCGCGCTAGAGCAGGGCTTTATCTTTACGTCGATGCTGCTGGCAGCGGCCACCGTCGAAGTGATCGAACGTCGCTTCGAGCGCGCCAGCATGTGGTGTCTGGCCGGTTCTGCGGTGAGCGCGACGGGACTGATTCACTCCTACTCGTTTACGCCCGCTGACACGGTGATCAAGCTGGCCCCGGCCTGGCCGTTCGTCGGTGCGTACTTTGCGATGGCGGTGATCTTCATGCTCGCCCGCAAAGTGACCGATCCCGTCGACGGTCCAAGCCACTAGCGATCGTTTGCTCCGTCGCTGCGCAAGACCATGCGGGTGGACGGGTTAGACGCGCTCGATGATGGTAGCGATGCCTTGTCCGCCGCCGATGCACATCGTGACGAGCGCTCGCTGCGCATCGCGACGCTCTAGCTCATCAAGCGCGGTGCCAATCAGGATGGCGCCCGTCGCACCGAGCGGATGTCCCAGCGCAATGGCTCCACCGTTTACATTGACGCGATCGGGATCGATGTCGAGCGAGCGCACCGTCTGAAGCACCACCGCCGCAAACGCTTCGTTGATTTCCCACAGGTCGATGTCTTGCGCCGTCAGTCCTGCCGTGTGAAGCGCTTTCTTCGCCGTCGGAGCGGGCGCTGTCAGCATGATCACCGGCTCACTACCGAGCGCGGTCATCGTCCGAATCCGAGCGCGAGGCCGAACGCCTGTCTCGCGAACGTAGCGCTCTGATGCCAGCACCAGCGCACCCGCACCGTCGGCCAGACCGCTTGAGTTGCCAGCGCTGTGAACGTGTCGAATCGCCGAGACCTGAGGATACGCACGCAGCGCAATCGGATCGAACACTTCTCCCATCGCCGCAAACGACGGAGCCAGCGTCGCCAGTCCGTCGAGCGTTGTTTCCGCCCGCACGCTCTCGTCCCGCGCCAGCAGCGCCGCGCCCGTCTGGGGATCGTGAATCGGCACAATCGAGCGCTCAAAGCGTCCGTCGGCGATGGCTCGGGCCGCTCGCTGTTGCGACGTGAGTGCGACGGTGTCAAGCTGCTCACGCGTGAAGCCTTCCAGCGTCGCGATCAGATCTGCGCTGATGCCCTGTGGCACTTGGAAGTGACGCGAGCGAAGCTGCGCATTGCCGCCGTCTTGACCTCCACCGTCGGAACCCATCGGAACACGCGACATGCTCTCGATGCCGCCCGCGACGACAAGATCCATCGCTCCTGACGCGACGCCCATCGCCGCAAAGTGGGTCGCTTGCACGCCCGATCCGCAGAATCGATTGACCGTCGTCCCTGGAACTTCGATCGGCCAGCCCGCGCTCAGCACCGCGTTGCGTGCAATGTTGGCGCCTTGCTCTCCCGTTTGAGAGACACAGCCGACGATGACATCTTCGACACGCTGCGCATCGAGACCTCGCCTGACCAGCGCCGACAGAAGCTGCGCAAACAGCTCTTGCGGATGAACGCTCGACAGCGCGCCTTTTCCGGCTTTGCCTCGGCCTCTTGGGGTTCGTACCGCGTCGATGACATAGCTGGTCAGCATGGGTTCCTCCTGGCGTGCAGTGGCGATGTGTCGTTACAAGTCCAGACCGCGCGTCGCTGCGACACTGAACAAGCGACAGGCGCGAATCACTTCGTCGGATAGCGCAGTTCCTCGGAGCGCCCGCGACAGGCTCAGGCCACCAATCATCAGCGTCACAAGTCCGATGGCGAGGGTGCGCGTCTTGTGGCCTTGGCTGTGCGGAGTCAGCGACTCCAGACGCTCGATGAGCGCGGCAATTTCCTGCGCCAGTGCGTCCCGCTGCTCGGGCGCGGTCGTCCCGATTTCACCGACAATCGACGGAAACGGACAGCCTTGATCCGTCGCATCGCGGTGTGCCGTCGACAAGTAGCGCTTGAGGATCACTGCCGTGCGATCGCTCTCGGGCTTTTCTTCGATGCGGGTGAACAGTCGATCCCGATATTCCGCGCCCAAGCGGTGCAGGGCGGCGCTCACCAGCTCGTCTTTGGATGCAAAGTGTGCGTAGAACCCACCGACGGTGAGCCCGGCTCCTTGCATCACATCAGCGACGCGAGCACCGACGATTCCGCGTGATCGAAGCAGCCGTCCCGCGGACTCCAAGATCGTATTGCGTGATCGCTCTTTGCGTTCCTGCTTGGCATTCATGACGGACTCTTCATCGTATGATCGTAATATTATGATCGTACGATGAACTGTCAAGGCCAGGACGGAACGGACCGCCGCACTTCGCTCGCAGGACGTGTGTTACTTCTGCGGTTCCGACGCGGCATCGAGCCACGACTTCCACAGCTCGGGCTGATAGCCAATCGACGACTTTTTGCCAAAGCGCACCACCGGCGTCTTCAGCAGGCGCGGATCGTCCAGCAGCAGTCGCTCGATGTCTTTGTCCCCGAGCAGCGCGTGTGAAAGACCCTTGGCCACAAAGCGCTCCGACCCGCGATCAAGCAGCGCCACCCAGCCCGACTGCGCCGCCACCGACTTGAGCTCGCCCGGACTCATCCCACGCTCAGCCAGGTCCACTTCGTGAATCGTCAGCCCGCGCTCTTTGAAGAAGCGCTGCGCCTTGCGAGTGTCCTGACACTTGCGCGTTCCAAACACCTGCCACGCGCTCCCTGTCTGCTTCATCGCCGCTACATAGCACGAGCGCCGCTTCGTCACCGACTATCGCGATGCGGGACTGCCACCGTAGCGAACGAGCGCGCGACCTTGCTTGTAGCCTTCCTCGATCGCTTGGTTCATGCGGCTTTCGTCAAAGTCCCACGAGCGAATCGCGAGCGGCTCACTCGGCATCACCAGATGCAGCTTCGCGCCATGAACCATCGGTCGCCAGCGCTTGTGCAGCGGCGTCTTGTTGACCATTCCCGTCGCTTTCGTCACCACCGCGATGATGTCTTTGGCACCGCGCTCGGCCAAAAGCTCGACCGGCAGGTTATCGACCGCACCACCGTCGACCAGCCACTCGCGACCGACGCGCACTGGACGACCGTACAAGATCGGAATGAAGCACGATCCAAGCAGCGGCTCGATGAGATCCGGCTCCTCGCGACTTGAAAACACCAGCCGAGAAAAGTCGCGCAGCCGCGTCGCCACAATCAGCGCTTCGGTCTGGTTCTGTCGCAGATCGAGCGATCCCAAGTGCTTTTGCAGCGCACTGCGAACGATGTGGCTCATGTCAAACGGCGAGCGGTTCTTCCACAGCCTTCGCCACGACACCACGCTTTGTCCCGACAGCTCGCGCCACATCTGCGGTAGCTGCGCGCCTTTTCCTGCCGCAACGGCTGCCGCACACAGCGAACCCGATGACGCACCCGCCGTGAGATCCGCCGTAAGCTTTTCTTCCGCGAGCGCCGCTGCGACGCCGGTGTGAAACGCTGCGCGACAGGCACAGCCCTCAAAAACGATGGCCAGCATTTCGATTGGTTCCTCTTACCTATCTTCCCTATCGCCCTACCAGCGCGCAGAAGGTGTAGCCACAATCTACCCTCGGAGCGGGGTTGACGGATCCGCGTAGAATCGGTTTTGATAAGCTCACAGATGAAAGCAGCTTCTCTTCTGCCATGTCGTCAGGGCTGGTCCTGGCGACTCCCGGTGGTTGGACTGCTCGCCGGGGGGCTTCTGTTTAACCTGTCCTGCGAGCACAAGTCGGCCACCGCCAAGCCTCGTCCGCGCAAAGCGGTCAAGCTGGCGACGCTGAAAGTCTTTGACGACGCGCCGAGCGACGAGCCTCCACCGACCGGCTTTGTGGCCAGCGGCGAACCGCAAAAAGATCCGAGCGATCCGAAAGCGCAGATTACCAAGCTTGCGTCGACGGAAGTTCCCTGCGGAAAAGACGCGCCACCGGGCATGGTCTGCATTCCTGGCGGACCGTTCTTCCGCGGCTCGGATCACGGCGGAAAGCCCGATGAGCGGCCTCGGATGCGCATCACGGTGTCGCCGTTTTATATGGACATCACCGAAGTCACCAACGAGCAGTACAACCGCTGTGTCGAGGCTGGCAAGTGCGAGCCGCCGATCAAGCACTTCGGTCTGTACGTTCGTCCCAAGCAGCCCGTCGTCGCGGTGAGCTGGTATCAGTCCTACGACTTCTGTCACTACGCCGGAAAGCGCTTGCCCACCGAGGCTGAATGGGAAAAGGCAGCGCGCGGTCCCGACGGTGAAGTCTATCCATGGGGCAACGAATCGCCAAACTGTAAGCTCGCCGTCTACGAAGAGCCGCTCGGCGCCAAAGGCTGCGGCACCGGCACCACCCAAGATGTCGGCACACGCGGCGCGTTCCGCTACGGACTGTTCGACATGGCGGGCAACAGCTGGGAGTGGGTCAACGACTGGAAGACCGACTGCTATCACGGCTGTGCGCATGAGTGCGGCGCGGCCTGCGACGGTCCCGATCCACAAGGTCCGTGCGGCGGCGGTCCCAAGTACTGCAAGGGCGTGTCGGAAAAGCTGCTCAAGGGTGGGTCTTGGTACTTCACCGGCGAGCGCATGCGCGGCTCCGAGCGTCGTGGCGTTCCTCCGTCGAATCGCGGTCCGCACCGGCTCGGCTTCCGCTGCGCCAAGTCCATCGACTAATTGTTCGAAAGGGGCTGCGGCGAGACTGCCGCGTGCGACGGAAGCGACGACCGAATCGCTTAGTGCAGGTAGGTGCGCTTGACGATGTTGAGAAAGTCGTTGTGGAAGGTGTCCATTTCTCCGACGAGCACCTTGAGCCGACGCGCGAAGTAGTTGAAGGCCATGACGGCGGGAATCGCGGCGACCAGTCCGATCGCGGTTGCGATCAGCGCTTCTGCAATGCCCGGAGCGACGGTGGCCAGGTTTGCCGTGCCTTTGCTTCCGATGTTGCGAAACGAGTCCATGATGCCCCACACCGTGCCAAACAGACCGATGAACGGCGCTGATGAACCGACGGTGGCAAGCAGCGGCGTCAGCGACTCAAGCGAGGTCGTTTCCGCGATGGCTGCTCGACGCAGCGCACGCTCGATGTTTTCCAGATCGCTCTCGGAATCGGTGCTGCTGCCTTCCGCTCCGTCGCGCTTCTTGGTGACTCGCATCAGCTCCAGATAGCCGGCGCGAAACAGTCCCGCCACCGGCGAGCGCGTCAGCTCTTTGGCGCGGTCGTAGACCTTTTCCAGGCGCTTGACCTGCCAAAACGTATCGAGGAACTGGTCGGTTTCCTTCGTCGCCAGCACCAGCTGATAACCTTTGTAGCCAATCACGAACGTCGTCACGACGAAGAACGCGATCAGCAGAAACAGCACAAACAGCACCACACCGCCGGAGCTAAGAACCAGCTGAAACAGGTCCAGTTCCTTGCCGACGGGCGCTGGATTGCTCAGCGCAAGCAGGGAGAGAGTCGTCATGTAGTCGCGAGGGTAAATCGACCCTTGGGGCGCGGTCAAAAGCAAATCAGCGTGCGACGTGGCCACCATCGTGAAAAAGCTGGGCGCGCGCCTGGGCTCGTTGCGTGGCGATCGACGGTCGGCTCCGAGGACCGGGCAGCGGCGGCCACTCCTCGTCGGGCAGCGCCCAGAAGCGCACCAGCTCGTCGAGCCGCGTCGCAGGATCTTGGCACAGGATGCCTAGGTGACCGACCAGCTCGGGGCTCGGGTTGCCGGCGCCCGCACGGATTCGCGACAGATAGCCTTGTGACAGCCCAAGAAGCTGCTCGAGCCGTCGCTGGGAGATGTGCTTGGACAGGATGTCAATCGCCACACGGGCTCGCGTGCGCAGCGACTGCAAATACGCTTCTTGCAGCCGGGGCGCAATCGCTTCACTCGTCTGCTCGTCGAGATATTCGCTTTGGCAGCGACCACACGCGGGAATCGCTACGTCATCGGGAATCGCCATCGCTGGCATCGTGCGATAGCGCGTGGTCCGTCCCGGTCCGGTGCGCGGCTTGACCGCTCTGGCTCCGCAGCGAACACAGCGACGTAGGGTCGCAGCTGAAGAGGTCGTCTCGCTGGGAAGTTTGGTCTTGGCTGACATCGCAATCACACCGTGTCGCTTGTGCGGACGGCTGCGAGTCTTCAGACGAACAAATAGAGGTGTCAAGCAATTGTGTGATGCTGCTTACGTTATGAATTTGTGTATATATTTTATCCATTACATTGATCAAAATCGATCGTATGACAGTGAAAACCTATGGATAAACACCTCTAATGGCGATCTCTACGAATGATGTAATTGTTGTGAGTCCAACACAGCTTCTGCTACCGTCGAGAACATGACCGGAAAAACACAGCGGCGCTCGCTTTTTGAGATAAAAGAGCACGTACGGTCCGGCTTGCATGTTTGGTCCGGCGACGTGCTTTCGCTGCTGTCTGCGCTCGATCCGCCAGCGCTTGATGTCATGGATTGCGAAGCGATTCGTCGTCTCATCCAAGACCATGTGATGGCTTGTCAAGACAGCGACTTTCTGGGCTGTGTTCGCTATCGCAATGAGTGGCTAGATGTCTATCGAATCGACTGGTCCACAGGTATTGGACTAACTCTTATTGAGTTTGGAAAAAATAAAGTAGTCGTTATGGCGTACTCTGTGGACTTGGTGGGGGACGAGCTGGTGAAGGTGGATTCGCCGTACAGTCGCCAATGAAATGAGTCAGCGAGGCGCTCGACGGAGCGTCTGCTGGCACGGTGTTTGGTGGATCTGAATGCGAGCTGGTGCCGTTGACAAAGACGATTGCAGCGTCGATCGGCGGCTTAGTGGTGGGGACGAGCGGGCAGGGCGGCGGCTACCTCGGCGAGCTGCTCGCGCAGTGCTGGCGTGGGCGTCGCAAAGACATCTTCGATGAGCGTATGTAGCGCGGGCAGTCCGGCGGCTTCTTCGGCCACGACGGCAGACTTGATCTCAGCCTCGATCGCTTCGTGCAGCGCGGTATCGACACCTTCAGACAGCGCACCGATGACGCGCAAAAAGTGACGAAAGCGAGCGAGCGGATCGCGCTCGTTTTTCCACACAGCTGTGACGGACTCATCGCGATAACGGGACGGATCATCTGATGTCGAGTGAGCACTGACGCGATAGGTCAGCGCTTCGACGAAGATCGGTCCGCCACCCGCGCGGGCATAGGCTGCGGCTTCGCGCGTCGCTGCATAACAAGCGACTACATCGTTGCCATCGACGCGCAGCGCGGGAATCCCGTAGCCCATCGCTTTGTGCGCCATCGTCGGGGATGCTGTCTGTCCTGCAACCGGCGTCGAGATCGCCCACTGATTGTTTTGACAGACGAACACCACCGGCGCGCGAAACACGGCGGCGAAGTTGAGCGCGACGTGAAAGTCACCTTCGCTGGTGGCTCCGTCGCCCATGTAGCCAGCGACGACGATCGGATCGTGCTTCAGCTTGGCAGCCATCGCCAAGCCGACCGCGTGCGGAAGCTGGGTGGCAATGCACGACGACATCGTGACGTAGCGCGACGCTCGACTGCCGGGATGGCAAGGCATCTGCCGGCCTTTGGTGAGGTCGTTGCTGTTGCCGTAGATCTGCGCGATGTAGGCGCTGAGCGGCAGTCCTCGATAGAGCGCGACACCTGCTTCACGCAGCGCGGGCAGCACGTAGTCACTGGGCGAAAATGCCGCCGCCGTTCCGACGACAGCCGCTTCTTGACCACGCGCTTCACCGTAGAAGCTGATGCGACCTTGGCGCTGGAGCGTCAGCATTCGCTCGTCGATGATCCGAATGAGCAGCATGCCGCGATACAGCTTGAGCAGCAGCTCTCGTGGAATGCCAAGCGCTGCCACTTTCGCCGGATCGAAGCTTCCGTCGGGCGCAATGTACTGTTGTGGCACAAAGCGCTCCGGCGATGGTGCGCAGCCCTCTATCGAGCCAACGCTGCGCATGGGCTAGACCAGCTCCATGAACATCAGCGTCGGGTCTTCCAGCATCGAGATGACGTGCTGCAAAAACAGCGCACCTTCGTAGCCGTCGACGATGCGATGATCGAGCGAGATCGACAGGTTCATGATCTCGCGGATCACAATCTGTCCGTCGCGTACCACCGGCGTTTCCTTGATCTTGTGAACGCCCATCACCGCCACTTCGGGGAAGTTGATGACCGGCGTTGCCAGCAGTCCGCCCAGCTTGCCGAGCGACGAGATGGTAAACGTCGAGCCGCTCAGCTCCTCGCGACTGGCTTTGCCGGTGCGCGCCCGCTCGGCCAGCGGTTCCAGCGCCGCCGCGATTTGGAACAGCGACATCCGATCGGCATTGCGTAGCACCGGAACCATCAGGCCCGCGTCCGTCGCTGCGGCCACTCCGATGTGATAGCTCTTGCGCAGGACGATCTCGTCGCGTTCGGTATCGAGCATCGCGTTCAGCGTCGGATACTTCTTCAGTCCCGACACCACCGCCTTGATGAGGAACGGCAGGAACGACAGCTTGATGCCACGCTCGGCGGCTCGCTTTTGGGCTCGCTTGCGCAGCGCCACCAGCTCGGTCACATCGCACTCTTCGACGTAGGTAAAGTCCGCCGTCTGAAGCTTCGATCGAACCAGGTTGTCGGCGATCTTTTTGCGCAGCCCTCGGAACGGAACGCGTTCATCTTCGGCATGGACCGGCACCGAGACCGGCACAACCTGCGGCAGTGCGACGGGCTTTGCGGCAACCGGCGCTTCCACGGCCTGAGCCACCGGCGCAGCTTTCGGCGCAGCGACGGGTGGAACACTCTTGTCCGACGAAGCACGACGAACATCATCGCGTGTGATCCGTCCGCCAGGGCCGCTGCCGACCAGCGTTCGGATGTCGATGCCAAGGTTTCGGGCAAGCTGTCGCGTCGCTGGAGTCGCCAGGACCTTGCGTCCAGCCGCTTCCGCCGCCGATACCGTCTGCACCGGAGCTGACGCTGCCACTTGGGCCGCTGCTGCTGGGGCCTGTGTCGTCGCTGGCTGTGCTGGTGCTGGCTGATGCGCGGGTGCTGGCTTGCTGCCAGATCCATCGGTATCGATGACGATCATGACCTGACCGACGGCGCACAGCTTGCCTGCTTCGACCATCAGCTTGGCCACTTTGCCAGCACGCGGCGTCGGGATCTCGACGGTCGCCTTGTCGGTCATGACCTCGACCATCGGCTGGTCTTCGCGCAGGGTGTCACCCTCTTTGACCAGCCAGCGGACGATCTCGCCTTCGACGACGCCTTCGCCAATGTCGGGAAGTCTAAACTCGAGGGCCATGACTAAAACCTCGCGGTTTCGGCGATTGCTTTGGCAACACGCTCAGGCGACGGCAGATATTCCATTTCCAGCGTGTACGGGAACGGCGTATCGAGTCCAGCGACGCGGGCAATCGGCGCTTCCAGGTGCAGCAGCGCTTTTTCCGCGATGATCGCCGACAGCTCGGCCCCGAAGCCGCAGGTCTTGGGCGCTTCGTAGACAATCACGACGCGGCCCGTCTTGCGCACCGACTCCAGGATCGTCTCGGTATCGAGCGGCACCAGCGTACGCAGATCGATGACTTCTGGATCGAAGTCGCCCGCGCCTTGCTTTTCGACGGCTTCCAGCACCGTGTGGAGCATCGCGCCATAGCACAGCACCGTCACGCCCTTGCCGGGACGCACGACCTTGGCTTGGCCGATCGGAATCGTGTATTCCCCTTCGGGCACTTCGCCGCGCGCCGCACGATAGATTCGCTTGGGCTCCATAAACAGAATCGGATCTTCTTCGCGCATCGCCGACAGAAGCAGACCCTTGGCATCGTACGGGCTCGACGGAATCACGATCTTCAGACCCGGCGTGTGGGCAAAGTACGCTTCAGGCGACTGCGAGTGATAGTGACCACCGCGAATGCCGCCGCCGTATGGCGTGCGAATGACCATCGGGGCTGGATACTCACCGCCTGAGCGATAGCGGAACTTGGCCAGCTCGTTCACGATCTGGTCAAACGCCGGGAAGATGAAGTCGGAAAACTGGATCTCAGCGACGGGGCGCAGACCATACAGCGCCATACCGATCGCCGATCCGATGATGCCAGCCTCGGCGAGCGGCGTATCCATCACGCGCTCTTTGCCAAACTCTTCCTGAAGGCCGGAAGTGGCACGGAAGACACCGCCGAAGTTGCCGACGTCCTCGCCGAGAACCACGATGTTTCCGTTCTTGCGCATCTCGATGCGCAGGGCGTCGTTGACCGCTTGGATGATGTTATATACGGGCATGTCGAAGAAAGCTCCTCAAAGGGGCGGTCTAACCGTGTCCTAGCTTCTGACGGGGCATGGTGAGCAGCTCGGCGAGCTGTTCGCGTAGCTGAGCCGTCGGCTGCGCATAAACGTCCTCGATGAGCGAGATCAGAGGTGGCGTTCCGACCGTCTCAACGTGCTTGAGCGCGGCGCTGATCTCTTCGGTCAGCTCTTCGCGATACTTTGCGTCAATCGCTGGCGTCAGGATGCCTTTTCGCTCGAGGTAACGGCTAAAGCGAGCCACCGGATCACGACGTTCCCACTCGCGGACTTCGTCGTCTTTGCCCTTGCGGTACACCGATGGATCGTCCGACGAGGAGTGTGCGGCACGGCGATAGGTCAGCGCTTCAATCAGCGTCGGACCTTCCCCAGCACGGGCACGAGCCGCAGCCGTTCGCGTCGCAGAGATCATCGCCAGGATGTCATTTCCGTCGACGAGCAGACCTGGGAAGCCGTAGCCAAGCGCTTTGTGCGCGATGCTCGGCGAAGCGGTCTGAAGCGCCAGCGGTGTCGAGATCGCCCAGCCATTGTTGCGGCAGACGAAGATGACCGGCGCTTTCCAGACGCCCGCGAAGTTGAGGCCGACGTGAAAGTCGCCCGGCGACGTCGTGCCTTCCCCGAAGAACACCGACACCACCGTGTCGTGCTTGAGGATCTGAGCCGCTCGCGCCGTGCCGACCGCCTGCGGAATCTGCGTTCCGACCGGCGATGAGATCGACACAAAGTTTCCAGCGCGGAAGCTGTGGTGAACCGGCATCTGACGACCCTTCACCGGATCCTCTGCGTTGCCGAAGAGCTGATTGGTGAAGTCGTGGATCGAGTAGCCTCGGAAAAAGGCGATGCCCGGCTCGCGATACGACGGATAAATCCAGTCGGACTGCTTGAGCGCGTAGGCAACGCCGAGCTGGGTGGCTTCCTCGCCGGTGGACTGCATATAGAAGCCGAGTCGTCCCTGACGCTGGAGCTTCAGATAGCGGTCGTCGATGAGCCGAAGCTTGATGAACTCGCGATACAGACGCAGACAGTCCGCGTCGGGAATATCGGGCACCAGGCTCGGGTCAATGTCGGGTCGGAGGTTGCCTTCGTAGTCAAGGATCGAAAACGGTGGTGGCGCCTTATCGGCGACAATCGCACCGGGCGGTAGAGCAACTTGGGTCATGGAACGTGGATTCCCCATGAAAGGACTGCGGCCTTTTTATCCCCCTCCTCATCGTTTGGTCAAGCTGGGCCGCGGCCCGCGCGCGCGCTTCTACCCGGCCTGGGTCGGCGCTGCGGACGTCGAACGCACTCGCTTTTCTGACGCAGCCGCGAATCGGAAGTGTGCGTGACTGCTGGGTGATCCCGGTTCCAGAGGGACAAGACCTTGACAGAGCCAGAGAGCGGGCACTACAAGCTGAGGCCAATGAGTCGATTTTTGCTTGCTCTGCGCTGCTTCTTTGCGGTGCTGCTTCGCTTTCGGTTGCCTGACGATGCGGTGCGCTTGCTGCCGCCGGACGCAAAGCGGCTGCCGGATGCCAAGCCTGTGAATCGGACGGACGCTGCGCAAGACGCTGTCGCGAAAGCAAAGCCGGTCGAAGCAAAGCCGGTCGAAGCAAAGCCGGTCGAAGCAAAGCCGGTTGAAGCAAAGCCAGTTGAAGCAAAGCCGGTCGAAATAAAGCCTGCGGAGCCAAACGCTGCGGATCGCGACGCACTTCGTCAGCGCGGAGCCGTGCAGCTTCTGTCGGTGCTCCAGCGAGAAGGTCGCTTGATTGACTTTTTGCTCGAAGACATCGACGGCTACAGCGACGCACAGGTGGGCGCAGCAGTTCGTGACATCCACCGAGGCTGTCGCAAAGGTCTGTCGGAACACCTACAGATTGTGCCGATTCGTCCAGAACCCGACGAGGCGCTGGTCAAGATCGCTGCGGGACACGATCCCTCGCAGGTTCGGCTGATTGGACATGTGACAGGTCGTCCGCCGTTTGAAGGCTCGCTGCGGCATCATGGCTGGCGGACCACCAAGTGCAGCCTGGCAGACATCCCGGCGGGTCACGATCCGACCGTCATCTGTCCAGCTGAAGTTGAGATCGCAGGATGAGCACCACCAGCCGTTACGTCGTCGGCATTGATCTGGGCACCACTCACTCGGTGATGGCCTATCTGGACACTTCGCAGCTTGGCGAAGAAGGTCCGCCGCCGGTTCCCGTTCTGTTCGAGGTTCCGCAGGTCGTTCTGCCCGGTCAAGTGGACGCGCGACCGCTGCTGCCTTCGTTTCTGTATCTGTCGGCACCGACGGACTTTCCCGCGCGGTCGCTACAGCTTCCGTGGGCGAGCGAAGATCGCACCTGGACCGTCGGAGAGCTGGCTCGTCAGCACGGCGGCAATGTGCCAATGCGGCTCGTGTCTTCGGCGAAGTCCTGGCTGGCCTACGATGGTGTGGATCGCTCGGCACCGATTCTGCCGTTTGCTGCGCCGTCTGATGGTCCCGATGCAGTGCCGAAGGTCAGCCCGGTCGATGCCTCGGCGCGCTATCTGGAACACCTCAAGGACGCCTGGAATCACCAAAAGCCGGGACATCCGCTGCACGAACAAGAAGTGCTGATCACCGTGCCCGCGTCGTTCGATCAGGTCGCGCGTGAGCTGACGGTGCGAGCGGCACATCAAGCGGGCCTGCAAAAGGTGACGCTGCTCGAAGAGCCGCAGGCGGCGTTTTATGCGTGGCTGGGACGGCATCCGCGCTCGTGGCGAGACTTGCTTCACGTCGGCGATGTCGTGCTGGTCTGTGATGTCGGCGGCGGGACGACGGACTTTTCGCTGATCTCTGTCGCGGATCAAGTGGGCAATCTGACGATCGAGCGCATCGCGGTCGGCGATCACATCCTGCTCGGCGGCGACAACATGGACCTGATGCTGGCGATGAGCGTCGGCAAGCGCTTAGAGCGCGAAGGTCACAAGCTGGAGCCTTGGCAGCGTCGGCAGCTCCTGCATAGCTGTCGGTTTGCCAAAGAAGAGCTGCTCGGGGCCGATCGCAGCAAAGAGCAAGCGCCGGTCGTCATCTTGGGCCGAGGCTCGAAGGTGATTGGCGGATCGATCAAGACGCAGCTTACGCGCGGCGACGTCGAAAAGTTCCTGCTCGACGGCTTCTTTCCGCAGGTGGAAGCGGCGGCGCGTCCGATGGCTGCGCGACGGATGGGCTTGCAAGAGATCGGTCTGCCGTTTGCGTCCGATCCAGCGGTGACGCGACACCTGGCGAAGTTTTTGGGCGATCATCGGATGCCGACGGCGCTGCTGTTCAACGGAGGTGTCATGAAAGGCACTCCGCTGCGCAAGCGCGTCGAGCAAGTGGTGTCGAGCTGGGCCGGTCAGTCGGTGCGGGCGCTGACGGGCGCGGACTACGATCACTCGGTGGCGCTCGGTGCTGCCTATTACGGACTGGTTCGTCGCGGTCACGGCCTGCGCATTCGTGGTGGCACGGCGCGCTCGTACTTCATTGGGGTCGAAGCGGCGATGCCAGCGGTACCCGGAATGGACCCGGTGCTGCATGCGCTGTGCGTCGCTCCGCGTGGGATGGAAGAAGGCACCACCGCCGAAGTCCCCGGTCGCGAGTTCGGGCTGTTCGTCGGTCAGCCGGTGGAATTTCGCTTTTTGTCTTCTTCAACGCGCCGAGGTGATCGCGTCGGTGACTTCATCGAAGAGCTAAGCCCTGAGCACGGCATCGAAGAGCTTGCGTCCGTCGAGACCGTCTTGGCTTCTGGCGACGGTGCGCTGCCGGGCAGTCAGATTCCGGTGCGAATCATCAGCCACGTCAGCGAGGTCGGCGTGCTGGAGCTGTGGTGTGTCTCTCGCGACGGCAACAAGCGCTGGAAGCTGGAATACAACATCCGCGAGCGAACCGGCTCTGTCGATGGTGGCGAGCTGCTCGAAGAAGCGCCAAGTCCAGAGCTGGGCGACGGGAGCTAACCCTTGAGCGCACGCTATCTGGTCGGCATCGATCTGGGGACGACCAACTCGGCGCTGGCGTTTATTGATACCCACGAGCAGCCGCGACGGGTTCGCGACTTTGCGCTGCCGCAGCTGGTGGGTCCGGCAGATGTGACGGCGCGTCCGACGCTGCCATCGGTTCATCATCACGTCGGTGAGCACGAGCTTCCGAAAGACTCGACGCGGCTTCCATGGACACCACAGGGTCAGCCTTCGCCCGAATTTGTCGTCGGAGAGCTGGCGAGAACGCAGGCGCTGCTCGTGCCCGGTCGCGCCGTGCTGTCGGCCAAGAGCTGGCTGTGTCATCCCAAGGTTGATCGGCTCGCGGCGATCTTGCCGTGGGGTGGTGCGACGGATGTGCCCAGGCTGTCGCCGGTCGATGTCTCGGCGCGCTATCTGTCGCACATGCTGTCGGCGTTTTGTCATGCCAAGGCGACGACGCTGACGGACATTGAGCTGACGCTGACGGTGCCTGCTTCGTTTGATGAAGTCGCGCGTGAGCTGACCGTCGAAGCGGCTCGCCGCGCGCAGGTTCCGCTGTCGGCCCTGACGCTGCTCGAGGAGCCGCAGGCGGCGTTTTATCACTGGCTGTCGCAGCACGCGCGGCTGACCGAAGAAGTCGAAGCGGGCGATCTCATCTTCGTCTGTGACATCGGCGGCGGAACCACCGACTTTACGCTCATCTCCGTGCAAAAGTCCGACGCCAAAGGCGCGCGACGGATCGGCTTTACCCGCACAGCGGTCGGCGAGCACTTGCTCCTCGGCGGCGACAACATGGATCTGCTGCTGGCGCGTCGCGTTGAGCAGCACGTCGGGGGCGGACGGCTCGCGACGCATACGTTTTCGGGACTGCTCCAAGCGTGTCGGATCGCCAAGGAAAAGCTGCTCAGCGAAGATCCGCCCGGAAGCTGGAGCATTCACGTCGCTGGCCGCAGCAGTCGCTTGATCGGTGGCGGCCTTCACAGCGAGCTGGTTCGTCCCGACGTAGAGCAAGCGATCCTTGAAGGCTTCTTTCCGAAGGTACAGGCCGACGCAGAGCCGCAGCGCAGTCGATCCGGCCTGCAAGAGTTCGGGCTTCCCTACGCTGCCGACGCAGCGGTGACGCGCTACATTGCGGCGTTTCTGCGTCAGCATCGAGCCGTTCCGACGGCGGTTCTTTATAACGGTGGCGTGCTGTGTTCGCCTCGGATTCGCGATCGCATTCTCGATGTGCTGCACGACATCACCGGCCAGCGTCCTCGACTGTTGACCAACGATGCGCCGGACTTGGCGGTGGCGCGGGGCGCGGCCTATTACGCACTGTCTCGACGGGGCGAAGGGCTGCGCATCTTCGGCGGGGCTGCCCGTGCCTACTACATTGAAGTCGCCGCGCCCGATCAGAAGACGCCCAAGCAGGTGTGTCTGCTGCCGCGCGGGATGGAAGAAGGCAGCGAGCTGACCTTGCCGCCGCCGCCGCTGGAACTGCTGCTCAATCGTCCGGTGCGCTTTCGGCTGTTTTCGAGCGTGCTGCGCGAAGGTGATACGCCCGGCGATGTCCTGCATCTCGATCCGAGTGAGCTGGAAGAGCTGCCGCCGCTGTACACCGTGCTGCGTCATCCCAAGTCGTCGCAGGCTCGTCCGGTGCCAGTGCTCTTGCGGGCGCGCTTGTCAGAGATCGGCACGCTCGAGCTGTGGGCCGTCGCAACCGAGCCAGAGCCCGACGGGGCCGCGCCGCTCAAGTGGCGACTTCAGTTTGATCTGCGACAGAGCGAAGGAACGTCGCAGGCGCAGACCCAGATCCACGATGGTGACGGTGACGAAGAAGTCGAAGCGCTTGTGCCAGAGCAAGCCGGGCTGATTGCCGCCGCCTCAGAGCTGATCCGTGCGGTGTTTGCCGGTCAGACCGCTGCGGCGGGACTGCCCAAGGCGCTGACGCAGGTGCTTGGTCCGCGTGACGGCTGGTCCACAGCTACGCTGCGCGCTCTGTGGGAAGAGCTGAAAGCCCAGCGCGAGCGACGCGGTCGCAGTCCCGCGCACGAGTCCAGGTGGTGTAACCTCGCGGGCTTCTGTCTGCGTCCCGGCTTTGGCTATGCGCTCGACGACTGGCGCGTCAAGGAAGTCTGGCGGGTCTTTAACGCCGGGCTCGGCCACGAAAAGGATGATGCTTGTCGTCTCGAGTGGTGGATCTTGTGGCGACGGATTGCCGGTGGCCTGTCGAAAAATCAGCAAGAAGAGATCTGGAAGCGCGCCGCACCGCTGGTGGTTCCCTCGCTGCGTCGTCCCGACCGCAAGCCGATAAGTCCGGCGGAAACGGCGGAAGTGTTCCGCGTGCTGTCCGCGTGCGAGCGCCTCGATGCCAAAAAGAAGATCGAGCTGGGCGATGCGCTGCTGCTCCTTTTGGAAAAGAAGCGCAGCGAGTTCGGGCTGTGGTCGATTGGACGCATTGGCGGACGGATGCCGCTCTACGGTCCGATCGATGCGGTGGTGCCGCCGAGCCTGGCCGACAAGTGGATTGGACGACTGCTGCGGCTTTTGCCCTCGCCAAGTGATGCGCTGTCCGCAGAGGATCGCTATCAGCTGGCCCACGCCGTGACGGAGCTTGCCCGCTTGTCCGGCGATCGCGTGCGTGACCTGCACCTGCCAGCGCGTCAGAAGGTCGCGGACTTCTTGCATGGACTTGTGCCCGGTGAAGATGGCGACCGGCTCGCGCAGATGGTGCTCGAAGTGGTTCCTCGTGAAGAGCGAGAAGAGCGCTTTGCGTTTGGTGACTCGCTGCCCACTGGACTGCGGCTGCTGGCTCCCGCTCAGCCTGCGGAGTGAGCGTACCTTGTGCGTCCGCTGTTGAATGCCGCGTGAAAGCTCGTTAGCCTGACCGACCATGAGCTTGATTGAAAAGGGCCTGCAGTTTGGTCGGCTGGCGATGGAAGAGGCCAGTCACCGCGCCCGCACGGTAGAAGAAGATCTCAAAGCCCGTCGCGAAGTCGACATCGCCGGGATGGTGAACGGACTGCGCGCTCGGCTGGGGGAAAAGCTGGAGCTAGAAGAGCTACCCATCGACGGTGATCTGCGCAGTCACGCGCTGCCGCTCGGGGTCGCCCAAGTCAGCACCTGGGCTTATCGCAGCAAGATGGTTCGCAAGATCGTGCTCAGCCACGTTGTGGTCGGTCCGTCTTCGCTTCCGGCGGTCGAAGGCCTGTCGCTCACGCTGTTTCCCGAATATGAGTGGGACGTGCCTTGCTTTCTCGCGGATCTGATGGCGCTACCGTGGTGGGTGTCGGTCAATGCCGAAGTCTACGGACGCGAGTGGCAGACCCAGAAGGTGCTGACCTCCCTGCGCGGTGCGTTCTTGCGGCTCGGTAGCCAAGCGGGTCCGCTGTGGGCTGCCAAGCTGTCGTCGGGCGATGGCCTGCATGCCAAGCTCCGTCCGCGCCAAGTGGAAGAAGGCTTCGCCGCCCTGACCCAGTCGCTGTCGCAGTATCTGCAAGTGCTGACCGATCCACCGCCGGGTCGCTCCAAAGCGGATCAAGATGCGGTGTTCGCGGCGTTTCACCAAAACGGTCCGCGTCTGCGTCTGCGCCGTCCCTTTGGCGATGCGTTTGCCGAGCGATACAGTCGGCTCCTGTTTGAGTAGTCTGCCGCCCGGCTCGACTCCCTTCCGCGCAGGCTCGCAGCCGCACCGAGCTTCTTGACAGCGGATCTTGTGGAAGATAGCTTTCAAAAACCAAACGAATTTTCGAAGCCTGCCTTTGCCACTTCACTACCTTGTGTACAGACATGACCAGCCGCCGGTCGCTTTGATGCGACAGCGGCGATGTGTCTACCCGCTGGCGACGCAATCAGGCGCCGTCGCTGGCTGGCTCAAAGGGTTAGGCAGGCTGACGCCTTTCAACGTGGGATCTGGGTCGTACCGACGGTCGGTAGCGCTCCCGCAGAGATCCCGTAAGGACATGGTTGTCCCGTGCGCTCGGCCTTGGCGAGCCGTCCACCTGACGAAGGTGCTACGGTCCGTCCGTCCGTCGAGCCTGCCTGGCTCGCGGAGTCACGCTGAGCACCACGGCGACACGCAGAAGAGGTTTCTATGCCAGATCACGGATTGCCGGACGACAGCACGACGCTGGTCGCTCCGGCGGCAGAGGCCGATGCCGCCCCTGCTCGCTTCACCCAACAAGCTCCGACCCTAGCCGAGAGCGCTTCGCCCGAAGCCCCGGTCGCAACGCCCGCAGTGACGACGGTTCAGCCTGCTGCCGCATCGCCCGCTGCCCCTACTGCTGAAGCAGCCAAGACAGAGCTGACCGAAGCAGACTACGGTCCGATTCCCCGCACCTTCGATGAGATGGGCCTGTCCCAGGACGTGTCCGCCGCGCTGCGCGACATGGGCTTTTCGGAGCCGATGCCGGTTCAGCAGCGGGTGTACAAGGCCTCGGTAGCCGGTCGCGATCTGATCGTTCAGTCGCGTACAGGCTCGGGAAAGACCGCTGCGTTTGGCATTCCGTTCGTTCAAGCGGTGCTCGATCCAAGCGCCGATGTGAAAAACGGCTTCCCGCAGGTGCTGACGCTCGGACCGACCCGCGAGCTGGCGCTGCAAGTCGCCAACGAGATTGGTCGCATTGCCGCGCGTCGCAAGCTGTCGATTACCGCCATCTACGGTGGTGCGCCGATGGGTCGTCAGGTCGAAGCGCTCAAAGCCGGTGCCCACTTGGTGTCGGGAACGCCGGGCCGCGTGCTCGATCACATTCGACGCGGAACCCTGAACCTGTCGCGGGTGAAGGCGCTGGTGCTCGACGAAGCCGACGAGATGCTGTCGATGGGCTTCTTGGAAGACATCACCGAGATCCTGCGGCGCTGTCCGTCCGACCGCCAGACGCTGCTGTTTTCGGCGACCATGCCTGACGAGGTCCTGCGCCTCCAGCACCGCTACCTGCGCGCTCCGCTGAACATTCAGCTCTCGGGTGAAGGTGTCTCGTCGGCAGAGATCATCCATGCCTACTACATGGTCACGGGCATGGGCCGGATGCGCGACCTTTTGCGCGTCATTGAGCTAGAGCGCCCCGAGAGCGCCATCATCTTCTGCAACACCCGCGAAGAGACATCCGCCGTCGCAGAGTTTCTGCGCAACCACGGCCACGATGCCGAGCCGATCTCGTCGGACCTCAACCAGTCCGAGCGTGAGCGGGTGATGAAGCGGATGAAGGCCAAGGATCTCAAGTTCCTGTGTGCCACCGACGTTGCTGCACGCGGCATCGACATCTCGGATCTGCCGTTTGTCATCAACTACACCTTCCCCGATTCTGCCGAGGTCTACGTCCACCGGACGGGCCGGACGGGTCGGGCGGGCAAGCGCGGCATCGCGGTGTCGCTCATCAGCCCGCGTGAGCTTGGCAACTTCTATTACCTCAAGCTGACCTACAAGATTCGCCCCGAAGAGCGCGCGCTTCCGTCGGAAGCCGAGCTTCAGACGCTGCGCGAAGGTCAGTACATGGACAAGCTGCAGAAGGATCTGGGCAGCAAGAATCCGGGGCCAGAGTTCCGCTCGCTGCTGCGACGTCTGCTCGCCAGTGAGTCAGGAGAGGCCATCCTGGCCACGCTGCTTGATCAGCACCTACACCAGCGCAGCAGCCGCGCCCAGGGTGAGCCGTCCGCCCGCGCGGAGCGTCGTCCGCCCCGGGATGAAGAGCGTCGTCCGCCCCGGGATGAAGAGCGCCGTCCACCCCGGGATGAAGAGCGCCGTCCGCCTCGTGATGAGGATCGTCGCAGCGACGAAGGACGCCCCCGTGCTCCGCGCCCGGAAGCCCCGCGAGCCGAAGCACCCGCGCCGCGAGCTGAGTCGTCTGCGCCGCGAGCCGAAGCACCCGCGCCGCGAGCTGAGTCGTCTGCGCCGCGAGCCGAAGCACCCGCGCCGCGAGCCGAAGCACCCGCGCCGCGAGCTGAGTCGTCTGCGCCGCGAGCCGAAGCGCCTGCGCCGCGAGCCGAAGCGCCTGCGCCGCGAGCCGAAGCACCCGCGCCGCGAGCTGAGTCGTCTGCGCCGCGAGCCGAGTCGCCTGCCCCGCGTACCGATGCTCCCAGCCGTGGTGATGATCGTCGTCCCCGTGATGATCGTCGTCCTGGCCGCGAAGAGGACCGTCGTCGTGATGACCGCAGCCGCGATGACCGAGGCCGTGATGATCGCCGCCGCCGAGATGGCGACCGTGACCGCAGCCGTCCGTCGCGTCGTGAAGAGCCCGGTGAGCGCCTGGGGGATCCGGTGCCTGCTCCTGTGGGCTCGTCGTCGGGCTCGCTCGACATCATTCACGCCGACGATGGACGAGAGTTCTGGGAAGCCTGGGCCGATGCGCGCGCCAAGACCGCCCCGGCGGCCAAGCCTGCTGATGCGCCCTCGTCGGAATCGGGTCGCATTCCTGAGTCCGCGCTGGCCGGTGGCGATGACCTAGATCGTCGTCCGCGTCGCCCACAGCGTGATAGTCGTCCGCCGCTCCCCGGTGAGGTCCGTCTGTACCTGAACATCGGAAGGCGTGACAACCTCGACGACGCTGGGCTGCACCAGTTTGTGTCGGCGCAGGGGATCACCTCGATTCCGATGGAGCTACACAGCTCGCACGCCTACCTGTTTGTGCCCGAAGCGCAGGTCGATACGACCATCGCCGCACTCGCTGGCAAGCCGCTGGGCAGTCGCCAGGTGGTCTGCGAGCGCGCCCGTCGCTAGCAGCTTTCTCTCTGTCGCTTGCGCAGGCCGCGTCGGTCTGCGCTGTCCAGTCCCCGCCAAGGGCCGCGCTGCCTGCGGACCGTCCTTCTTCCATCCTGCTTGCTCAATCCAGAAGCGTACGCGCCGCTGTGCGCTATGCATCATCGCTGCGCGCATATGTCGCAAGCGCTGCATTTTCACGGACATAGCGCCCATCAAAACGACGCTAGGATCCGGCGATGATACGATGTCAGAACCCGGCGGACACGCTGCCTGATCCGCTGCGGTGCTGGATGCGTAGATTTCCATACGGGATTCAGCTATTTGGTCACGAAGTGTCAATGAAAGAAGGAAGCGATCATGAAAATCAAGATTGTGCACAGAGCAGATGGACGGGCCCTGACGGATGCCTCGATCAAGCGTGACAAAGGCTTCGCCTGTCAAAATGGCGCATGGGCTACAAGCAAAAATACCATTCCGAATGCTCGCGCATTTATCGCAAAGCTGCTGGACCCAAGCTACGATGTGTCGAAGCTGAAAGGCTTTGAACTAGCAGCCGAAATCTTGAAGCCAGTGAAATCGAACTTCAAAGGAAAAGATGGCAAGCAGATCATCACCACGCCCGGTCTGAAGGACGTGATGGCGACGATCAAGCGCGTTCTCAAGGACACCCGAGCGTTCTGGGTCAGCACCTCGCTGAACCAGGAATGCGGTGGCTACAACGACGGCAAGAACAACGTCTATCAGTTTACGCTTCCCAAAGAGCTGAAGCAGTATGCGCTTGTCAAAGATGAAAGCGGTACGCGCCTGGAAAAGATCAAAGATCGCACCGATGCGCTTCAGCCAAGTATCTGCATGGATGGTGATGCGCTGGATGGCTCTGATTCCAACATTATCGCCATCAACAGTGGTCCGCTAAACGATGTCGAGATCTCGTTTCTCACCACGCTCCCGCTCACCTGGTGCAAGCAAATTGCCCCATAAACCCGCCATCTAGCACGGGTTTTACGATATCGGCTGGCTGAACGCTTCTATTCTATTCAGCGTGTGCGTATTGTGACGTAGATACGCAGGTCTGTTTGGGTAAAAGCGTTTGCTTTGGCCCGGTTAGGGCCGCGTGCCGTTGTGATATTGAAGTCCGCTGTGCAGATTGCGCACTTCCTAGGGGCGGTCGCCTCGGCGGCGGCGGAGTTCTAGGGTGTCTAGGGCGCTCTGTAGCTCGGCGGGGCCATCGACGACGAAGTGGGCTCCGGCTTGGCGCAGGCGGCTGCGGGCTGCGTCGCAGAGGCGCTGCTGCTGTTCGCGAGGTAGGGCATCTAGCGACGCTTCATCGAGCCCGACTTCGTTGCCGCAGCGCGCAAAGCCGACGGTCCACATGCCAGCATTCAGACCTTCTTGCACATCGGCGACGGTGTCTCCGACTTTGACCACGGCGGACAGTGGCCACGCGCCCAGCTGCTCGGCACAGCGCAGCGCCATCCACGGCGCAGGCCGACCCGCTGGCACATCCGACACCGTGACGATGGCAGCGGGTGAATAGCCAAGCTGCGCGGCCAGTGGGGCAAGCTCGGCCATTAGCTCGCGGGTGTAGCCCGTCGTCGATCCAATCAGGATGCCGCGTCGCCGTAGCGCGGCAGCCATCGGCAGTACGCCCGGAATCAGCGTCGCCCGGGTGCGTAGCTCGGCCAGCTGTACCGGCAGAAACTGCGCATACAGGTGGTCGATATCCGCTTCCAAGGGTCGGTGACCATGCACCGCGTGCCAGCGAGTCGAGACGTCGGGCAGCGCCAGCACGTCCGCAATGTGATCGCGCTTGGCTCGACCCATCGGACCCCGTGCCTGCTCGATGGAAATCGGAACCCCGGCAGTGGCAAACAGCTTCTGCAAGGCCAGCACCGGGGCCAGGCTACCGAAGTCGCAGACCGTTCCAGCCCAGTCAAAGATCACCGCACGCAGCGGCACAAAGGAAGACGGTTCGGATGCTGTGGTCATGGGGTCTTTCGCGAAGGGGGAACAAGCGGCACCGCAACGCCTTGCTCAGACAGGACGTCACGGATGGCGGCAAGCAGCGTCACAAAGTCCGCTTCATGCAGGTCGCCAATCGTGCCGATTCGGAAGCAGGCGGCGCTGCTGACCTTGCCGGGATAGATGCACAGTCCGCGGCCGCTCAGCGAGGTGTAAAAGCGCTGAAAGTCAAAGCGTGGATCGTCCGGGTGGTAAAAGGCGCTGATGATCGGGCTCTGCTCGTGGCCTTGCAGCAAGGTCCGAAAGCCCAGCTCGGCCATGCCCTGGTGAAGGATGGTCGCGTTTTGCTGGTAGCGAGCCTGCCGCGCCCGAATACCGCCTTCGCTGCGTAGCTCTCGGATCGCCTGACGGAGCGCCAGCAGCACATGCGTTGGCGGTGTAAAGCGAAACTGTCCGGTCTTATCGAGCCCCGCAAGCTGGGCCGCAAGGTCCAGGCTGACGCTTGGGCTCAACCCCGGCTGAAGCGCGGCGCGACGGGCGACCACCAGCCCGCAGCCCGGTACGCCTTGCAGACACTTGTTCGGTGAAGTCACCAGCACATCGATGCCCAGCGCGGCCATGGGGATTGGCGTCGCGCCGAAGCTGCTCATTGCATCAACCAGGACCGACAGCCCAGCCTGGCGAGCCGCTGCGCACAGCGCGGGCAGCGGGTTGATGCGCCCGGTCGAGGTCTCACAGTGAACAAACGCCAAGTGCGTCAGCTGCGGCTGCTCATTGCGGATGGCGGCGATGTCGGCTGGGTCGAGCGGTGCGGTCTCAGGAACCCGGCGCACCACGGGCGCAAGCCGCAGTCGCTCGGCCAGCTCGGCCAGTCGATCGCCGTAGGCCCCGTTGGACAAAATCAGCAGCCGACTTGGCTTGTCCACCACCGATCCCAGCGCGGACTCCAGCGCGAACGTGCCGCTGCCTTGCATCGGAATGGCTGCGTAGGAAGGCTCGCCAACTTCTGCCAAGGCTAGAAGCTCAGTCCGCAGCTCGGCGAGCGCTTCCAAAAAGGCCGGATCGCGAGATCCCAAGTCCACGAGCATCGCCGCTTTGACGGTTGCTGTCGTCGACAACGGACCAGGAGTAAACAGCCGAGGACTGAAAGAACCGGAGTCAGCAGCGCGGAAGCTCATCTTGGATGCGGCACAATACCGAGCCCAGACCTTGGAAATCCAGTCTGCTCGTGGGGCCGCTGTGTCCTGCCGCTTCGCGGAACCGACGGTTACTTGCGAACGGTTACTTGCTAAACGAGTCCCGGATGAGCTTTGCAAAGATGCTGTCAGTCACCATCACGCCCAGAAACCAGCCCATTTTGGTGACGGGTTCCAGCGTATCTGCGTCAATACGAAAGCCTGACTCTTTGCTGGGTAGCTGCATGCCATCCGAAAACTCAGGTCGTAGCTGGTTGATCCGACCGACGTGGCCACCGAAGACCAGACCTACTGCCGGAATCGGTTGAAACAGTAGGCCAAAGAAGAAGTTTTGCAGCGTGTTCTGCTGGGTCAGCGGCAGACCGATTGCGATGCTCGGAATCAGATTCACTAGGCTGGTCTTGCTGCGGCCACTGTCCCAGGGAACCGACCATGGCTGGATTTCTCGCTCGTCCACACCATGCCAGTAATGGGAAAGCAGAATCATGCCGGCGATGCCTTCGTCGTGACCGGTTCGCAGCACCGCTTGGCCTTGGGCATCCCTCTGCTCTGATACTGTGTCGTTGCGGAGGCTGGTAAATCCCAAGCCGACCGCAACGCGGACATAGGACAGGCTGCGAACTTCCAGCTTGGTCTTTGCCAGCGTGGCTGTGGCTCCATAGCTCAGCGTCAGCGCGCTTGGTTGGAGGTCGTCCGCCGCGCGTGGCTCCAAGCCCGTTGCTTTCAGTGGCTTGGCGTGCACCACAATTTCGACTTCGGTGTTGCCTCGGGTCGCGACCGGAATCACGGACCGGTCAAACGGAGCCAGGTGGGTATCAAGCTGGGCTGCGATGGCTTGTAGCTTGGCGAGCGTATCCACCTGCGCTTGCGCTGAACCAAACGACTCCTTGACGCTCGCGAGATGCGTCTTCTGCTCCGTGTCATTTGTAAACAGCGCATAGATATCCTGGGTGAGCTTCTCGTTCGTTTTCTGGGCTTGGTCGCTGGTGAAGGGCTCGCATGTCTTCAGCGCTGCATCTACCTTCTCTTGAAGCTTTTGACGCACCGCCTTTGGGTTGAGCTTTTCTACCGCGCCTGCATGGCTGGGCGACAGATAAGCAAGGACACCGCGTATTCGCTGCGCAGTGCTGGTTGTGGCTTGTTCGCACCTCTGGACCTGCTCATTGAGGCGTGCCATGTCCTTCTGGAACGGGGTCTGTCCCTTTTTTCCTGAATCCGCGCTTTCTCCTTTGGGCTTGCCTTTGGGGAACAACACCTCGAGCAACGACTCGCCACCAGTCTTGGTCAGCGGCACTTCCGTTGTCGTGACCGAGTACGACATTCGATAGTCTGGGTTTTGGATGCAGACCTGCACCGCTGTCCCGGCATAGGTGCGATGAGACGGCAGCAGCAGTTGACCACTGCGCGCATCGAAGCGAATCACAAACACATCTTTGTTTCCGGGACAGGGCACTTCGGTCGGTGTGGTTTCTTCCGGGCTCAGGGGAAGCAATACGGGCTTTGTCGCCGCCCCATCGCCTGGTGCATCAATGGACTGCGGTGCCTCAGCAGGCTTCGCTGATGGTTCATCGGGTTTGGGGGTCTGGGACGGTGTGCGCTGACCCGCGGTGCTACTGCTTGATGAACCAGTGGTTGCAGATGTGGTGCCGGGTGATTTCGTGGCTGGTGGCGATGATGGCGCTGTTTTGGTAGCAGGGGGAGTTACTGGGCCGACCGCGAACCCGGTTGGAACAATCGGCGTTTCCGCATGCGCGCTTGCCAAGCCTGTGCACAGAAAGACAGATGTAAGCGCTGGTACAAACAGTTTGCTGTTAACCAGATAGGTTGGGGTGTTCTTGCTGGGACGCATGCGATTTCCTCGTCGGTTTGAGAACTGACTATACTGGCAAGTTCCTGCGAGGATACAAAATCGATCCTTCAGAAGATGTATCCCAAACGTTATTTAATCATGGTGATGAATCTTGCCAGTAGAGAGCTGGTACATTTTGGCGAATGCTAGACACTGTCTCAGGATTAGATTAGATGTAGAAAGAATACTTGGCTCGTTTACAAGGAATGCACTCGATGACGACCGACAGGCAGACAGACAAGGGCAGTTCGAGTCTATGGGCATTACATGATGCCCCACATCGAATTCAGTTTGATGATGTCTGGAAGCGGCTAGGGTATCGCCCTGTTGCGCCGATCTTCCGGTCGGTCGTTGGGCACAACGACTTGCAGCCGGTGACCCAAGACTCTCCGGTCAGACAGGCCGTTTGTGCGATCGGCAGCTTGAGCGAACAGAACGAGTTTACGCTTGTCGGAACGGGCTTCCTCATCAACCATCGCTTGATGGTCACTGCGGGTCATGTGATCGCAAGCTTGATCCAATCCGATGCGAAGACCATCGGGATTTTTGCCGGGCTGTTTGGTAAGAGCCTGCCCTTTCCTGGGGTGGCCATGCATCGCGCGGAAATGCTCGCCCAGCTTAGGCTGCCATTTGGAAGAACCTCACCCGCTCAGGCAGGAAGCCCTGAGGACTTTGCTGCACTTTTGTTTTCTTCTCAGGGATTTCCTCGGGCACCCGAGCTGCGTTATCGGGTCTACGATGATGGTGAACTGCGTGGACACATGTTGACCATAACGGGCTATCCGGGCACTCAACCATCCTTACACATCGAAGCTTGTTACCAGTACGAGCACAGTGGTGCCGTCAGTTTTGATGCGCATCGCATCCATTATTACATTGACACATTGCCTGGGCAGAGTGGCAGCCCGATCTGGACCCTCGGCCAGGATGGAAAGCCAGTTGTGGTGGGCATTCACTTGGCTGGGCAAGAAGCTCCAGTGATTGCCGAATCGAGCGGCGGTCAGTTTAACTGGGGCACTCGCATTGATTCGGCAGTAGCGCAGCAGCTGAGCACCTGGTTACAAGCCGTCCGGTAGGCTCGGGTTCTGCGTATACGCGCCGAGCCGGGTCGTTACTTCGCTGCGCGGCGGGCGATGGCGGGGCCGATGGCGAACTGACAGACGGCGATGCCTGCCATCAGCACGGCGCAGCCGACCCACAGCGTGCGCGATCCGGGGCCGTCGAGTGCGGCGCCTCCGACCACGGGAGCGGCCACAGAGGCAAAGCCCCACGCCATGGTGTATACGCCCTGATAGCGACCGCGCAGCGAGGACGGAGCCAGGTCCGCCACCACGGTGTTGGCCGTGGGCAGGTAGGCAATTTCGCCAATCGTCCAGATGGCAATGCCCACCGCATAGCCCAGCACACTGGAGACAAATCCAAACAGCCCAAAGCCCACGCCGAACCACAGCGCCGCCACTGCCAGCACCGCATCGCGTCGCTTGTGCGTCAGCCAGGACGTCATGCGAGGCTGAAGCACCGCGATCAGCACGCCGTTGATGGCAAACAGCACGCCGTAGGTGGTCTTCGACAGCCCTTTGGCCGTCATATCGATCGGGGCACTGGTCCCCGTCTGCCACATCACCAAGGCAAATCCAAAGGCCAGCAGCACAAACAGCAGGAACGTCCCATCTTGTAAGACAGTGCCTAGACCCGCCTGCGCTGCGCCATGGTGTCGTTCCGTGGGCCGGGTTTCCGGCACCTTCCACAGCACCAGCAGTCCGTAGAGCGCCATCGTCACGGCATCGAAGACAAACAGTCCTAGAAAGCTCGTGGACGCCAGCACGCCGCCAAGCGTCATCGCCACCGCAAACCCCAGGTTCACGACCCAGTACAGCAGTCCGAACGCGCGGGTTCTTTTTTCAGGCGGAACGACATCGGAGATCAGCGCAGCCACTGCCGGTCGATACATCTCTCCCAACCAGCCGAGCAGAAATGTGAGCAGCGAGATCATCCCGAGCGACCGCGCAAAGCCGATGCCCAGGCTGGCTGCGGCTCCTCCCAGCAGCGAGATGATGAGCGTCAGCCTGCGTCCGTGCCGGTCTGCCAGCACGCCGCCGGTCAGTCCTGCCAAGATCGACCCGGCACCATACAAAGACAGCAGCGCGCCTGCCTCTGCATTGGGAAGTCCACGCTCTTGCGTCAGGTAGAGCGCCAAAAACGGCACCACCACGCTGCCCAGCTTGTTCACCAGTGTACCGAGCCAGATGGTCCAGTACACAGGCGGTAGCTCTGCATAGAGATTGCGAAGAAGCGCGTTCACGTCCTGCGCAGTCTAGTCCACCTGCCCGGTCGGATGTAGCTGTTCTAGGCCGCGCAGCAGCAGATCCAAGCCAAACGACAGCTCAAGCGGGTCGTTGTGCGCGCTGCGGATGATCTGTTTCGACATCCCGTGGAGGTGCGAATACAGCGCGGGCGGCAGCATCGGTGGCAGCTGCTTGGCGGCAGCGGCGAGTTCCTGCGGACTGTCATTGCCCCGATGTGGGGAATCGGATGCAGCGAATCCTGGCGCAGACGGCCCAGCTGGGAATCGAGCCGCGCAGCTTGGTGGGCTGGCTGCGCTGTGGTGGGACTGCGAACAGGCGCCTTGCGATCCCGTCTACGTAGGCGGGGACGGCGTGGCTTCATGCAGAGTGGGTCAGTCAGGTGGCGGGAAAGGCGGGAAAGACTGCGAGCGGGGACTTCCATTTGGAATGGAGCGCGAGTGGCGTTCAGGAATCTGCTTCCATTTGTGATGGAAGCGGTAAGGTCGTCTGGGAATAAGCTTCCAGTTGGGATGGAAGCCCAAAATCTGTTTAGGAATCGCGTTCCACTTTGAATGGAAGTCACATCCCAGGTTGGGACGCTACTTCCACTGCCGATGGATCAAGAAAACTACATCGCTACAGCAATCCATTTCGGATGGAAGAAGATCACCAGGGATGCCCTGCGGTTCCATTTCAAATGGAAGCGGTGTTTTTGACTCGCTCATGGCTGCGGTGAGGCGGTCGGCGCAAGTGGCGCAGGCGATGGTGCAGTCCGTGGTGTCGAGCGCGTTCGATCGGGAATGATGCTGTGAATCTGCGGATCGGGAGTCCCGGTCGCTTTCAGGTGTCGCTTCAGGTTCACAAGTGCCATCTGAAGGTTGCGACCGAGCGCGGTCTTTGCCTTGCTAAGCATCAGGTGCTGCGCGCGCGGAGTCAGGGTCTTTTCCACCGCATCGCGCAGGGTCTTTGCGGAGTCGCGAAGCTGCTTTCCATGGTCCGTGGCTTTTTTGCTGTCGAGCTTGGGATGTAGTCCGGCTTCCAGCAGCTCAGCCAGCAGCTCCATGCGGATGGGCTGCTCCGCATCGGGACTGTCTGTGTAGAAGCTGACTCCATCGGGAAAGAGCAGCGCAAACGCTGGGTCATGTGCGGGACGCCCGATGTCATTCCAGATTTCATCCGAGATACGCCCGATCAGCGCATCGGACGCTTCATCTTTGGCATCCTTGAGTGCCTGAAGCGGAGCAAGCTGCGCGTCGACTGCTTGCAGACGCTGCATCACCAGATCGAAGATTCCAAGCGGCCCGGACAGGTACTGCTTGGCCAGGGTCTCAAGCTGGCCACCGCGTGCCTTGGCGGCGGTCAGCGTGCTGCGGCAGTCCGCAACGATGTCTGTTACTGCGGCTTTTTTGTTGATCAGCATTCCCATGACAGATTCCTTTCGCGGCCCCGTGCGAAGAAAAAGTGGTTGGAACGTGGGGCCGCAAAAACGCTAGCGGGAATGTCTGAACGTGCAAGCGAAGGAACCGGATTGGGAGTCTGTTTTCCGACGGAAGAAGAAAAAGTTTTGTCTGCGCATTGGGAATGAAAACTCGCATTCCGCAGCGCACGCACAGACCGCCAGTGGATGAGGTGTAGATCGTCTATTCAATGCAGGCGCAGCAGCGTGAAGAGCTGGTGCTACCAGGGAAGGCACAGTAGCCGCCCATCTTCTTGGCTCCGACGCAGGCTGCTTGGCAGTCTCCCTTGGCGGTACAGCCCTCGCATCCCGATGGCTGACAGCCGCAGCACATGCCAGATGTTGTGCTGCCAGGATAGGAACAGACTCCGGCTCCGCCGAGTCCCGCAGAGATGCAAGCGGATGAGCAAGAAATTCCCGATGTCACGCAGGAAGTACAGCCGCCCCCTGATGGTTTGCTGGTGGATGGGAATGCGGCGGCGATGCGGTTTCTGTTCCACTCTTTGACAGATGCTCCGCCAAACCAGATGGCGCGAACGGTGGTTCCGTCTAGCTCCAGAAACGGAGTCACTTGCCCATAGCGATCGTAGGCGCTGCCACTTACGCCAAACAGCTTGCCGTGATCGACCCAGCAGATGCCATCGGGACTGGTTGCGTAGTAGGTTCCGTCTCCGGCTTCACGGAGCATGACGTAGGTGCTGCCGACTCGCTTTACGTCCACGGCCCCGGCATTGCGGAAGATCGGATTTTGCGGCGCACGAACAAAGTGAATCCCATCGGTTGAGGTGGCCAGGCCGACATGCCGCTGTCCTTTGGACGTTCCGTCGTACCACATCCGGTAGACGCCCCCTTCCAGCAAGACCGACGGACGCCCGACCTTTTCGTCATCCCACGCGCCGGGGCTTCCCTTGCCGAGCACCTGCTGCACCTTGGTAAAGCCAGTGAGCTTTGGGGACTCTGCCAGCCAGATCTCATCGTTTTCTGCGGTGGGTGCATCGGTGTAATACATGCGCCAGGTCTCACCGCTGCGGACGACGCTGGGATCGTTGACGTGGTTGGAGCTGCCCGCTTCCAAGACGGCTTGGGGCGCGCTATCAGTGGGCCACTTGCGCCACTGCATTCCGTCTTGCGACCAGGCGACAAAGATGCGGTCATGTCCGTCGCTGCCTTGGCCTCCGTACCACATGACCCGGACGCCCGCGAAGTCATGCAGATCCGGTGCGTACACGTTGTCTGCACCTTGCGCGACGGCTGCCGAAGTGGGAACCAAGATGGGATTGTGGGTGTACAGCGAAAAGGACGTAGGGAATCCTGCCGGAAGGGACGGATCGCAGCCGGTGGCCGCATCGATTGAAGCGGCATCGATCACCTTGGCATCCGTCGTCGTGAGGTCCAAGGTGGATGGATCTACCGTGGATGGCTTGGGCTGCTGCGCGCCCCCTTGGGAACAGCCGCAGAGTAGAAGTCCCAGTGCCCACCGCGTGACTGCGTAAGAAAAGGTCGAGCGCCGCGTGTCGATTGCGTCTTCCGTCATCGTGCCCGCTTCATATCACGGGTAGACGGTGCGTTTTGTTGCGAAACGAGGAGCCTATGCGGTCGGGACTTGAGCCGTCGCGTGACCGGATGGCTGTGGCGTCCGTTTGCGCAGCGTGACCCAGACTCCGTCCTTGGGCCGGAGCGTTGTGCCGATGTGAGCGGACACAGGATGGCTACCGGATGCAATCACTTCATAGCGAGACAGAATGCGCGCCAAGATGAGCTGTCCTTCCATCAGCGCGAACTCTTTGCCGATGCAGATGCGCTGACCGGCACCAAACGGAATCCAGGCCAGCGGATGCCGGGTTGCCACGAGATCCGGGGAAAATCGCTCGGGATCGAACGTATGCGGGCGGCTCCACTGCTGCGGATGACGATGGATCGTGTGGACCATGATTGCGACTTCTTGGCCTTTGGGAATCCGATAGCCATCGATTACATCGTCTTGCTCTGCGGTGCGCGGAATCCAGAACACCGGGCCATGAAGACGCAGCGCTTCCTGAATCACCGCCAAGGTATAGGGGAGCCGTCGTAGATCGGACATCTCTGGCTCGCGACCTTGCAGCACGGACAGGATTTCCTGTTCCAGCTTCTTCATGGACTGGGGCTGGGTACGCAGGTGATCAAACGCAAAGGACAGAGCAGAGGACGTGGTCTCGTATCCTGCCAAAAACAGGGCCACTGCTTCATCACGAAGCTCTTGCGCGGTCATGCGCTGCTGCGTCTCGGTATCAACGGCATCAAGCATCATGCTGAGCAGCTCTCCGCCTTCGCGGTTGGGATCTCGCTTTCGCTGATCGATGATGTCAAACAGCGCGCGATCGATGCGCTGTACCGCTTCCGTAAAGCGCTTGCGTCCTGGCACCGGAAACCACTTGGGCAGCTTCTGGGTCAGCATTCCCAGCATCATGTAGTCGAGCGCAAAGCCCATTTCTTTTCCCACCATGTCCGCTGTCTGTTGTCCAAGCTGCGATCCGAACATGGTCCGTACGATCACGCGCATCGTGATGACAGTCATCTCGCGGAACAGATCGATGGGACGACCGCTTCGCTCGTATAGCTCCCAGCTCACCAGCTCTTCATCGATCGCGTGGATCATCAGGCGGACCATGGCCGTCAGCCGCTCGCGGTGAAAGTGAGGCTGCATCATCCGGCGCTGGCGCAGCCAGAAGTCCCCTTCGCTGGTAGGGAGCCCGTTGCCAATCAAGCCTCGGATGGCATCCCACAGCGGATTCGCTTTGCTGTAGATGCGCGCATGATCGCGAAGGACGTGCTGCGCATGTCGCGGATGGCACAGCACGGTCACTTTGGTAAAGCCCAGGTTCAGCGTAAAGATGTCTCCGTGTTGCTGCTGCAAGCGCTCTAGTCGATCCAGGCGCTGGGTCAGCAGGACTGGTAGCTCTCCAAGCACGGGGACTGTGGAGCACATGGGCGGATGCGTAGGCGGCTGTACGGACTCGATCGGACTGGTCATGGTGTGTCACCAAATGGGCTGGAGGTCAGTCTCGAACCAGACACAGGCCAGCGCACGATGACACCAGGTAGGGCCAGCGCAGACTGCGCACGACATCGACCCCTGGCAAGGTGTCCACCGAGCGACGACCATACACAGACAGTATCGCATGCCGGTTCGCTTGTGAGATGATGATGACGAATGGCGCTGGGGCACAAGCTGACGGCAGAGCACGGCTTCCTTTCCTTTGTGGTGCAGGGGGAAGTTCGAGAAGTCGATATTCAGAAGCTCATTGATGCGGGGCGTGTGCTGGCCCAGAAGCGACATCGCTTTTGGATCTTGGCAGATGTCACGCACATGACTGGGTTTTCAACGGACGCGCGACGGGCGGCTGCGCAGAATCCGTACGGGGATCAGTTCCACGGTGCAGCGGTTGTGGGCGCAACGACGTTTACGCCTGACCGATCCCCTCAAATTTTCTCGACGGGACATTGGCTACAGTAGGGCGAGAAGTTTTGAGGTTTTGGCGTGCTGAAGCAGTAA
>WBZX01000208.1_pt2 | contig 49778 bp, 34 predicted proteins | sample 5204211 | NCBI WGS metagenome assembly WBZX01 (sample SAMN12344362, study PRJNA552823) | activated sludge metagenome | biome: Activated sludge suspended growth; feature: Nitrification reactor; material: Wastewater; isolation source: activated sludge from nitrification reactor of wastewater...
CCATCACCACCGACGCCAACAACAACGGCTACATCAGTTCGGCCGAGATCGGCGCCGCCACCACGGTTGGCATCCAGATCGGCGTGCCGGCTGGCGCCAAGGCCGGCGATGTGCTGAACATCGGCACTGGCACCGGCACCGTCACCCACACGCTGACGGCCGCCGAAGTCACCGCCGGCAGCTACGCCACCGCGGTGGCCCGCCCGGCCGAAGGTGCCACCCTCACCGTGACGGCCACCCTCACCGACGCTGCGGGCAATGTCTCGCCGCAAGGCCAGGACTCGGCCGTGCTCGACACCACCGCCACGGCGGCGCCGACCATCACCATCACCACCGACGCCAACAACAACGGCTACATCAGTTCGGCCGAGATCGGCGCCGCCACCACGGTTGGCATCCAGATCGGCGTGCCGGCTGGCGCCAAGGCCGGCGATGTGCTGAACATCGGCACGGGCACCGGCACCGTCAACCACACGTTGACGGCCGCCGAAGTCACCGCCGGCAGCTACGCCACCACGGTGGCCCGCCCGGCCGAAGGTGCCACCCTCACCGTCACCGTCACCCTCACCGACGCTGCGGGCAATGTCTCGCCGCAAGCTCAGGACACGGCCGTGCTCGACACCACGGCGCCGGTGACGGCCGCAGACAGCGGCAACGCGCTGGAGGACAACGGCATCGCGGGGAACGTGCTCACCAACGACAGCGGCACGGCCGGCGAAACCATCACGGTGGCCAGCTTTGTCGTAGCCGGCAATGCCACGGTGTTCACCGCTGGCCAGACGGCCACCATTGCCAGCGTGGGCAGCATCACGCTGAACACCAATGGCTCCTACACGTTCACGCCGCTGGCCAACTGGAGCGGCACGGTGCCCGCCGTCACCTACACCGCAGCCGATGGCCACGGCAACACGGCCACGGCGGCACTGAACCTGAGCATCACTGCCGTGGCCGATACCCCGACCTTGACGGTCGTGTCCAAAGCCAGCCAACTGGTGTTTGCCAACAGCTGGGAAACGGTTGCCAACAGCGACACCACCAGCACCGGTTACACCGCCACGAACACGGTGGAGGGCTGGACCCGTCTGGACACGCCGGACAACCAGGCCGGCGGCACCAATTCGTTCGAAGTGTGGTCCAGCGGCGACGGGCAGCAGAACCAAGGCGGTACCACCAACACTGTGGTGGCAGCCCCTGGCAATGGCAACAACTTCCTGGAACTGAACGATGCGTCCAGCTTGGTGCAGACCATCGGCATCACACGCACGGTCGCAACCACTGCGGGCATGGTGTACGAGCTGTCGTTCGACACCGCGGGTCGGCCGGGCTTCACGGCCCCGTTCACCACCGTGGGCGTGTACATCGATGGCCTGCTGTACAAGACCATCTCCAACACCAGCCCGCAAGGCTACATCGACTGGAAGAGCGTGAAGGTCGACTTCACGGGTGACGGCGCCAACCACGTCATCACCATCCGGACCGATGCCACCCAGTTCAACACGGCCGGCCGTGGCGCCTTCATCGACAACGTCGAACTGATCGCAACGCAAGGTGTGGTGGCGGGCAACGCCGGCGCCTACACTAATGTGCATCTGGCCAACTACGTCAGTGGCGCGCTGGTGGACGGTGACGGCTCCGAAGCGCTGACCTTCACGTTCTCGGGTCTGCCCACGGGTGCCACCGTGGTGGTGGGTGCCACCACCTACACGCCAGCTGCGGGGTCGGTGACGATCACCAAGGCCGAATTGGCCACCGCCGATCTGCACCTGCTCACCTCCACGGTGGGCCACCTCAGCATCGGTGTCACCGACACGGCCACGGAAGCTGCCAACGGCAGCAAGGCCAGCCAATCGGCCACACTGGAGCTGGACATCCATGCCAGCCTGACCAGCACCGATCTGCTCGGCGATGGCCTCACCAACTACATCGGCGATGCCGCTGTGGGTGGTGTGCCCACGGCCACGGCCGACACGCTGACGGCGACCACCACGGCAGCATCGCTGCTGGTGGGCAAGGACGGCAACGACACGCTGACCGGCAACACGGGCAGCGACTACCTGGATGGCGGCAATGGCAACGACGTGCTGAAGGGCATGGGTGGCAGCGACTTCCTGTACGGCGGTGCGGGCACCGACAGCCTCACGGGCGGCACGGGCACCGTGCCCGACACCACCACCGACACCTTCGTCTGGAAGTTGGCCGACCGCGGCGCCGCCGGTGGTGCAGTCGCCGACACCATCACCGACTTCAGCGCGGCCACGGCAGCGTCGGGCGGCGATGTGCTGGATCTGAAGGACATCCTGGTGGGCGAGTACGGCAAGGCCGGTGCCATTGGCAACCTGGACCACTACCTGAGCTTCCAGACGGTGGGCACCAGCACGGTGATCCACATCAGCTCGACCGGTCAGTTCAACGGCAGCAACACCACAGCTGTCGAGGACCAGACCATCACGCTGACCAACGTGGACCTGCGCTCGGCCTTCGCCCTGCCCGGCGCGACCGATGCCCAGCTGATCCAGGAACTGCTGAACCGCGGCAAGTTGATCACCGACGGCCAAGGCTGATGAACGCTCTGGCGTGATGCCAGACAAAGAAGGCCCCGCAGCAGCGCTACGGGGCCTTTTTTTCGGGGTTCAGATCGCCGGGACCCAGCCCTCGGTGCGGCGCGGATCAGTCCGTCCGGGCTTTCGCTGCAGGGCCGGTGTAGCCGTCGACGCCGCATTGCGCCAGGGCCTGCGCATCCGCCAGGTCGTCCACGCCCTCGGCATACACGTTCAAGCCCATGCCATGCAGCATGCGCACGCTGCCCGCCACCAGCCGTGACCGCGTGGCATCGCCGGCCAAGCCGTCCACGAAGCTGGCGTCAAGCTTGACGAAGTCCAACCCGGCACCCAGCAGGGCGGCTGAATCGCCCAAGCCTTCCCCGGCATGTTCCAAGCCCACCTTGGCGCCGTGCAGGTGCATCTGCCCCACAAACTCGCGCAGCACGGTGGGCTGGCGCATGGCACCCGACTCGGCCAGTTCCAGCCACAGGCGCGAGGCGGCCTGCGGCTGGGCGGCCAGGGCGTCGCGCAGGCCGAGCACAAAGCCGCCATCGCGCAACGAGCCCGGGTTGAGGTTCACCGAGCGCTCCACGCCGTCGGCGGCAATGGCCTGCAAGGCCAGCTTCACAGCAGCCACGTCGATCAGGGCGGTCAGTTGGCTGCGCCGGGCCATGGGCAACCACTGGGCCGCCGTGAGCCACGGCGAGTCGGCTGTGAACCGCATGCGCAACGGGCACTCCATGTGCACCAACTGCCCCTGCACGTCCACCAGGGCGAAGCTGCCCAGCATCAGTTGGCCCTGGGTGATGGCGTGCTCGATGCGGTGCCGCCACTCGTCTTCGCCCAGCACCAGTCCGTCGGACGAATCGTCCAGTTCCACGGCATAGGGCCCGCGCGATTCGGCCCTGGCCAGCGCTTGGTCGGCCGAAGCCAGCAACGCCGAGAGCGCCATGCCGTCATGCCAGCGCACGGCCCCTACCACGGCGCTGCAATCGCCATCCAGGCCGCGCAACAGGGTGTGCAAACGTGCAGCCACATCCACCGCAGGCTCGCGCATCGCGTCGGCGTCCGGCACGATCAATGCAAAGTCGGTGCCGTTGAGTCGGCCCACGTCCTGGGAACCCAGCCTGGCCGCCGACTCCAACACCGCAGCGGCCACATCGCGCAACAGCACGTCCGTACGGGCCCGGCCCAGTTCGCGGTTCAGCCCTGGCAGGTCAGTGAGCCGCACCAGCATCAACACACCGGCACTGTGGCCGTCTTCAGCCCCCAGGCGCACCTTGAGGCGGCTCATGAAGTGGGCCCGGTTGTAGACACCGGTCAGGGTGTCGCAGTTGGCCTGCTGGTGCAACTGCTCGACCTGGGCGGCCTGCTCGTCAAACATGGTTTTCAGTCTGGCCACCATGGCGTTCATGGCCTGGGCCACCTTGCGCAACTCGGGTGTGGACGGCTCGGCCACTGCCACGAACTGCCGCTGGGTGAGCGCCGCTGCCTGCCCCACCATGTCGTCCAGTGGTTGGCGAATGCGCTGCACACCCCACAGCGCAAAGCGCGCCACCACGCTCGCCACCAGGGCCAGCAAGCCCACCGTCATCCAGGTGCTGCGCCACAGGTCGTCGTGGGCAAAGTCCACCTGGCTCACCACCTCCACCCGCCCGATCTGCTTCCAGCCGTCCGAGACCTGGGCCACGCCCATGGCCGGCTGCAACCCCACCAAGGCCACGAACCATGCCGGCGCCTGGCCGGGCCGCTGGGCCGCCTGCCGGGACACCAGCGCCTGGCCTTGCCCGGAGATCAACTCGATGCGCTGGTAAGCCCCGGTATCGAACTGGCCAGAGACCAGCAGTTCCATCGCGGTCGGGTCCCCCCGCTGCTGCGACAGTGTCAAAGCCAGCGCCTGGGCGGCGTCGCCGTTCTTCACCGTCAGTTGGGTGTCCAGGTAATGCCGGGCCGAGTGCACCGACACCCCCACGGCGGCCAGAGACACGGCGGCGAGTGTGAACACCAGCAGCAACCAGACCTGTCGGATCAGTGACATGCAAACTCCTTGAACCGGTTATACCGCGCGGCGGCCTCAGCGCATGACGCCATCAAAAGCCCTCCGCCCTGGCCTTGCGCAGCACATCGCCCCAGCGGGACAGCCGCTCAGTTGGGTTGCCGCGCACCGTGGACAGACTCACGCCCTCCCAGATGCCCTCGGCGTTGAAACTGAAGACTGGTGTCAGGTCGCCGCGCTGCGACGCAGGACGCACCTCGGGCACCAAAACATCCAGCACCAGGGGATCGGCGTCCGGGCTGGCGTAATAGGCCAGCACCATGTGTGGAACCGGTGGCCCACCCATGGCAGCGCGCACGTACACCAGGCGCAGCTTGCGGTGCGGCACACCCAGTGCGGTCAGACTGAAGTACTTGGCAATGGCAAAGTCCTCGCAGTCGCCCATGCCCTTTTCAAGGGTTTCCAAGGGGCTGGCCCAGTAGTCGATCTGGCCCCAGACCTCCTGGTCATCGCGGTATTCGATGCGCCGGTTCACGAAGCCGTTCACCGCCATCACCTGGGTGACTTCAGCCTGGCCGAGCATGCCAGCCAGCGCCAATTGCAGAGCGCGCGCACCGGCCAAAGCAGCAGGGCTGCGCAGGGTCGCAGCAGCAACCAGTCTGTTAGCATCCCACGCCAATAAACTGGGCTGCAGGGCCGCCCCCAGCAGTAGCAGCACCAGACAACACAGACGTGACAGGCCGCAGCCAGGGCGCCTCTCATCGGGAACGGCGTTGCGGGGCATCCTCTTGATTTCGACGCTTCATGGGGCGACTTGAGTGTGGCATGTCATGTCGGATGTCCACCACAGTCGCTTTGCAGTTTGACGTGTATTCGTGCCGTGAGTTGTTGGCACCGGTCAAAACGCAGCCCGTGGCGTGCGGGATCATCTTGTACATTTCGCTACGTTTGCAGAATAGCCGTTTCACTGGAGAGAGAACGACGATGAAAAAGACTGTGTTTGGCGTGAGCCTGCTCACCCTCGCCTGCTGTTCGGCGATGGCCCAATCCGCTGCTGTGACCAGCGCAGCCAAGAAAGCGGTTGAAACCAACCCTGAAGTAGCGTCGAAATTCAACGCCTTTCGTGCCTCACTGGCCGAGGTGGACATCTCCCGCAGTGGCCTGCGGCCCAAGGTTGATCTCTCGGCCGACGCCGGCGCCAACGAAGACCGCATCACCGGCCGCACCCCGTCCGCCGACCAGAGCATGAACCGCAGCGGCGTGGCCCTCACAGCCACCCAACTGCTGTGGGACGGCTTCGCCACCAGCCGCGACGTCAGCCGCGCCAGCCACCAGAAGATGGCCCGGTACTTCGACTTCGTCGATGCCACCGAGCAAACCGCCCTGGAAGCCGCCCGCGCCCACTATGACGTGCAGCGCTACCGCACCTTGGTGCTGTTGGCCGAACAGAACTACGTGCAGCACAAGTACGCGGTCGACCAGATCCAGTCCCGCGTGAAGGCCGGCGTGGCCCGCGGTGTTGACCTGGAGCAGTCGGGCGCCCGACTGGCCCTGGCCGAGTCCAACCTGGTCACCGAGCGCGCCAACCTGCATGACGTGACCGAACGCTACCGCCGTGTCGTGGGTGATTCGCCCTACGCCAAGCTGGGCAACGAGAGCCCCTACAAGCGCCCGCTGCCGGCCTCGGCTGCTGCGGCCCTGGACGCAACCCCGCTGTCCAGCCCGGTCGTGGCCAGCGCCATCGAGAACCTGCGCGCCACCAAAGAGCAGGCTGCGAGCCGCAAGGGCAGCTACCAGCCCCGCGTGGAAGCACGCTTGCGTGCGGGCGTTGGCAACAACATGGACGGCGTGCAGAACCAGCGGCGTGACGTGCTGGGCCAGCTGGTGCTGAACTGGAACCTGTACAACGGTGGCGCCGACGACGCCCGCCAGCGCCAGGCCGCCAACCAGGTGAGCCAGGCCATGGACCTGCGTGACAAGGCCTGCCGCGACACCCGCCAGACCGTCGCCATCGCCTACAACGACGTGGCCAAGCTCAGCGAGCAGTTGGCCTACCTGGACCGCAATGTGGTGGCCATCGAGCGCGCCCGCGACGCCTACCGTCAGCAGTTCGACATCGGCCAACGCAGCCTGCTGGACCTGCTGAACGCCGAGAACGAGCTCTACACCGCCAAGCGCTCGTATGCCATGGCCCTGTACGACCTGGACGTGGCGAAGGCCCGCACCTATGCCGGCATGGGCACGCTGATGTCGGCCCTGGGCCTGGCCCGCGACGACGCCCGCGAACTGGCTCCCGAGGCCGACAACTGGAGCGCCGGTGACGAGGCCGTGGACCGCTGCCCGCTGACCCCCACCGGCACCGGCGGCACCTCGCGCGAAGACTTGGACGCCCGCGCCCGCTCGCTGGCCGTGCCGGCCGCCGCCGTTGCCGCCCCGACCCCGGTGGCCGTGGCGGTTCCTGCCGCCCCCCGTGCTGCAGACCCGCAGGCCCCGGCCACGGTGGCTGAACAGCGCCTGCGCGACTGGGCCCAGGCCTGGATGGCCAAGGACCTGAACCGCTACTACAGCTTCTACGGTGATGCCTTCGGCCCGATCAAGGCCAACAAGGCCAAGTGGCAGGCTGACCGCAAACGCCTGGTGACCAAGCCCGGTGATATCTCGGTGGTGCTGGAGGAGGTCAAGGCCAAGACCGTGTCGCCCACCCGCGCCGAGACCACCTTCCGCCAGGTCTACAAGTCGAGCAACTTCAACGACGCCATGGTGAAGACGCTGACCTGGGACCGTGTGGGCAGCGAATGGGTGATCGTCAAGGAAACCAACCGCTGACCCTCGGGCGAATTCCACACCCCTGCCAAAAGGGACGCGCCAGCCGCGTCCCTTTTGTTTTTGTACCTCGCCCGGCCGGTTCATCGCCGGTTTTTCGTTAGACTTCCAGGGCTGCAGGCGGGCTTTGCGGCCACTTGGTGCTGCCCTTTGAACTGCGTCTGTCACCCGCGCCGGGCAGCTCTGCCACCCCTGTCTCAATGCCAATTTCACACAACATGCAGGCCTTCCGTCCCACGCTCCGAGCATGCCCCCTCGCACAGGCCATCAGCGCCCTCTCGCTGGGGTTCTGCCTTGCCCTGCCGGCGGCGGCCCAATCTGCCGCACCGCAGACGCCCGCAGGTGACGCCAGTGAAATCCAGCGCCTGATCAAGGACGGCCAGCACGCGCAGGCGCTCAAGCAAATCGACGACGCGCTCTCGCGCAACCCCAAGGACCCGCAGATGCGCTTTCGGCGTGGCGTGGCCTTGTCCATGCTGGACCGCAAGGTCGAAGCGCTGGCAGTGTTCCAGAAGCTGGTGGAAGACCACCCCGACATGCCGGCCCCGTACAACAACATGGCCGTCATCTATGGCGCCCAGGGCGAATACGAAAAGGCCCGAGGTGCGCTGGAGCGCGCCATCCGCACCAACCCGGCCTATGCCACGGCCTACCAGAACCTGGGTGACGTCTACGCCCAGCTCGCAAGCCAGGCTTATTCCAAGGCCCTGCAACTCGACAAGAACGACACCTCGGTACAGCCCAAGCTGTCGCTGCTGCGTGAGCTGACCGGCAACACGCCGACAAGCACCACCGTGGCAGCCAAGCCCACGGCAGCACCCGGCACCACCTTGGCCGCAGCAACCGTCCCGAACAAACCCAGCCCGGCCGCCGCTTCGGCCACGGCCCCTTTGCCCGCGCCACCCTCCGTGGCACCCAGCAAGCCTGCGGTGACGGCTCCCCCCGTGGCCGCAGCAAAACCGGTGCCCACCGAGACCAAGCCCGTGGCCAACCCGGCGGCCGACGTGGAGCACGCCGTCAAGGCCTGGGCTGCTGCGTGGAGCAAACGCGACATGTCGGCCTACGTGGCCGCCTATGCAAGCGACTTCTCGGGCCAAGCCGCCTCGCACAAGGCTTGGGAACAAGAGCGTCGTGACCGCATCGCCAACAAGAAGTCCATCCATGTGGCTGTGTCCGATCTGAAGATCTCGGTCAATGGGGACAAGGCCACGGCCAAATTCCGCCAGAGCTACGAGTCCGACGCCCTGTCCACCACCAGCCGCAAGACGCTGGAACTGGCCCGCACGGGCGCCGGCAAGTGGGTGATACGCCGCGAAGCCAGCGGCGGCTGAGCACTTGGCACGGCGAGGCGTTGACGTCGACGATGATTCCTGAGCATTCCCGGCCCCACCGCCGCCGCGGTGCGTTGGCGTTGGGCCTCGCCGGCCTGCTGGCGGCCGGCCTGCTGTCGACCAACGCGCCACGCAGCCTGCTCACGGCAGCGGCCAACCACTCAGCCGACACGGCCAAGCACGTCATGGCCAAGTTGGATGACGCCCCGCCATTGCGCCTGCAACTGGCCGACGAAACGCCCGGGCTGGCACCATTGCCCGCCGAGGCCACGGTGGGCAGCCCGGAGCGGCGCCTCATCGTCGTCTACCGCATGATCGCAGCCAACCAATTGGACGGCGCCTTGCGTGCGGCCGACGCCCTGGTGGCCAGCCACCCCAACTTCAAGCTGGCGCAACTGGTGCAGGCCGACCTGATGTCGGCCCGCGCGGGGGCGCTGTCCGGGTTTGGCACCTCCCAAGCCACGGCCGGGCTCACCGGCGTGTCAGACGATCTGGCCGTGCTGCGCGACGAAGCCCGTCTGCGGCTGCAGGCCCTGCGGGAGCGGCCCGCCGCTGGCGCCGTGCCCGACGAATTCGTGAGCCTGCCTGCCTCCACGCCCTTTGCCATCGCGGTGGAAACCACCCGCTCGCGCCTGTACCTGTTCGAGAACACGGCCCAAGGCCTGCGCTTGGTCGAAGACTTCTACATCTCGGTCGGCAAGCAGGGTGTGGACAAGCTGGTGGAGGGCGACCAGCGCACCCCGCTGGGCGTGTACTTCGTCACCGACCACCTTGACCCCCGCCTGCTGCAGCGGCGCTTTGGCGCCGGTGCCCTGCCCCTGAACTACCCAAACGCCTACGACAAGCTCAAGGGCCGCACGGGCAGCGGCATCCTGCTGCACGGCGTGCCTTTGACCACCTATTCGCGCCCGCCGCTGGACAGCGACGGCTGCGTGGCCATGGCCAACGAAGACCTTCAGCGCCTGGCCGCCCTGCTGCCCCAGCGCGACACGCCGGTGGTCATCACGCGCCAGATCAAGTGGGTGCAGCCTGGGCAGGCCAAGAACAGCGACCGCGAGCAGTTCATGCGTTCGGTGCAGGCCTGGCAAAAGGCCCGCCTGAGCGCCAACGAGCAGGCCCTGCAGTCGCTGTACGACGCCAGCCCGGTGGACCCGGCCGACCAGCGCGTGCGCCAGCGCCTGGTCAAGCCACCGGCCGCCATCGACGATCTGAGCGTGGTGACCTGGCACGACGACCCCGACAAGATGGTCGTCACCTTCAAAGAGCTGGGCAGCGGCCGCCAGGAACACCTGCTGCGCCAGTACTGGGGCCGCCAAGGGGAAGCCTGGCGCATCGTGGCCGAAGGCCAGGTGCGCTGAACGCAACGCGCCTCACCTGCCACACCATGAAAAACAGGGCCCGCAGGCCCTGTTGTCGTTTCTGCAGGCCTCAAGGCCTCAGCGCTTTTGCGGTGGCAGATCGGTGCAGGACCCGTGCGCCACTTCCGCCGCCATGCCGATGCTTTCGCCCAGCGTGGGGTGGGGATGGATGGTCTTGCCGATATCAACTGCGTCGGCACCCATCTCGATGGCCAGCGCCACCTCGCCGATCATGTCGCCGGCATGCGTGCCCACCATGCCACCGCCCAGGATCTTGCCGTGGCCATGGGCCTCGGGCGAGTCGTCGAACAGCAACTTGGTGACACCCTCGTCGCGGCCGTTGGCGATGGCACGGCCCGAGGCCGTCCACGGGAACAGGCCCTTCTTGACCTTGATGCCCTGGGCCTTGGCCTGGTCTTCGGTGAGGCCCACCCAGGCCACCTCGGGGTCGGTGTAGGCCACGCTGGGGATCACGCGGGCATTGAACGCGGCCGAAGCCAGTTCCTTGTTGCCCTGAAGTTCACCGGCAATCACTTCGGCCGCCACATGCGCCTCGTGCACGGCCTTGTGCGCCAGCATGGGCTGGCCCACCAGGTCGCCGATGGCGAAGATGTGCGGCACGTTGGTGCGCATCTGCACGTCCACGTTGATGAAGCCACGGTCGGTCACCGCCACGCCCGCCTTGTCGGCAGCGATCTTCTTGCCGTTGGGCGTGCGGCCCACGGCCTGCAGCACCAGGTCGTAGGTCTGCTCGCTCTTCGTGCCGTCGGCAGCCTCGAACTGCACGGCAATGCCGTCCGGCGTGGCCTTGGCGCCCACCGTCTTGGTACCCAGCATGATGTTGTCGAAGCGATGGGCGTTCATCTTCTGCCACACCTTCACCAGATCGCGGTCGGCGCCCTGCATCAGGCCGTCGAGCATTTCCACCACGTCGAGGCGGGCGCCCAAGGTGGAGTAGACCGTGCCCATCTCCAGGCCGATGATGCCGCCGCCCACGATGAGCATGCGCTTGGGCACCTGCTTGAGCTGCAGCGCGCCGGTGCTCTCCACGATGCGCTCGTCGTCGGGGAAGAACGGCAGGCGCACGGCCTGCGAACCCGCCGCGATGATGGCGTGCTTGAACTTCACCACCTTGGTGGTGCCGGTCTTGTCCTGGCCGTTGCCGGTGGTTTCTTCCACTTGCACGTGGTGCGGGGCTATGAAGGCGCCGTAGCCGCGCACGGTGGTGACCTTGCGCATCTTGGCCATCGCCGCCAGGCCGCCGGTCAGCTTGGCGATGACCTTTTCCTTGTGGCCGCGCAGCTTGTCGATGTTGACTTGCGGCTTGCCAAACTCAACGCCCAGGTCGCCCAGGTGCGAGACCTCGTCCATCACCGCGGCCACATGCAGCAGCGCCTTGGACGGGATGCAACCCACGTTCAGGCAGACGCCGCCCAGCGTGGCGTAACGCTCGACGATGACCACCTTGAGGCCCAGGTCGGCTGCGCGGAAGGCGGCCGAGTAGCCGCCAGGGCCGGCGCCCAGCACCAGCACGTCGCACTCCAGGTCGGCTGCGCCGCTGTAGCTGCCGGACGGGCCGGCCACCACCACCGCGGCGGCCGGAGCCGCAACAGCGGCCGCAGCGGCCGCCGGCGTCACGGCCGGAGCAGCAGCCGCTGCCTCGCCCGCAGCCTCCAGCACCAGGATCACGCTGCCCTGGTTGACCTTGTCGCCCAACGCCACCTTGAGCTCCTTCACCACGCCGGCATGCGACGAGGGGATTTCCATCGAGGCCTTGTCGCTCTCCACCGTGATCAGGCTCTGCTCGACCTTCACCGTGTCGCCGGGCTTGACCAGCAGTTCGATGACGCCCACATCCTTGAAATCGCCGATGTCCGGCACCTGCACTTGGATCGTTGCCATGTTCTCAGCCCCCGATCACAGTGCGATGCGGCGGAAGTCCGCCAGCAGCGATGCGAAATAGACGTTGAAGCGCGCAGCAGCGGCGCCGTCGATCACGCGGTGGTCCCAACTCAGCGAAAGCGGCAGCATCAACCGCGGCTGGAAGGCCTTGCCGTCCCAGCGCGGCTCGATGGCGCTCTTGCACACGCCCATGATGGCCACTTCCGGCGCATTGATGATGGGGGTGAAGTAGCGGCCGCCGATGCCACCCAGGCTGGAGATGCTGAAGCAGCCGCCGCTCATCTCGGCAGGGCTGAGCTTGCCGTCACGGGCCTTCTTGGCCAGTTCGCTCATCTCGGCGCTGATCTGGAAGATGCCCTTCTTGTCGCAGTCCTTGATGACCGGCACCATCAGGCCATTGGGCGTGTCCGCCGCAAAACCGATGTGGAAGTAGTTCTTCAGCACCAGGGTGTCGCCGTCGAGGCTGGCGTTGAACTCGGGGAACTTCTTCAGCGCGGCCACAGCGGCCTTGATCATGAAGGCCAGCATCGTCACCTTGATGCCGCTCTTCTCGTTTTCCTTGTTCAGTTGCACGCGGAAGGCTTCGAGCTCGGTGATGTCGGCGTCGTCGTGGTTGGTGACGTGCGGGATCACCACCCAGTTGCGGTGCAGGTTGGCACCCGAGATCTTCTTGATGCGCGAGAGGTCCTTGCGCTCGATGGGGCCGAACTTGGTGAAGTCCACCTGCGGCCAGGCCAGCAGGCCGGGGAAGGCGCCACCGGTGGCAGCGGCGGCTGCCGGGGCCTTGGCCTTCTGGGCTGCGGTTTGCACCGTGCCGGCCATCACGCCCTTGACGAAGCCTTGCACGTCGTCCTGGGTGATGCGGCCCTTCAGGCCCGAGCCCTTCACTTCGGCCAGCGGCACGCCCAGTTCGCGGGCGAGCTTGCGGATGCTGGGCGAGGCGTGGGGCAGGCCCGGTGCGGGCGTGCCGGGCTGGTGTGCGGGCTGAGCAGCGGCCGTGGCAGCCACGGCCACCGGGGCGCTGGCGGCGGCCGGCGCGGCAGGTGCGGCCACCGTCGCGGCGGCGGCTGGGGTAGCAACGGCCGAGCCGCCCGCGCCTTCCAGCACCACCACCAGGCTGCCCTGGTTCACCTTGTCGCCAATGGCGACCTTGATCTCCTTCACCACACCGGCGTGTGACGAGGGGATCTCCATCGAGGCCTTGTCGCTCTCGACGGTGATGAGGCTCTGCTCAGCCTTCACCGTGTCGCCCACCTTGACCAGCAGCTCAATGACGGCCACGTCCTTGAAGTCGCCGATGTCGGGCACGGTGACCTGGATGGGGCCCGAAGCCACCGCCACGGCCGCCACAGGCGCAGCAGCGGGCGCGGCGGCCACAGGGGCTGGCGCAGCGGCGGCGGGCGCCCCGGCAGCCGGTGCGGGTGCGGGTGCAGCGGCCTCGCCGGCCACCTCCAGCATCACCAGCAGCGTGCCCTCGTTCACCTTGTCGCCCAGCGCGACCTTGAGCTCCTTCACCACGCCGGCGTGCGACGAGGGGATCTCCATCGAGGCCTTGTCGCTCTCCACCGTGATCAGGCTTTGCTCCGCCTTCACCGTGTCGCCGGGCTTGACCAGCAACTCGATGATTGCCACGTCCTTGAAGTCCCCGATGTCAGGGACTTTCACTTCAATCAGTGCCATGTTCTTGTCTCCTGCGAGCCGCCGGTCAGGCGTACAGCGGGTTGATCTTGTCTGCCTTGATGCCGTACTTGGCAATCGCCTCGGCCACCTTGGCGGCCGGCAGGCTGCCTTCATCGGCCAGCGACTTCAGTGCCGCCACGACGATGTAGTGGCGGTTGATCTCGAAGTGCTCGCGCAGCTTGCTGCGGAAATCGCTGCGGCCGAAGCCGTCGGTGCCCAGCACCTTGAACGTGCGGCCCTTGGGGATGTAGGCACGGATCTGGTCGGCGTAGTTCTTCATGTAGTCGGTGGAGGCGATCACCGGGCCGGCATGGCCGCCCAGTTGCTGGGCCACGAAGGGCACGCGCGGTGTCTCGGTAGGGTGCAGCAAATTCCAGCGTTCGCAATCGGCGCCGTCGCGGGCCAGCTCGTTGAAGCTCGGGCAGCTCCACACGTTGGCGGCCACGCCCCACTCTTCTTCCAGCAGCGTCTTGGCCGCCATCGACTCGCGCAGGATGGTGCCCGAGCCCAGCAGGTTCACCCGCGGGGTCTTCTTGGCGCCTTCTTCCAGCAAATACATGCCCTTGATGATCTCGGCCTCGGTGCCGGCGCGCAGGCCCGGCATGGCGTAGTTCTCGTTCAGCAGCGTGAGGTAGTAGAAGACGTTCTCCTGCTTCTCCACCATGCGCTTCAAGCCGTGCTGCATGATCACGCCCACTTCGTGCGCGAAGGTGGGGTCGTAGCTCACGCAATTCGGAATCGTGCCGGCCAGGATGTGGCTGTGGCCGTCTTCGTGCTGCAGGCCTTCGCCGTTCAGCGTGGTGCGGCCCGAGGTGCCGCCCAGCAGGAAGCCACGGGCCTGCATGTCACCCGCCGCCCAGGCCAGGTCGCCGATGCGCTGGAAGCCGAACATCGAGTAGTACACATAGAACGGCACCATGATGCGGTTGCTGGTGCTGTAGCTGGTGGCGGCAGCGATCCAGCTGGCCATGCCACCAGCCTCGTTGATGCCTTCCTGCAGGATCTGGCCGGCCTTGTCCTCGCGGTAGTACATGACCTGGTCCTTGTCGACCGGGGTGTACTGCTGGCCCGCGGGGTTGTAGATGCCCACCTGGCGGAACAGGCCTTCCATGCCGAAGGTGCGGGCCTCGTCCACCAGGATGGGCACCACGCGCGGGCCCAGGGCCTGGTCGCGCAGCAACTGGGTGAGGAAGCGCACATAGGCCTGCGTGGTGCTGATCTCGCGGCCCTCGGCCGTGGGCTCGATCACGCTCTTGAAGGTCTCCAGCGCCGGCACCGTGAAGCTCTCGTCGGCCTTGGTGCGGCGGTGCGGCAGGTAGCCACCCAGGGCCTTGCGGCGCTCGTGCAGGTAGCGCATCTCGGGCGTGTCATCCGCCGGCTTGTAGAACGGCAACTTGGGCAGTTCGCTGTCGGGAATGGGCAGGTTGAAGCGGTCGCGGAAGATCTTGATGTCTTCGTCGGTCAGCTTCTTGGTCTGGTGGACGTTGTTCTTGCCTTCGCCGGCCTTGCCCATGCCAAAGCCCTTGACGGTCTTGATCAGCAGCACCGTGGGCTGGCCGGTGGTGTTGACGGCCTTGTGGTAGGCCGCATAGACCTTCTGCGGGTCGTGGCCGCCGCGCTTCAGGGCCCAGATGTCGTCGTCGCTCATCTTGGCCACCATCTCCAGCGTGCGCGGATCGCGGCCGAAGAAGTTTTTGCGCACGAAGGCGCCGTCGTTGGCCTTGAAGGCCTGGTAGTCGCCGTCGAGCGTGTCCATCATGACCTTGCGCAGCGCGCCGTCCTTGTCGCGCGCCAGCAGCGGGTCCCACTCGCTGCCCCACAGCAGCTTGATCACGTTCCAGCCCGAGCCACGGAATTCGCCTTCGAGCTCTTGCACGATCTTGCCGTTGCCGCGCACCGGGCCGTCCAGCCGCTGCAGGTTGCAGTTGATGACGAAGATGAGGTTGTCGAGCTTCTCGCGCGCGGCCAAGCCGATGGCGCCCAGCGATTCCACCTCGTCCATCTCACCGTCGCCACAGAACACCCAGACCTTGCGGTTCTCGGTGTTGGCGATGCCGCGAGCGTGCAGGTATTTGAGGAAGCGCGCCTGGTAGATCGCCATCAAGGGGCCCAGACCCATCGAGACGGTGGGGAACTGCCAGAACTCCGGCATCAGCTTGGGGTGCGGGTAGCTCGACAGGCCCTTGCCCTCCACTTCCTGGCGGAAGTTCAGCAACTGCTCCTCGGTCAGACGGCCCTCCAAATAGGCGCGGGCGTAGACGCCAGGTGCCACATGGCCCTGGATGTAGAGGCAATCGCCACCGTGGTTCTCGCTCTCGGCGTGCCAGAAGTGGTTGAAGCCGGCGCCGAACATGTGGGCCAGCGAGGCGAAGGAGCCGATGTGGCCGCCCAGGTCGCCACCGTCTTCGGGGTAATGGCGATTCGCCTTCACCACCATGGCCATGGCATTCCAGCGCATGTAGGCGCGCAGCCGTTCTTCGATCTCGATGTTGCCGGGGCAGCGCTCTTCCTCGTTCACCGGGATGGTGTTGACGTAGGCGGTGTTGGCCGAGAAGGGCTGGTCGATGCCCGATTGGCGGGCCTGGTCAAGCAGTTGCTCCAGCAGGAACTGGGCGCGGTCGGTGCCTTCGGCGGCGATGACGGCGGAGAGGGCTTCGAGCCACTCGCGGGTTTCCTGGCTGTCTGCGTCGACGGCAGCACCAGGCTTCTGATCGGGCATGGCGGACATGGTTTGTCTCCTCTAAAAGGCCATGTAGTTTGAATCCGGCGCGCAGTGTGGCACAAGTTTCTTAAATTTCCAAATGGCGAATGCGCTTTTCACATTATGAATAACAACGTGATCACAGCAGCCGAACCGGGGGCTGCCAAACGGGGGCGCACCACCCCGCCCGCCATAATCTGCCCATGTCCTTGCCCCGAGAACTTGCGCCATCGAGACCCTCCCGCCTGCACCGCCTTTTCGGCCGTTGGTGGCGCAGCCAGTCCCCGTCGCGCCAAGACCGCTTCGCCACCATGGGGCCGCTGGTGTCGGTGCTGCTGTTCCTGGCCGCCATCACCGCCGCCTTCTGGTACCTGCGCAACGAGGAAATCGACCGCGCCACCGAATCGGTGCGGCGCGACACCGAGGTGGCCCAGCAGCAGATCCGCCTGCACCTGATCGAAAACCAAGAGCAACTGGTGCGCATGGCCCGCGAACTGGTGGCCCGCGACATCGACAGCAACGCCTTCCTGGCCCAGGCTGCCACCTTCCAGCGCGAACGGCCCGAGGTGCGCAAACTGGCCTGGCTGGGCCCGGGCCGCAAGGTGCGCGCACTGCAAGACCTGATCACCTACGCATCCGAAGTGGCGCCCAGCCCCGAAACCACGGACAAGTCTTTGCCTGTGCAGGGACAAGCCACCGAGCCGGAGTTCACCTTCGTGGCCGCGCGCGACGGCCGGCAGCCGGTGTACTCGCACGCCTTCATCGACGATGACGGCACGGCTGTGTTCCAGGTACAGGTGCCGCTGATCGACCGTGGGAACTTCGTCGGCGTGGTTCTGGTGGACTATTCCATCGAAGCCCTGGTGCGCTACTTCATCCCGTCCGAGGTCACCCGCCGCCACGCGGTGAAGGTGCTGGATGCCAACGGCAAGACCTTGGTCAGCACGGTCGCCGCCATGCCGGGCCAGAAGACCGCCCCACCGTCACTGCAGTACGACCTGCCGCTGGCCCCCATGTCCAACGGCTTGGTGCTGCGTGGCCTGGGCTACCGCACGTCGGTCGGCCTGATCGGCAACACGCTGTTCTGGATGGTGGTGGCCCTGTCGGTGCTCACCGTGTGGATGCTGCTGGGCACCTGGCGCCATGTGCGACGGCGTGCGCAGATCCAGGGGGCCCTGGTGCAGGAGACAAATTTCCGCCGCGCCATGGAGAACTCCATGCTCACTGGCATGCGGGCCATGGACATGGAAGGCCGCGTCACCTACGTGAACCCGGCCTTCTGCGCCATGACGGGCTACAGCGAGACGGACCTCATCAATGGGCGACCGCCCTTTCCCTACTGGCCCAGCGACCGCATCGACGAGAACACCCGGCTGTTGCAGCAAGAGTTGCAGGGCCGCAGCCCGGCCGGCGGCATCGAGGTGAAGGTGCAGCGCAAGGACGGCTCCTCGTTCGACGCACGCATGTACGTCTCGCCGCTGATCGACCCCAAGGGCCAGCAGACCGGCTGGATGACCTCGATGACCAACATCACCGAGGCCAAGCGCATCCGCGACCAGCTCAGTGCCTCGCACGAGCGCTTCACCACGGTGCTGGAAGGTCTGGACGCCGCCGTCTCGGTGCTCTCGGTGCACAAAAACGAACTGCTGTTCGCCAACCGCAGCTACCGGCTCTGGTTCGGCGCGGACGCCCAGGGCCACACCCTGCTGGCCGCCAGCGCCAGCGGCAAGCTCTTCATGCCCGAGCCCGACGACGAGGTGGACGGCCTCTCCGGCCTGCCCACGCAGGAACTGACCGAGGCCGGTGCGCATCCGCGCGAGGTGTTTGTCGAGTCGCTGCAGATGTGGTTCGACGTGCGCAGCCGCTACCTGCAATGGACCGACGGCCGACTGGCGCAGATGCTGATCGCCACCGACGTCACTGCGCGTCGTCGGGTAGAAGAACTGGCCCAGCAGCAGGCGGAGAAGGCCCAGGTCACCAGCCGGCTCATCACCATGGGCGAGATGGCGTCATCCGTGGCCCACGAGCTGAACCAGCCGCTCACGGCCATCAACAACTACTGCAATGGCATGGTCAGCCGCGTGCAGGCGGGTTCGATCAGCAACGAAGACCTCATCGCCGCACTGCAGAAGACCGGCCGCCAGGCCGAGCGCGCGGGCCAGATCATCCACCGCATCCGCGCCTTCGTGAAGCGCAGCGAGCCGCAGCGCCAGAAGTCTTCGGCCAACGCCATCGTGGACGACGCGGTGGAACTGGCGGGCATTGAGTTGCGCCGCCGCAAGGTCTCGATCCAGACCTATGTGGCCCAGCACCTGCCCACCCTGCACGTGGATCCCATTCTGATCGAGCAGGTGCTGCTCAACCTGCTGAAGAACGCCGCCGACGCCATCGACAACGCCAAGATGCCGCCGACGCGGCGCCACATCGAGTTGCGCGTGGTGCCGCGCCACACGCCCGACGAGGGCGGTGTGATCGAGTTCAGCGTCACCGACACCGGGCCCGGCATGAAGGACGAGGTCATCGGTCGCCTGTACGAGGCCTTCTTCTCCACCAAGGCCGAAGGCATGGGCATAGGCTTGTCGTTATGCCGCTCCATCATCGAGTCGCACCGCGGCCGGATGAAGGCCCAGAACCTCTACAATGGCCAGACCGTGACAGGATGTAGGTTTTCCTTCACCCTGCCAGTTGACCTGACCCCTCGCGCAGAGCCCCTGCCAGTACCCGAAGTACCGGACGAGACCGCCGCGGCCAACCCCAACGCTGCTTCCTCATGAGCCTGATTCCCAAGAAAGGTACCGTCTACGTGGTCGATGACGACGAGGCGGTTCGTGATTCCCTGCAATGGTTGCTCGAAGGCAAGGACTACCGCGTCAAGTGCTTTGACTCTGCCGAATCCTTCCTCTCCCGCTTTGACCCGCGTGAGGTGGCCTGCCTGATCGCCGACATCCGCATGGACGGCATGAGCGGTCTGGAATTGCAAGACCGACTGCTGGAGCGCCACAGCCCGCTGCCGGTGGTGTTCATCACCGGCCACGGCGACGTGCCCATGGCCGTCACCACGATGAAGAAGGGCGCGATGGACTTCATCGAGAAGCCTTTCAAGGAAGAAGAGCTGGTGAACCTGGTGGAGCGCATGCTCGACCAGGCCCGCGTGGCTTTCAGCCAGCACCAGGAGCAAGCCAGCCGCGACGCCCTGCTCTCGCGCCTGACCACGCGCGAGGCCCAGGTGCTCGAACGCATCGTCGCCGGCCGCTTGAACAAGCAGATCGCCGACGACCTGGGCATCAGCATCAAGACGGTGGAAGCGCACCGCGCCAACATCATGGAAAAGCTCAACGCCAACACCGTGGCCGATCTGCTCAAGATCGCGCTCGGCGCCACCAACAAGGCCTGATCTCAAGGCCTGAGCGCTTTCACGCCCATCAACACCACCGCACAACGGGGCCCGCAAGGCCCCGTTTGCACTTGTCGCCCTGCCCTCGCACGGAAGAGAACCGCACCATGACCGCCCAGCTCATCGACGGCAACGCCCTGTCCAAACAAGTTCGCGCCGAGGTGGCACAGCGCGCCGCCGCGCTCACCGCCCAAGGCCGCAAGCCCGGCCTGGCCGTCGTTCTGGTGGGCGAGAACCCCGCCAGCGCGGTCTACGTGCGCAACAAGGTCAAGGCCTGCGCCGATGCCGGCTTCCACTCGGTGCTGGAGAAGTACGACGCCGACCTGACCGAGGCCGCGCTGCTGGCGCGCATTGCCGCGCTCAATGCCGACCCGGCCATCCACGGCATCCTGGTGCAACTGCCGCTGCCCAAGCACATCGACGACCACAAGGTGATTGAAGCCATCTCGCCGGCCAAGGACGTAGACGGCTTCCACGTGGCCAGCGCCGGTGCGCTGCTGGTGGGTGAGACCGGCTTCAAGGCCTGCACGCCCTATGGCTGCATGAAGATGCTGGAATCCATCGGCATGAAGGACCTGCGCGGCAAGCACGCTGTGGTGATCGGCCGCAGCAACATCGTGGGCAAGCCCATGGCGCTGATGCTGCTGCAGGCCAATGCCACCGTCACCGTCTGCCACAGCGGCACACCCGACCTGGGCGCCTTCACCCGCCAGGCCGACGTGGTGGTGGCCGCCGTTGGCAAGCGCAACGTGCTGACGGCCGACATGGTCAAGCCCGGCGCGGTGGTGATCGACGTGGGCATGAACCGCAACGACGAGGGCAAGCTCTGCGGCGATGTGGACTTTGCCGGTGTGCAGAATGTGGCGGGCTGGATCACCCCCGTGCCCGGTGGCGTGGGGCCCATGACCATCACCATGCTGCTGGTCAACACCCTGGAAGCCGCCGAGCGCACCCCCCGTTGAAAGCACCTGCTGAAAGCCCGCCGCATGATCAACCCACTGCTGCAACTCGCTGACTTGGTCGCGTACAAGGATGTGCGCCCCGAGCACGTCACCCCGGCGGTGGACCACTGGCTGGCCGCCGCCAACGCCGCGCTGGAGCGCAGTGTGGGTGCCGAGGTGCCGGCCGAGTACGACGCCCTCTCGCTCAGCCTGGGCGTGCCCACCGAGCGGCTGGCCCGCGCCTGGGGCGCCGTGAGCCACCTCAACCACGTGGCCGACACACCCGAGCTGCGTGCGGCCCACGCCGAGAACCTGGCCCGCGTCACCGAGTTCTACACCCGCCAGGGCAGCGACGAGCGGCTCTACGCCAAGTACCAGGCCCTGGCCGCCGGCCCAACCGCCGCGCAGCTCAGCGCGGCCCGCAAGCAGGCACTGACCCATTGGCTGCGCGACTTCAAGCTGGGCGGTGCCGACCTGCAGGGCGAGGCCAAGGTTCGCTACACCGAAATCCAGGACCGCCTGGCCGAGCTCTCGCAGGCCTTCTCCAACCACGTGCTGGACGCCACCGACGCCTTCGCCCACTGCGCGAGTGCCGACGAGATGGACGGCGTGCCGGCCGACGTGGTGCAGGCCGCCCGCGCCGCCGCCGAGGCCGATGGAAAAGCCGGCCACAAGATCACGCTGCACTTCCCCAGCTACTTCCCGGTGCTGCAGTACGGCCGCCACCGGCCGCTGCGCGAGCTGCTCTACCGCGCCTACGCCACCCGCGCCAGCGAGCTCGGCCCGGCCGAGCGTGACAACTCGGCGGTGATGCAGGAGCTGCTCACGCTGCGCCAGGAGGAAGCCCAACTGCTGGGCTTTGCCAACTACGCCGAAGAGTCGCTGGCCGCCAAGATGGCCAGCAGCCCGGCCGAGGTGATGCGCTTCCTGCGCGACCTGGCTGCCCGCGCCCGCCAGGCTGCCGAGAACGACCTGCGCGAACTGCGCGAGTTCGCCGCCGCCGAGTTGGGCCTGGCCGACCTGCAGGCCTGGGACATCGCCTTTGCGAGCGAAAAGCTCAAGGAAGCGCGCTATGCGTTCAGCGACCAGGAGGTCAAGGCCTACTTCCCGCTACCCCAGGTGCTGGACGGCCTGCTGCGCATCATCGAAACCCTGTTCAATGTGCAGATCGCCCCGGCCTCGGCCGAGGTGTGGCACGAATCGGTGCGCTTTTACCGCATCAGCCGCGCCGGGCAGACCGTGGGCGAGTTCTACCTCGACCCCTACGCCCGCCCCGGCAAGCGCCCCGGCGCCTGGATGGATGACGCCCGCGAGCGCTGGCGCCGCCCCGACACCGGCGCGGTGCAGACCCCGGTGGCCCACCTGGTGTGCAACTTCGCGCCGCCCGTGGGTGACAAACCCGCCACCCTGAGCCACGACGACGTCACCACCCTCTTCCACGAGTTCGGCCACGGCCTGCACCACATGCTCACGCAGGTGGACGACCTGGGCGTCTCGGGTATCGCCGGCGTGGAATGGGACGCGGTGGAACTGCCCAGCCAGTTCATGGAGAACTTCTGCTGGGAGTGGGCCGTGCTGAGCCAGCTCACCGCCCACGTGGACACCGGTGCCCCGCTGCCGCGCGCGCTGTTCGACAAGATGCTGGCGGCCAAGAACTTCCAGAGCGCGATGCAGACGCTGCGACAGGTCGAGTTCGCGCTGTTCGACATGCGTTTGCACACCGAGGCCGATGCGCCCGGCCGCGTGCTGGCCATCGCCAGTGAAGTGCGGCAGGAAGTGGCCGTGCTGCACCCACCGGCCTTCAGCCGCATGCCCCACACCTTCTCGCACATTTTTGCGGGCGGCTATTCGGCCGGCTATTACAGCTACAAGTGGGCCGAGGTGCTGTCGGCCGATGCCTGGAGTGCCTTTGAGGAAGCCGGCGTGCTCGACGCCACCACCGGCCAACGCTACCTGCGCGAGATCCTCGAGGTGGGCGGCAGCCGCCCCGCGCTGGAAAGCTTCAAGGCCTTCCGTGGCCGCGAGCCCGCCATTGACGCCCTGCTCCGTCACCAGGGCATACAGGCCTGACGGCCGCCCCATGCTAGGCTTTTGACATGCGCTCCTACATCGCCCTGTCCCTGCTCCTCTGCTCGCTGGCCGCCTCGGCCCAGAACACCGCCAGCTTGCCGCTGGAACTGCGCCAGGTGGTGGGCCGCTACCCGGTCACGCTCTACGCCGGCAAGGACTGCGGTGGCTGTGACGCTGGCCGCCAGTTGCTGCAGGCGCGGGGCGTGCCGTTCAGCGAGAAGCGCGTTGAATCGAATGACGACATCGCGGCCTTCCGGCGCGCCACCGGGGCCAACAGCCTGCCGGTGCTGAGCATCGGCAACCAGCAGCTCAAGGGGCTGAACTCGGCCGACTGGACCAGCTACCTTGACGCTGCCGGCTACCCATCCGCCTCCAAACTGCCCAGCGGCTGGCGCAACCCGGCCCCCACGCCCATGGCCACGCCCGCTGCGCCATCGCCGGCAGCCCCCGCCCGGGCAGACGCACCGCCCCCTCGCCGTGACGAGCCGGCCGAGCCCCCCGTCGACCCCACCAAGCCCAACATCCGGTTCTGAGGCCTCAGGGCCGGGCGGCCGGTGCCGCCCCCACCCGACTGGCGGGCCACTGGGCCAGCAGCACCAGCGTGCCCATCAGCCACATGGGCGCGGCTGGCAGCGTGCTGGCGGCCAGCGCACCGAACACCAGCGGCATGGTGATGGTGGCGGCATTGGTGCACAGCATGCGCAGGCCCAGCGCCTGGCCGTGGCGCTCGTTCGGCGTCACCTGGTGCAGCATGGCCAGCACCATGGGCTGCACCGAGCCCAGCGCCAGCCCCAGCAAGGCCGAGCCCAGCACCATGCCCACCACGCCCGGCAACCAGGCATAGACGCCGCAGGCTGCGGTGGCCACGGCCATGGCCCAGCGCAGGGCCGTGCGCTCATGCAAATGGTCGGACCAGCGCGAGATGCCCAGGCGCACCACCGCGGCCGCCACCGCAAAGCTGCCCAGCACCAGACCAATGGCCGACGCACTCAGGCCACGCGCATGGCCCAGCACAGGCACCACGAAGCTGTGCGAGTCCCAGCACGAGGACATGGCCAGGTTCACCAGCAGCAGGTGGCGCAGCGGCGCGCTGCGCAGCAGGCTCCAGGCGCCACCACGCGCAGTGCCGGCGTGAGCCGACGGCGGCGGCACCGCGCGAGGCACCCGCTGCGCCGCCCACCAGGCCAACAGCGGCAGGCTGGCGGCAAAGACAAAGCCTGCGCGGTAACCCACGTGGTCGATGAGCAGGCCCACCACCACCGGCGCCGCAGCATTCGAAACGGCCGGCCCCAACGCCACCCAGCTGAACACCCGCTTCAGGTCAGACGGCTCGCGCGCCATCAGCCCCGCCTCACGCTGGATGCCCACCGCCGCCACGGCCACCGCGCCGCCGGTGGCCAGCGCGGCCACGGCCAGGGCCACCGGGTGTTGCGACAGCACCGCCACGGCCGCGCCGCCGGTGCCCATCAGCACGCCCACGCCCAGCGTGCGGTGCATGCCGTGCCGGTCAGCCTGGCGGCCGGCCCACAGCGACAGGGCGATGGGCGCCATGGCGAACAGCGAGAGCAGCCCGCCCACCACCCACTCGGGGTAGCCCAGGTGCAGCACCAGCAGGCTGGCGGTGACGCGCGTGGCGGCCATGCTGGCGTGCACGAACACCAGCGCGGCGATCACCGCCGGGAAGGCCGCGCGCAGGTGCTCACCATGCGCCGCACGCTCGGCCCCGGGGCCAGCGTCAGCGCTCAAGCGCCGTCCCCGGCCGGGTCGTCGGCCACCGCCGCGCCCAGCAAGGCCTGGGTCTGGCCCTCGGGCAGGCTCTCCACCGTCTTGAGCCTGCGGGTCATGGCGCGGGTACGCACCTCGGCCTGGTCGATGGTGTCGGTGGCTTCAGCCAGCTTCTTCTTGGTCTTGGCCAGCACCTCGCCGAACTTGCCGAATTCGGTCTTGACAGCGCCCAGCACCTCCCAGACCTCGGCGCTGCGTTTCTCCAATGCCAGCGTGCGAAAGCCCATCTGCAGGCTGTTCAGCGTGGCCAGCAGCGTGGTGGGGCCCACCAGCATCACCTTGTGCTCGCGCTGCAGCCCTTCCACCAGGCCGGGGCGGCGCAGCGCCTCGGCATACAGGCCCTCGGTGGGCACGAAGAGCATGCCGAAATCGGTGGTGTGCGGCGGCGCCACGTACTTCTCGCGGATGCTGCGCGCCTCCTGCCTGAGCCGCGCCTCGATGGCCTTGCCCGCCGCCTCGGCCGCTGCGGCATCGGCGCGCTCTTGTGCGTCGAGCAGGCGCTCGTAGTCTTCGCGCGGGAACTTGGCGTCGATGGGCAACCACAGCGGCGCGCCATCGGCCAGTTGGCCGGGCAGCTTGATGGCGTACTCCACCCGCTCGTTGCTGCCGGGCACGGTGGCCACGTTGGCGCCGTACTGCTCGGGCGTGAAGACCTGTTCCAGCAGGCCGGCCAACTGCACCTCGCCGAACACGCCGCGGGTCTTGACGTTGGTGAGCACGCGGTTGAGCGAGCCCACGTCGCGCGCCAGGTTCTGCATCTCGCCCAGGCCCTTGTGCACCTGCTCCAGGCGGTCGGCCACCTGCTTGAAGCTCTCGCCCAGGCGTTGCTCCAGCGTGGCGTGCAGCTTCTCGTCCACGGTGGCGCGCATCTGGTCGAGCTTCTTCTCGTTGCCGTCCTGCAGTGCCGTGAGTTTCTGCTCCACCGTCAGCCGCACCTCGCCCAGGCGCCGCTCATTGCCCTCGGCCAGGGCCTGCAACTGTCGGGTCAGCACCTCGGTGTTGGATTGCAGGGTCTGCGCCACCTGCTGCTGCAGGGTGGCCAACTGGGAGCGAAAGGAATCGATCTGTTCGTTCTGCGTGCGGGCCACGTCGCCCGCCTGCGCCAGCAGCGCCTGCTGGAACAGCGACAGGCCCTGCGTGAGCTCGCTGCGCGTGCCCTGCGCGCTGCCCTGCACCTCGGCGCGCAGCTCGCGCTCCAGGCGCTCGGCGTCGCGGCCCTGGCGGGCCTGGGCCTGCTCGAAGGCAGCGGCAAATGCCTCGTCTGACGGCCGCCGGAAGGCCAGCCACAACACCAGCACGAGGTTCAAGGCCAACAGGGCCAGCAACAGCAGTTCAGCGAGGGAAAAGACCATCCCGTGCATTGTGCCGCGCAGGCCTCAAGCGCCGGACTGGTGAGCCGATATACAGTGTCCCGAGGCACCGCAGTACAGGCCTTCTGACCCATGTCGTCCCCACCCGAGTCGCCCCAGCTGTGCTGTGAGCATGCCCTTGCGATGGTGATCTCCGACTGCGCCGAGGCGCTGCGCCTGGCCGACGCGGTGCTCACCATGCCAGCCGCCACGGCGGCCGACCACGCGCTGGCCCACGGGGTGGCCGCGCTGAGCGAGTTCCGGCTCGGGGAGGAAGCCAAGGGCCAGCAGCGCATGCAGGCGAGCGCCCAGGCACTGCAGTCCGCCGGCCCGGTGCCGCGCGTGGCCGACCTGCTGGACTACGCCAGCGCCCATGCCCTGCGCATGGCCAGCCGGCTCGATGAAGCCCATGCCTTGCTTCAAGGCCTGCACCGCCGTGCCCGTGAGCGGCCCGCGGTGGACGCGTACTTCACCGCCAGCGCGCTGGGCACGGTGCTGACCATGCGCGGCGAGGACAACCCTTCGCTGGACATGTACTACCAGGCCCTGGCCTTGGCGCGGCAAAGCCAGGTGGACAGCCTGCTGGTGAACGCGCTGAACAACCTCGGCTCGCTGCAAAGCGACCTGTACAACCTGGAAGATGCGCTGCCGCTGCTGGAGGAATGCCTGGCGGGTGCGGTTCGCCTGGGCTCGCGCCGGCAGATCATCTACGCGGCCGGCAACCTGGCCCAGTGCCTGTGCCTGGCCGGTGAGGCCGCGCGTGCGCTGGAGATCGCCCGCCTGCACCTGATCGGTCACATCCATGCGGACGACCCGCCCGCGCTGCAGCGCGACGAGGAGATCGCCCAGGTGCTGCTGGAAAATGGCCTGGTGGACGAAGCCGAAAAGACCCTGGGCGGCCCGGCGCACGTGGACCTGCTGACCAACGACATGGCCACCAACCGGGTGTGGCTGGGTGCCCGTGTGCTGCTGGCCCGCAGCCGCAGCGACGAGGCGTTGCAGCTTTGCCTGGGCCACCAGGCACGGCTGCGCGAGCGCGGTGAGGAAGGCATCATCGCCATCGACCACGTGAACCTGTGCCGTCTGGCGGCCGAAGCCGCGCACCGCACGGGCGACCAGGCCCAGGCTTATGCCCAACTGAGCGAGGCCTATGCCCAGCACGAGCAACTGCTGGGCCGCGCCGCGCGCTCGCGCCAACTGAGCCTGCAGATCACCCACCGCTTGCAGCACACCGAATGGGAGCGCGACGCCGCACGCCAGATGGCCGAGCGGCTGGAGGCGCTGAACACCACGCTCCAAGCCCAGGTGGGCGAGAACGAGCGCCTGCAGGAGCGCCTGCGCGCCCAGGCCCTGGAAGACCCGCTCACCGGCCTGCACAACCGCCGCCACCTGATGGACGCCGGTGCCGCCTTGCTGGCGCTGATGGCCCGCCGCTGCGAACCCTTGGCCGTGGTGCTGGTGGACCTGGACCACTTCAAGCGCGTGAACGACGAACACGGCCACGACGCGGGCGACCGCGTGCTCTGCGGCTTCGCGGCCCTGGCGCGCGAGCAGACCCGTGCCGAAGACCTGGCCTGCCGCTATGGCGGCGAGGAGTTTGTGCTGCTGCTGCCGGGCGCGAACGCCGACCAGGCCCGCACCCGTCTCAACCAGTTGCTGCAGCAATTCAGCGCCATGCGATTCGAGAACAGCGCCGGCGAAACCTTCAGCTGCAGCTTCTCCGCCGGGGTCGCGGTGGCGGCCTCGTCCGACGACCTCTTGGCCGACCTGCTCTCCCAAGCCGATGCCGCGCTCTACCGCGCCAAGGCCACCGGCCGTGCGTGCGTGGCGCTGGCCACGGCGGGCTGAACGACCCTCAGCCGGCCAGCACCTGCGGGTTCAGCGCCGTGGCCGGCGTGCCGCCTGTGAGCGCGGCAATGAGGTTGCTGGCCGCCAGCTCGCACATGGCCAGGCGCGTGGGGCCGCTGGCACTGGCGATGTGGGGCGTGAGCACCACGTTGGGCACCGTGAGCAAGTCAGGATGCACCGTCGGCTCGCCCTCGTACACGTCCAACCCGGCGGCGGCAATGCGGCGCTCGCGCAGCGCCTGGGCCAGGGCCGCGTCGTCCACCACGCCGCCGCGCGCCACATTGGTCAGCGTGGCGCTGGGCTTCATCAACGCCAACTCGGCGTCGCCAATGAGGTGGTGTGAGGCCGGGCTGTAGGGCACCACGATGACCAGGTGGTCCACCTCGCGCAGCAGCGCCTCTTTGCTGAGGTAGCGCGCGCCCAGTTCGGCCTCTTCGGCCTCGCTGAGGCGGCTGCGGTTGTGGTACGCCAGCTTCATGCCGAAGCCCAGCACGCCGCGCCGCGCGATGGCCTGGCCGATGCGGCCCATGCCCAGGATGCCCAGCGTGGCACCGTGGATGTCGGCACCGGCGAACAGGTCAACCTGCCAGGTGGTCCATTCGCCACGGCGCAGAAACCGCTCGCTCTCGGTGATGCGGCGCGCGGTGGCCATCATCAGCGCGAAGCCGAAGTCGGCCGTGGTCTCGGTGAGCACGCCGGGCGCGTTGCTCACCAGCACGCCGCGCGCGGTGCAGGCCGGCACGTCGATGTTGTTGTAGCCCACGGCCATCGAGCACACGGCCTTCAGGTCGGGGCAGGCGGCGATGAGCTCGGCGGTGATGGGCTCGGTGCCCGCCACGAACACGCCCTGGCGGCCCTGCAGGCGGGCGATGAGCTGGGCTTGGGTCAGGGCCTCGTCGCTGTCGTGGGTGTCAACCTCAAAGTGCTCGCGCAGGCGCGCCACCACCGAGGGGAAGATGCGGCGCGCCACGAGCACGCGGGGACGTTGTGAGGTGTTCACGTTGGATCCAAAAGCAATCAATGGGCGGCGGAGCCCGGGTGAAAGCCGATGGTGACCAGCATCAGCCCAAAGCCGGCCACGTAGGCCACAGGCACGTACCAGCCCTGGCGCACCCAGGCGCCCACCGAGCGGGCCTGCGGGTACATGTTGGCCACGGCCACGCCGGCGGACGAGCCGAACCAGACCATAGACCCGCCGAAGCCCACGGCATAGGCCAAAAAGCCCCAGTCGTAGCCGCCCTGCTTGATGGCCAGCGCGGTGAGCGGGATGTTGTCGAAGACCGCCGAGAGAAAGCCCAGGCCCAGCGCCGAGGCCCAGGAGGCCGCCGGCAAGTGCTGCACCGGCATCATCGACGCACACAACACCAGCGAGAGCAGGAACACCGATCCGCGCAGCGCCGAGGGCAGCTGCGACCAATCCGGCTTGCGGGCCGGCAGCGTGGCCAGCACGGCCGCCCACACCGCCACGCCGAGGAAGGGAAAGTTGCCCGACATGGCGGAATAGTGGGTGTTGACCACGAGGTTCACCACCACCGCCACCACCAGGATGGCCGCCACCACGCCCACGCGCACCCAGTCGATGTGCAGGCCAGGGGTTTCGTCTTTCTGAATGGGCGAGTGGGCCTGCTGCTGCAGCGAGGCCGGCACACCGAAGATGAACAGGGCCAGGCCGGCGCCGATGTAGGCCTCAAACACCTCGGCCGGGTGCACGCCAGCGATCCACATCATCGTGGTGGTGGTGTCGCCCACCACGCTGCCGGCGCCGCCGCCGTTCGAGGCCGCCACGATGGCCGCGAGGTAGCCCACATGCACCTTGCCCTTGAACACCGTGTGCGCGATGGCGCCGCCGATCATGGCCGCCGCGATGTTGTCGAGAAAGGCCGACATCACGAACACCAACACCAGCAGGGCCAGGCAGCCTTTCCAGTCGTCGGGCAGCCAGCGCGGCAGCACGGCCGGCACCTGGCTGTCTTCAAAATGCTTGGCCAGCAGCGCAAAGCCCAGCAGCAGCAGCAGCAGGTTCACCAGCACCACCCACTCGTGGCCCAGGTGGCCCAGCAGACCGGCCACGCCGGCCCCGGTGGCAAACGGCGAGAACAAAACCTTGTACAGCGTGATGGCCGTCCCGCCCAGCAGTGCCACGCGCAGCGTGTGGTTGTGGAACAGCGCCACGCCGGCCAGCACGGCAGCAAACAACACGAACTCCACCGGCACGCCCAGCAGCAGCGGGCCGGTAAAGGCCAGTGCGGCGTGCCCCGCCAGGGTTTCAGCCATGGAAGCGCGCGAACGCCGACACCGGCTCGCGCTCGGTCACCAGGGTGTTTTCCACCGCGTTCGGGTCGGCATAGCCCAGGGCCATGCCGCACACCACCATCTGCTGATCGGGCAGGCCCAGCACCTCGCGGATGACGCGGTGGAACTGCGTGAAGGCGGCCTGCGGGCAGGTGTCGAGCCCGCGCGCGCGCGCCGCCACCATGATGTTCTGCAGGAACATGCCGTAGTCCAGCCAGCTGCCCTGCTGCATGACGCGGTCGATGGTGAAGATCAGGCCCACTGGCGCGTCGAAGAAATGGAAGTTGCGGCCGTGCTGCTCGTGCATGCGGGCCTTGTCGGCCTTGCCGATGCCCAGCAGGCTGTACAGATCCCAGCCCACCTTGCGGCGGCGGTCCACAAAGGGCGAGACCCACTCGTTGGGGTAGTAGGCGTATTCCTCGCTGTGGGTGGCGCGCTCTTCGGGGTTGTCAAACGCCGCACGCACGCGGCGTGAGAGCTCGGCCAGCGTGGCGCCCGTCATCACATGCACCTGCCAGGGCTGGGTGTTGGTGCCCGAGGGCGCGCGGGCCGACACTGCCAGGATCTGCTCCAGCATTTCGTGCGGCACGGGCGTGGGCAAAAAGGCGCGCATCGAGCGGCGGGTGGTGATGGCCGTGTCGACGGCTGCGGTGGATGCGGGGGTGATGTGGTCGTTCATGGGGCGTTTCAGACTTGCAGGGCAGACAGGGCCTGGCGCAGGGCAGCGGGCAGCGGCACGGGGCGGCGGGTGGCGCGGTTGACGTAGACGTGCACAAAGTGGCCGGCCGCCGCGCAGAGCGGCTCGCCCGTCGCGAACAGGCCCACCTCGTAACGCACGCTGGAGCTGCCCAGGTGGGTCACCCGCAGCCCGGCCTCGATGGCCTGCGGGAAGGCCAGCGGCGCAAAGTAGTTGCAGCGGGTTTCGATCACCAGGCCAATGACATCGCCGGTGTGGATGTCCAGCGCGCCGGCCTCGATCAGGTAGCCGTTCACGGCCGTGTCGAAGAAGCTGTAGTAGACGACGTTGTTGATGTGGCCGTAGAGGTCGTTGTCCATCCAGCGGCTGGAGATGGGGCGGTAGAGGCGGTAAGCCTCGCGGCCCTCGGGCTTGGCGCGAGTGGTCATGTCAGCACCGCCCGGCCGCCCGAAGGTGCTGACGCGCCCCTCGGGGGCCGCGAACGCAGTGAGCTTGGGGTCGTTTCATATCCGCATTGTTCCATCGCCATCGGAGGCCACGCCATGTGGCAATCACGCACGCCGTGCGCTTGCTTTTGTCTGCCAAGCCTGCCAGCTTAGCCAGGCCTGGCCCAGGGTCTGGCAGTGCGCCTCCACCGTGGTGGCGATGTCGCGGCCATAGCCGCCGGCCATGTTCACCACGGCCGGGATGCCACGTTCGCGCAGCGCCGCCAGCACGCGCCGGTCGCGCTCGGCCAGTCCGGCGTGGCTGAGCTGGAGGCGGCCCAGGCGGTCGCCCTCGTGGGGGTCGGCGCCGGCCAGGTAGAAGGCCAGGCCGGGCGGCGTGTGGGCCTGGGCGGACCACACCTGGGCCAAGGCGTCGTCGAGCGCGGCAAGGTAGTCGGCGTCGGTGCAGCCGTCGTCCAGTTCCACGTCCAGGTCGCTGGCCGACTTGCGGAACGGGAAGTTGCGCGCCCCGTGCATGGAGAAGGTGTAGACCGAGGGGTCGTCGGCAAAGATGGCCGCCGTGCCGTTGCCCTGGTGCACATCCAGGTCGATCACCAGCACCTGCAACGGTGGCGTGCCGCGCGGCCGCTGGCGGAACCACTCGGCCTGCATCAGCCGCGCGGCCACAGCCACGTCGTTGAACACGCAGTAGCCCGAGCCCTTGTCAGCGCTGGCATGGTGGGTGCCGCCGGCCAAGCTCACGGCCACGCCTTCGGCCAGTGCCGCGCGGGCGGCGATGACGGTGGCGCCCACCGAGCGACGCGAGCGCTCGGCCATGCGCTCTGACCACGGGAAGCCGATTTCGCGCTGCTGGGCCGCCGTGAGCAGGCCCAGGTTCACGGCCTGTACGTAGTCGGGCGTATGCACCAGGGCAAGTTCACCTTCGCTCGCTTCGGGCGCGGGCCGCAGGCGCAGTTGCGGCAACTCGGCCTGCACGCGCTGGCGCAGCAGGCTGTACTTGCTCATGGGAAACGGGTGGCCCGGCGGCAGCGGCAGGGTGAACTCGTCGTAGGTGCTGGCGTGCATGGTGGCGTCATTGTGACCAGGCGCTGGTTTTAGGCCCGCCCCCCTAACAATTGGTGCACCGCAACAAAACGCTTGCAATCATCCGGGAGTTCCCTATACTTCGGGTCATGGTGCAGTGCAACAAACAGCCTGCCAGATGCAGTTCCTCTTCAACCCTCTCTAGGAGAATCTCATGTCTTTCATGACCGCTGAACAAGTGCTGGCTGCCCAGAAGGCCAACCTCGAAACCCTCTTCGGCCTGACCAACAAGGCTTTCGAAGGCGTGGAAAAGCTCGTCGAACTGAACCTGCAAGTCGCCAAGGCTTCGCTGGGTGAAGTGGCCGAGTCCGCCAAGGCTGCCCTGTCCGTCAAGGACGCCCAAGAGCTGCTGAGCCTGCAAGCCGGCCTGCTGCAGCCCGCCGCCGAGAAGGCTGCCGCCTACAGCCGTCACCTGTACGACATCGCTGCCGCCACCGGCGCCGAAGTCACCAAGGTGGCCGAGTCGCAAGTTGCCGACCTGCAGAAGTCGTTCGCTGGCGTGGTTGACACCGCCGTCAAGAACGCCCCCGCTGGCAGCGAAAGCGCCGTGGCTCTGGTGAAGTCGGCCATGGCCGCCGCCAACAACGCCTACGACAGCGTGAACAAGGCTGCCAAGCAAGCCGCCGATGTGGCCGAAGCCAACTTCCAAGCCATCACGACCCAGGCCGTGGCTGCCACCAAGCAAGCCGCCCCGAAGTCGCGCCGCGCCGCTTAATTGCACGCCTGAACATCCTGTGCGGGCCCGCCCCGCTCAGGCCTGAAAGTTGTCTCCTCGGTATCTCCGGAAAGACTGGCTTTCAAGGTACCGTTCAAACCCAGCCCTGGTTCGCCACGGCTGGGTTTTTTTCCGCTTGCGGCGCAGAGCCGTCATCCCCGCCACCGCCGTCATTCCCGCATAGGCGGGAATCCAGGCCTTCTGGCTTGGTGTGCGCCCGCGCCAGGCGGGCAGCCGGGTCTGGCTCATGCTGTGGCGGCGCGTCGCTGCGCGCGGACTGCCTTGCGGTGCTCGCCTTCGGGGTGTGCCGCATCACTCGTTTCGCTCGCCTTGCTCGCTGCACTCAAACAAGATGCGGCAAGCATGTTCACGATGCGCGCTGCGCGCGCCACCCCGAAGCCTGCGCTCCTCAGCGCCCCAGAAATCGCCAGCCCCGGCTGCCCGCCTGTCGCTCACCCGGCGACCTTTGCACGCCACCCAAGGCGAAGACATGGATTCCCGCCTTCGCGGGAATGACGGAGCGGAGAAGCGGGAATGACGGCGGTGGCGGGGATGACCGCTATGTGCCGCAACCCGCCTCCCTACAATCCGCAAATGCCTTTTCGCGACCACACAGATGATGCCCCTTTGCCCCCCGACGCCAGCGGGCTGCTGCGTGGCCTGAACCCCGAGCAACTGGCCGCCGTCACACTGCCGCCCGAGGCCGCGCTGATCCTGGCCGGCGCCGGCTCGGGCAAGACCCGGGTGCTCACCACCCGCATCGCCTGGTTGCTGCAAACCGGCCAGGTCTCGCCCGGTGGCGTGCTGGCGGTGACCTTTACCAACAAGGCCGCCAAGGAGATGCTGACGCGCCTCTCGGCCATGCTGCCGGTGAACGTGCGCGGCATGTGGATCGGCACCTTTCATGGCCTGTGCAATCGCTTCCTGCGGGCGCACTGGAAGCAGGCCGGCTTGCCGCAAAGTTTTCAGATCCTCGACAGTGGCGACACGCTCAGCGCCGTCAAGCGCGTCATCAAGGGCATGAACCTCGATGAAGAGCGCTTTGTGCCCAAGCAGGTCAACTGGTTCATCGCAGGCAGCAAGGAAGACGGCCTGCGGCCCAAGGACGTGGAGATCCGCGACGGCCAGACCCAGAAGCTGGTGGAGATCTACCAGGCCTACGAGGACCAGTGCGCCCGCGAAGGCGTGGTGGACTTTGCCGAGCTGATGCTGCGCACCTACGAGCTGATGCGCGACGACGCGCTGCTGCGCGAGCACTACCGCCGGCGCTTTCGCCACATCCTGGTGGACGAGTTCCAGGACACCAACCGCCTGCAGTACGCCTGGCTGAAGATGTTTGCCGGGCCCGATGCCTCGGTGCTGGCAGTGGGCGACGACGACCAGAGCATCTACGCCTTTCGCGGCGCCCAGGTGGGCAACATGGCCGATTTCGAGCGCGAGTTCCGCGTCAAGAAGGTCATCAAGCTGGAGCGCAATTACCGCAGCTACGGCAACATCCTCGACGCCGCCAACGAGCTCATTGCCCACAACAGCCGTCGCCTGGGCAAGACCCTGAGCACCGAGGCGGGCCCGGGCGAGCCGGTGCGCGTGCAGGAAAGCGCCAGCGATTTCAACGAGGCCCAGTGGTTGCTGGAGGAGACCCAGCAACTGCACCGCAGCGGCATGGCGCGCAAGGAGATCGCCTACCTGTACCGCAGCAATGCGCAGAGCCGGGTGATCGAGTCGGCACTGTTCAATGCCGGCATTCCGTACCGCGTGTACGGCGGCCTGCGCTTCTTCGAGCGCGCCGAGGTCAAGCACGCGCTGGCCTATCTGCGCCTGATCGAGAACTGCAACGACGACACCAGCTATTTGCGCGTGGTGAACTTCCCCACCCGCGGCATCGGTGCGCGCACGCTGGAGCAGTTGCAGGACGCTGCCCGCCAGAGCGGCCGCAGCCTGTGGCAGAGCGTGGGGGCGGTGGGCGGCAAGGGTGGGGCCAACCTGATCGCCTTCAACGCGCTGGTCGATTCCATGCGCAACGAGACGCACGGCCTGACGCTGCGCGAGATCATCGAGCACATGCTGCAGCGCTCGGGTCTGATCGACTTCTACCGCACCGAGAAGGAGGGCGCCGACCGCATCGAGAACCTGGAGGAACTGGTCAACGCCGCCGAGGCCTTCGTCACGCAAGAGGGCTTTGGCAAGGACGCCGTGGCCTTGCCGGTGGACGAGCATTCACCGGGCGAGATCGCGGCCGGATTGCCCAACGCCGTGGCCAAGGTGGACCTGACACCCGATGCCGAAACCGGCGAGATCATGAGCCCGCTGGCCGCATTCTTGACCCACGCGGCGCTGGAGGCCGGCGACAACCAGGCCCAGGCCGGCCAGGACGCGGTGCAGCTGATGACCGTGCACTCGGCCAAGGGGCTCGAATTTGACGCGGTGTTCATCACCGGCCTGGAAGAGGGCCTGTTCCCGCACGAGAACTCGCTGTCCGACGCCGACGGGTTGGAAGAAGAACGCCGGCTGATGTACGTGGCCATCACCCGGGCCCGCCAGCGCCTGTACCTGAGCTTCAGCCAGACCCGCATGCTGCACGGCCAGACGCGCTACAACGTGAAGAGCCGCTTCTTTGACGAGTTGCCCGAGAGCGCGCTGAAGTGGCTCACGCCGCGCAACCAGGGCTTTGGCACGGGTTTCGAGCGCAACTACCAGCAGGCCTGGCAGCGTGGCTCGGGGCTGGGCTCGGTGGTGGGGGCGGGGCGCAACAGCGGCTGGCAGCCTCCGTCCGCCCCAACTTCGGCCCCGGTGCCCAAGGCCATGGTGGAGAGTGCCGCCAAGGCCGCCGGCCACGGCTGGCGCGTGGGGCAGGGCGTGTTCCACACCAAGTTTGGCGAAGGCGTGATCGTGACCCTGGAGGGCTCCGGCGAGGACGCGCGCGCGCAGGTGAACTTCGGCCGCCACGGGCCCAAGTGGCTGGCGCTGGCCATGGCCAAGCTCACGGCGGTGGACTGATCAGGCGCTGGTGGCCTCGTCGGTGGTGAAACTGTCGGCGAAGCAGAAGTACAGCGAGACGTAGAAGGCCGTGGTGAAGAACAGGGCCAGGGGCATCAGCACCAGCATGCCCACGGCGCCCAGACCCAGCAGGGCCATCAGGAAGGCAGCCAGCATGCCGCCGCCGGCCAGCGCGCCCATCCAGCCAAGGCTGTAGAGCACAAAGGCGCCACGGGCGCGCCACACCGCCAGCGTGCTGGAAAACATCGCCTGCGCCGGCCCCTGCTGGCCCCACACCACCAAGGCCGGGGCATGCCAGAACGGCACGCTCAACAGCGCGGTGACGAGCACCCGCGCGATGGCGCCGGCCTGCACGCCCGGCGCGGTCATCAGGGCCTGCAACTCCTCGGGCTTGGCGGTGCCGCTGGCCATGGCCACCAGCACGTCGTCGAAGCCGCCGCCGTCGACCAGATCGCACAGCGCCAGCCCGGCCAGCGTGGCCAGGGCATACAGCCCGCACAACACCAGCAGGCTGCGGCGCTGCGGCGTGTTGGCGCTGCGCCAGGGGGCCAGGTAGACGGCCGGGTGCACGGCCACGCCCTGCTGCATGCCCGAGGTGGCCATCATGTAGGCCAGGCTCAGCAGCGGCACGGCCATCAGCATCAGCGGCCCGCCGATGACCGGCAAGGCGGCCACCACCGTGATGGCCAGCATGAACAGCGCGAACAGGCTGGCGTAGCCCATGGGCTGGCGCAGGCACTCGGCAAAGCCCTGGCGCACCCATCGGGTGCCAGCGGCGGCGGGAACGTGTTGGAGTTTCAGGCCCATGGGTTCAAGGGGTGGCGTCGGGATGCCAGGGTTGGGCGATGCACTGGCGCAGCACGCGCTCGAAGTGGGCCGGGTCTTTGGGGGTGAGCAGGCTGGCGTCGCGCGGCAAATGCCAGTCGGCCAGGCGCGAGAGCCAGAAGCGCAGGGCGGCAGCGCGGCGCAGGCCGGGCAGCAGGCGCAGTTCGTCGCCGGTGCAGGGGCGCTGGGCCTGGTAGGCGCCCAGCAGGGCCTGGGCGCGCTCGGGCACCAGGGCGCCGGTGTCCAGATTGATGCACCAGTCGTTCAGCACCACGGCCAGGTCGTAGGCCAGGCTGTCGACACCGGCGAAATAGAAGTCGAACACGCCCGAGAGTTGCTCGCGGCCGGGCAGGCCGTCGAACATGGCGTTGTCGCGGAACAGGTCGGCGTGCACGGCGCCCTGCGGCAGGCGGGCATGGCTGGGCGAGTTGGCAAGGTGGCGCTGGAACAGCATTTCATCGCCCAGCAGTTGCGCGGCGGCCGCGCCCAGCCAGGGCTGCACGGTGGCGGCCGTGGCCTCGCGCCAGGGCAGGCCCCGCAGGTTGGGCTGCTGCAGCGGGAAATCGGCCACCGCCAGGTGCATGCGGGCCAGCGCGGCGCCCAGTTGCGCACAGTGGTGCAGGTCGGGGGCGTCGATGCCGTGTCCGTGCAGGCGGTTCACCAGCGCGGCGGGCTTGCCGGCCACCTGGTGCACCAACTCACCCGCAGCGTTGGCACGCGGTTCGGGCACCGGCAGGCTGTGGCGGGCCAGGTGGCGCATCAGTTGAAGGTAGAAGGGCAGTTGCTGGGCGGAGAGGCGCTCGAACAGCGTCAACACGAACTCGCCCGTGCTGGACGTGACGAAGTAGTTGGTGTTTTCGATGCCGCTGGCGATGGGCTTGAGCGACTGCAACTCGCCCAGGGCCAGATCGTTCAGCAGGGCCTGGGCCTGCAACGGGGAAACTTCGGTGTAAACCGCCATGGATGTCGGGGTGGGTGCGGCTGCGGGCAGCCGGGCTCTAGAAGCCGATGGTGAACAGCACCCGCTTGCCGGCCTTGGGGTCTTGTGCGGGGTCGCGGCCGGGTTCGGGCGGCACGATCTCGTAGGCGCCCAGGCCCTTGATCTTGGGCTGCACGGTGAGGCGTGTGGTCTGGCCGCGCACACGGGTTTCCTCGATGCGCACGTGCTCGTCCTCGGTCACTTCCTTGAGCACCTGGGGCTCGCCCGCACCGCCGGCCGACGAGGCGGCCACCGCCGGAGGCAGGGGGGCGGTGCCCGCTGCCAGGGCCAGCGCAGGCGCGGCAAGGCAGGCAAGGACGAAGAGGGCGGGGCGGACCATGCAGCCATTGTAGGCAGTGGCCCGGTGCCGCGCCGGCCGGGCGAGAATCGCCCCCATGAGCCTGCTTGCCCCCAACCCCTCCGACGCCCAGCAACCCACCTTGTTGTTGGTGGACGGCTCCAGCTACCTGTACCGCGCCTACCACGCCATGCCCGATTTACGCGGCCCTGGCGGCGTGCCCACCGGTGCCATCCATGGCATGGTGGCGATGATGAAATGGCTGCGCGACCGCGTGGGCGCGGGCCATGCGGCCTGCGTGTTCGACGCCAAGGGCCCCACTTTCCGCGACGCCTGGTACCCCGAGTACAAGGCCCAGCGCGCGCCCATGCCCGATGACCTGCGCGCGCAGATTGCCCCCATCCACGAGGTGGTGCGGCTGCTGGGCTGGCCGGTGCTGGAGGTGCCTGGCATTGAGGCCGACGACGCCATCGGCACGCTGGCCCGCGTGGGCGCGGCCGCCGGCCACAAGGTCATCATCTCCACCGGCGACAAGGACCTGGCCCAGTTGGTGACGACCCAAGTCTCGTTGATCAACACCATGGCCAAGCCGCCCGAGGTGCTGGACGTGGCCGGCGTCATCGCCAAGTTCGGCGTGCCGCCGGGCCGCATCATCGACTACCTCACCCTGGTGGGCGACGTGGTGGACAACGTGCCCGGCGTGGAGAAGGTGGGCCCCAAGACCGCTGTGAAGCTCATCGCCGAGCACGGCTCCCTGGACGGCGTGGTGGCCGCTGCCGAGCAGATCAAGGGCGCCGTGGGCGAGAACCTGCGCAAGGCGCTGGACTGGTTGCCGATGGGCCGCAAGCTGATCACCGTGGTGACCGACTGCGACCTGGCCGACCACGTGCCCGGCTGGCCCGAGGTGGAGGCGCTGGCGCTCAAAGAAGTGGACCAGCCCGGCCTGCTGGACTTTTACAACCGCTACGGTTTCAAGACCTGGAAACGCGAGATCGAAACCAACCTGGGCGTGGCCAGCGATGAGGCCGCTGCGCCCTCGGCCAAGGTGGCGACGACTGCGTTCGTGGCCGAGGACGCCTACGCCTTGCCCCCGGTGCCGCAAGACCGCCAGTACGACACGATCTTCACGGTGGACGAGCTGGACGCCTGGCTGCCCAGGCTGCAAGCCGCGCCGCTGACCGGCCTGGACACCGAGACCGACTCGCTGGACCCGATGCGCGCCCGCATCGTGGGCATCTCGTTCGCTGTCGAGCCCGGCAAGGCCGCCTACGTGCCCGTGGCCCACGACTACCCTGGCGCGCCCGACCAACTGCCGCTGGACGCCGTGCTGGCCAAGCTGCGCCCCTGGCTGGAAGACCCCCAGGCCGCCAAGCTGGGCCAGAACATCAAGTACGACCTGCACGTGTTCGCCAACCACGGCATCGCCGTGCAGGGCTACCGCCACGACACGCTGCTGCAAAGCTATGTGCTCGAAGCCCACCGCACGCACGGCCTGGAAGCCCTGGCCGAGCGCCACCTGGGCCGCAAGGGCCTGAGTTACGAAGACCTCTGCGGCAAGGGCGCCAACCAGATCTCGTTCTCGCAGGTCGATATTGAGCGCGCCAGCACCTACAGCGGCGAGGACAGCGAGATGTGCCTGCAACTGCACCAGACCCTGCTGCCGCGCCTGCAGGCCGCCGAGGGCCTGAAGCGCGTGTACGAAGACATCGAGATGCCGGTGACCGAGCTGCTGCTGCGCATCGAGCGCAACGGCGTGCTGATCGATGCGGCCAAGCTGGCCGCACAAAGCCAGCAACTGGCCGAGCGCATGGTGGCGTTGGAAGCCGAGGCCTACGCCATCGCCGGCCAGCCCTTCAACCTCGGCAGTCCCAAGCAGATCGGCGAGATCCTGTTCAACAAGCTGGGCCTGCCGGTGAAGAAGAAGACCGCCAGCGGCGCGCCCAGCACCGACGAAGAGGTGCTGCAGGAGCTGGCCGCCGACTACCCGCTGCCCGCCAAGCTGCTGGAGCACCGCAGCCTGGCCAAGCTGAAGGGCACCTACACCGACAAGCTGCCGCTGATGGTGAACCCGGCCACGGGCCGCGTGCACACCAACTACGCGCAGGCCGTGGCGGTGACGGGGCGGCTGAGCAGCAACGACCCCAACTTGCAGAACATCCCCATCCGCACGGCCGAGGGCCGGCGCGTGCGCGAGGCCTTCATCGCGCCGCCGGGCCACCAGATCGTCAGCGCCGACTATTCGCAGATCGAGCTGCGCATCATGGCGCACATCAGCGGCGACCCGAACCTGACCAAGGCCTTCGCGCAGGGCATGGACGTGCACAAGGCGACGGCCAGCGAGGTGTTTGGCATCGCGCCCGAGACGGTGACCAGCGAGCAGCGCCGCTACGCCAAGACCATCAACTTCGGCCTCATCTACGGCATGGGTGCGTTCGGTCTGGCGCAGAGCCTGGGCATCGACCAAAAGGCGGCCAAGAACTACATCGACCGCTACTTCGAGCGCTTTGCAGGTGTGCGCCAGTACATGGAGGCCACCAAGGCCTCAGCCAAGGAGAAAGGCTACGTCGAGACGCTGTTCGGTCGCCGCATCTACCTGCCCGAGATCAACGGCGGCAACGGCCCACGCAAGGCCGGCGCCGAACGCCAGGCCATCAACGCGCCCATGCAGGGCACGGCGGCCGATTTGATCAAGCTGGCGATGATCGCGGTGCAAAGGGCGCTGGACGACGCGCAGCGCGCCACCCGTGTGGTGATGCAGGTGCATGACGAACTGGTGTTCGAGGTGCCCGAGGCCGAACTCGATTGGGTGAAGGCTGAGGTGCCGCGCCTGATGGCCGGCGTGGCGCAATGGAGCGTGCCACTGCTGGCCGAAGTGGGCGTGGGTGCGAACTGGGACGAGGCGCACTGAGGGCTGCTTGCGGCGCATAGCGGTCATTCCCGCCACCGCCGTCATTCCCGCGTAGGCGGGAATCCAGCATTCAACGTCGGTGGCGTGCAGAGGTCGCCGGGTGAGCGACTGACTCCATCTCCCCCTGCGCCATGCCCTTGCTCAGGGCATGGCGCATTCCTCCTTAAGTTGCGTCGGGCGGATACCCGACACCCTTGCCTGAGCCGGCGGTGGCGCGCCACCAGGCGGAGCGCCAACGTCGGAGGTTGCAGTGCAGTGGTGGTGCCTTCGGACAGAGGGCACATTCGCGTGTGGGTTGACAGCGGCGAGGGCCAAGGCAGAACAAAAGAGCGCAGGTGCGACCGGGGGCACGGTGCTTGTCCGCGAGGAGCCCGTTGGCCGAAGGCGCCGCCGCTGCGCTGCTGCAGCCGAAGCTGAAAACCTGGATGCCCGCCTGCGCGGGCATGACGGAGCGGCCGTGCGCTGGAATGACGGCGGCTGTGGCGGCGAGGGAATGACGGCAACGCGCCGTCAGCGACCGATGGTTTCGGAAGCTTCTGGTGCCACTGCCGCCCGATAGGCGTGCCAGGTGGCGTGGCCGGTGATGGGGCCCACCACCAGCAGGCCGGCAAAGCCGGGCAGCAGGGCCAACACCACCAGAACGGTGATCAATGCGCCCCAAAAAATCATCACGCCCGGTTGCATGAGCACCAGGCGAAAGCTGGTGAGGCCGGCGGTGATGGCGTCGGTCTGACGGTCCAGGATCATGGGGATGGAAACCACGCTCACCGCGAAGATCAGGCCTGCAAACACGCCGCCCACCGCCAGGTAGACCGCCAGAAAACTGAGGTTCTCGGGGTCGAGCAGGGTGGCCAGCGTGAAGTTGGGCATGCCGTCGAAACTCACCGCGAAGATGATCAGGCTGGCGCGGGCCCACAGCATTTCGAGCACCAGCAGCACAAAGCCGAAGATGCCCAGCGTGGCGGTGCGCGTGGCCCAGGCGCCGAGCGAGTCGATCAGGTTGGGCTTGAGGCCGCGTTCGAGTTGCGAACTCACGTCGTACAGGCCCAGGCACATGAAGGGGCCCATCAGCAGGAAGCCGGCCGACAGCGCCAGGGTGTAGGCCGGGGCGTGTTCGAACACGCCCAGCAATGCCCAGCCCATGGCCATGAAGCAGGCGCCGTAGAACAGGCCGATGGCCGGGGCGCGCTTGAAGTCTTGCCAGCCCAGGGCCAGCCATTGCAGAGGGGCGCCAAAGCCCAGAGGGCGCAGCCCCACGTCAAACGGCGTGGGCCGGGTGTTGTCGTCGGGCTGGGTGCCTTGATCTTGCATTCCTGAACCTCGGGTCATGAACCGAGGCTCAGGGTAGGGGGCGCGAAGGGCGCCGTCCAGCCGTGCTGACCCTGTGACGCTATCCGCGCCGCACGCGCAGCAGCTCGTCCAGGATCAGGCAGATGGCACCCAGCGTGATGGCGCTGTCGGCGATGTTGAAGGCGGGGAAGTAGCCGCCGTGGAACATGGGTGCCAGGAAGCCCCAGTGGAACTGCAGAAAATCCACCACGTAGCCATGCCACACGCGGTCGATGACATTGCCCAGCGCACCGCCCAGGATCATGCTGACCGCGAAGCTGAACAGCTTCTGGCCCGGGTGCTTCTTCAGCATCCACACGATCACGGCCGAGGCCACCAGGCCCAGGCCGGTGAAGAACCAGCGCTGCCAGCCCGAGGCGTTGTGCAGGAACGAGAAGGCCGCGCCCAGGTTGTGGGCCCGTACCACGTCGAAGAACGACGTGACGGTGTGGCTTTCGCCCAGCTGAAAATTGCCGACGATCAGCACCTTGGTGAACTGGTCGAGCAGGATGACGATGGCCGCCAGGCCCAGCCACACGGCCAGGCCCGGGCCGCCGCGCTTGGCAGAGGAAGAACGCGCCATCGCCTCAGGCCACCGTGCGGGTTTCGCCGGCACCGTGCAGGTTGCTGGCGCAGCGGCCACAGATGGTGGGGTGCGCGGCGTCGGCACCCACATCATCGCGGTAGTGCCAGCAGCGCTCGCACTTCGCCACACCCGCAGCCGCCGTGGCCGGCGTGACGGTGACCTTCAGCTCCTCGCCGTCCTCCACCGTGACAGCCGAGGTGATGGTGACGAACTTCAGGTCGTCGCCCAGCGAACGCAGCAGGGCCGCGTCGTCGGCACCGGCGGTGATCACCAAGGTGGCCTGCAGTGACGAGCCCACCTGGCCGGTGCCGCGCACGGCCTCGATCTCCTTGTTGGCCACATCGCGGATGGCGCGGATGCGCGCCCACTTGGCCAGCAGCGCCTCGTTGGGCGAGGCGAAGGGCCAGTAGGTTTCGGTGAAGATCGTGCCGCTGGATTTGGCACCCGCAAACGTGCCCCAGGCCTCCTCGGCCGTGAAGCTGAGGAAGGGCGCCATCCAGCGCAGCATGGCGTTTGTGATCTGCCACAGCGCGGTCTGGGCCGAGCGGCGGGCCAGGCTCTTGGGCGCGGTGGTGTAGAGCCGGTCCTTCAGCACGTCGAGGTAGAAGGCGCCCAAATCCTCGGAGCAATAGACCTGCAGCTTGCTCACCACAGGGTGGAACTCGTAGACGTCGTAGTGCTTCAGGATCTCGGCCTGCAGCTCGGCCGCGCGGGCCAGGGCGTGGCGGTCGATCTCCAGCATCTGCGCCAGCGGCACGGCATCGACGGCCGGGTCGAAGTCCGACACATTGGCCATCAGGAAGCGCAACGTGTTGCGGATGCGGCGGTAGCTGTCCACCACGCGGGCCAGGATCTTGTCATCGATGTTCAGGTCGCCCGAATAGTCGGTGGCGGCCACCCACAGGCGCACGATCTCGGCACCCAGCTTGCCCGTCACCTCTTGCGGGTTCACGGTGTTGCCCAGGCTCTTGCTCATCTTGCGGCCCTGGCCGTCGGTGGCAAAGCCGTGGGTCAGCAGGCCCCTGTAGGGCGCACGGTCGTACAGCGCGCAGCCCAGCAGCAAGGAGCTGTGGAACCAGCCGCGGTGCTGGTCGTGGCCCTCCAGGTACAGGTCGGCCTCGGGGCCCTGGGCGTGGAAGTTGCCGTTGGCGTACAGGCCGGCATGGCTGCCGCGCAGCACGTGCTGGAAGGTGGAGCCCGAGTCGAACCACACCTCCAGGATGTCGGTGCTCTTGGTGTACTGCGGTGCCTCGGCGGCGCCCAGGATCTCTTCGGCCGTCACGCGGCTCCAGGCCTCGATGCCGCCTTTTTCCACGATGGCTGCGGCCTGGTCGAGGATGGCCATGGTGTTGGGGTGCAGCTCGCCCGAATCCTTGTGCAGGAAGAAGGGCACCGGCACGCCCCAGCTGCGCTGGCGTGAGATGCACCAGTCGGGCCGGTTGGCGATCATGTCGCGCAGGCGGTGGCGGCCGCTCTCGGGGTAGAACTGGGTGTGGTCGATCGCGTCGAGCGCGAGCTGGCGCAAGGTCTTGGGCGCCTTGTCCTGGGTGAACACACCTTCGCCTTCGTCCATGCGGATGAACCACTGCGCCGCCGCACGGTAGATCACCGGCGTCTTGTGGCGCCAGCAATGCGGGTAGCTGTGGGTGATGCCCTGCGTGGCCATCAGTCGGCCGGCGTTCTTCAAGGCTTCGAGCACATTGGGCACGGCTTTCCAGATGTGCTGGCCGCCGAACAGCGCGAAGTCGGGGGCGTAGGCACCGTTGCCTTGCACCGGGTTCAGAATGTCCTCGACCTTCAGGCCGTGCTTGACGCAGGAGTTGAAGTCGTCCACACCGTACGCGGGCGACGAGTGCACGATGCCGGTGCCGTCCTCGGCGCTCACATAGTCGGCCAGGTAGACCGGCGAGAGGCGCTGGTAGCCGGCGTCCACGTCGTACAGAGGGTGGCGGAAGTTCAGGCCACCGAGCTTGTCGCCGCTGGCGGTGGCCAGCACCTGGCCTTCCAGGCCGAAGCGGGCCAGGCACTTTTCCACCAGGCTCTCAGCCAGCACCAGGCAGCCCTTGGGCGTGTCCACCAGGGCGTAGGTCAGCTCGGGGTGGGCGTTCAGCGCCTGGTTGGCGGGGATGGTCCAGGCGGTGGTGGTCCAGATCACCGCAAACGCCGTCTTGCCGGCCGGCAGGGCGCCCAGGCCGAAGGCGGCGGCCAGCTTCTCGGGCTCGGCGGTCTCGAAGGCCACGTCCAGCGTGTCGCTCTTTTTGTCGGCGTACTCGATCTCGAACTCGGCCAGGCTGGAGCCGCAGTCGAAGCACCAGTACACGGGCTTCAGGCCACGGTAGACAAAGCCCCGCTCGATCACGCGCTTGAAGGCGCGGATCTCGCCGGCCTCGTTGGCCGGGTCCATGGTGCGGTAGGGGCGGTCCCAATCGCCCAGCACGCCCAGGCGCTTGAAATCCTCGCGCTGCTGGGCGATCTGCTCGGTGGCGAAGGCACGGCTCTTGGCCTGCATGTCGTCGCGGCTCAACTTGCGGCCGTGCAACTTCTCGATGGCGTTCTCGATCGGCAGGCCGTGGCAGTCCCAACCGGGGATGTACTGCGCGTCAAAGCCGGCCAGTTGGCGGGCCTTGACGATCATGTCCTTGAGCACCTTGTTCAGCGCGTGGCCGATGTGCAGTTGGCCGTTCGCATAGGGCGGGCCGTCGTGCAGCACGAACAGCGGCGCGCCGTGGCGGGCGTCGCGCAGGCGCTTGTACAGGCCGCCATCGGCCGCGGCGGTGTCGTTCCAGCCCTTGACCCAGGCCGGCTCGCGCTTGGGCAGGTCGCCCCGCATCGGGAAGGGCGTGTCGGGCATGTTCAGCGTGGCGCGGTAGGGGCTGGCGTCGGCCGCGTCACGCTTGGGGGAGGCTTTGTCGTTCATGGCGTTGGGGCGCGCACGGGCAAGCGTGCGCTGCAGAAGTGGTGGCCGTGCCGGCCGAGGGGACGGCGCTACCCGTGCAAGGGTCAAGCGCCGCGCGCTGTCAGGCAGCGCGCCGAATTCGGTCGCGGGTGGTCTGCCGGCGCGTGCAGGCCGGCTCGCGCGCGTTCAACGAGGTGCGCGACGCCGTTGCGGTGAGGGCGGCAGTGGAAAACATGGGGCCCGATTCTACCGGGGGGCGCTGAACCAGGCCCGGGCGTCCACCACGTCTTGCGCAATGCCCGCCCGCAGGGCGTCCAGCGACTCGTAGCGGCGCTCGTCGTGCAGCTTGTGCAGCAGGTCCACCTGCAGGATGCGCGCGTAGCCACCTTCCAGCGCCACATCGGCAGGCCACTGCAGGCAGTGCACCTCCAGCAGCACGCGGCCGGCGTCTTCCACGGTGGGGCGCACACCCAGGCTGGCCACCCCTGGCAAGGGCTGGTCGGCCAGGCCATGCACCTGCACCACGAAGATGCCCTGTGCCGCTGGGCGGTGCGAGGGGAAGCGCAGGTTGAGCGTGCGAAAGCCCAGGTCACGGCCCAGCTTGCGGCCATGCACCACATGGCCGCTGATGCTGTAGGGCCGGCCCAGCAGGCTGGCGGCGCGCTTCATGTCGCCGGCGGCCAGGGCCTCGCGCACGGCCGAGCTGCTGACGCGCAGGCCGTGCACCTCGTAGCTCATCATGCGGGCCACGTCGAAGCCCAGATCGTTGCCGGCGGCGTCGAGCATGGCGTAGTCGCCGGCGCGCTTGGCACCGAAGCGGAAATCGTCGCCCACCAGCACGTAGCGCGAGCGCAGCGTCTTCACCAGCATCTCGCGGATGAAGGCGTCGGGGCTCATGCCGGCCAGCGCATCGTTGAAGCGCAGCAGCACCACTTCGTCCACACCGCAGCGCTCCAGCTCGCGCAGCTTGTCGCGCAGCGTGGCGATGCGCAGCGGCGCCAGCTCGGGCTTGCCGGCCTTGGCGGCAAACCAGTCGCGCGGGTGCGGCTCGAAGGTCATCACGCAGCTGCGCAGGCCGCGGTGGCGGGCCTCGTTGTTCAGCAGCGCCAGCATGGCCTGGTGGCCACGGTGCACGCCGTCGAAATTGCCGATGGTCAGTGCGCAGCCCACGGCGCTGGGGGAAAGGCTGTGCCCTCGGTGTACTCGCATAGTTGGCAAAAGTTTGGGGCGATTATCAGCGGGCCGCGGGCAGGTACCGGGCCAGGCACTCGGCCAGGGTTTCGAGCGTGAGGGGTTTGGCCAGGTAGTCGTCCATGCCGGCCTGCAGGCAGCGCTCGCGGTCGCCCGGCGCGGCGTTGGCGGTGAGGGCCACGATGGGCAGGCGGGCCACCGCCGGCGTTGCGGCGGCCTCGCGCTGGCGCCACTGGCGGGCGGTTTCCCAGCCGTCCAGCACGGGCATCTGGCAGTCCAGCAGCACCAGGTCGAAGCGCGTGGTGGCCAACTGGTCCAGCGCCTGCTGCCCGTCCTCGGCCAAGCCGGACGACAGGCCCAGGTTGGCGAGCATGCCGTTGATCACCAGGGCGTTCACCGGGTTGTCTTCCACCACCAGCACGTGGCCGTGCAGGCCCTGCGCGCTGGCCGCCTGGTCGGGCAGGGCTGGGCCGGACGTGGCGTTGTCGCCCACTGGCTCGAAGGCCAGCGTGAAGCTGAAGCAGGCGCCACCGGTTGGGGCATTGCCCACGGTGATGTCACCACCCATGGCGCGGGCCAACTGGCGCGAGATGGTCAGCCCCAGGCCGGTGCCCGAATGGCGGCGGGCGTCGGGGGCTTGCTCGAACGCGTCGAAGATGCGCTCGCGCAACTGGCTGTTCACGCCAGGGCCGGTGTCGGTGACCGTGAACTGCAGGTGCCGGCCCTGGCGGGCGATGGCCAGTTGCACTTGGCCGTGCTCGGTGAACTTCAGCGCGTTGCCCAGCAGGTTGTGCAGGACCTGGCGCACGCGGGCGGCATCCAGCATGGCGCGCTCGGGCAGCTCGGGCGCCAGCCGCACTTGCAGCTTCAGGCCATGTGCGGCGGCCAGGGGCCCCAGCAGGTCGGTCACCTCCTGCACCAGCGGGCGCAGCTGCACCGGCAGGCGCAGCAGCTCCAGTCGGCCGAATTCGATGCGCGAGACGTCGAGCAGGTCGTCAATCAGCGTCAGCAGGTGCTGGGCCGAACCGTGCAACACCTTCAGGCGCTCGCGCTGGGCCGGCGGCAGGCCATCGTGCCCCAGCAACTGGGCCATGCCCAGGATGCCATTAAGCGGTGTGCGCAGTTCGTGGCTCACCGTGGCCAGGAAACGGCTTTTGGCCTGGCTGGACTCCTCGGCGTCCCGGCGGGCGCGCTCGCGCTCAATGGCGATGGCGGCGTTCTCAAAGCGCAGGCGCAGCAGCTCGGTGGTGTGGTCATGGGCACGGCGGCATTCCACCCACAGCACCACCAGGTAGATGGCGATGCCGACGCTCACCAGCCAGCTGACCGAGCCACGGCCTTGCAAGGCGTAGTGGATGGCGGTGGGCACCAGCACGCCGGCCATGAAGCGCAGGGCCTCGCCCAGATGGCTGCTGAGCGTGAAGACGCCCACCGAGGCCACTGCCACCAGGCCGGCCACCAGGGTGCCGTCCAGCATCACGTTGCCCGAGGGCAGCAGCATGGGGCCCAGGGCACCCCAGGTCAGGCCGTCCACCAGCGAGCCAGCGGCATGGCGCCACCGCCAGTGCGCCGTGCGGCCCTGCACGCCAGCATCCTGGCGGTGGTGGCGCCAGTCCAGGGCCCGCCAGGCCAGCACCAGCCACTTGAGCAGCAGCCAGCCGCCCATCAGGGCCGGGCCGTAGCGCGGCAGGTAGGCCCAGGCCACCACCACGGCGAACACCGTGCCGCCCAACAACGACTGCGGCGTGCGCAGGTACAGCGTGCGCACCCGCTCGGCGGCAATCTGGTCCTCGATGTTGCCCACCTCGCCCGGTGGCTCCGGCAGGTCGGCGAACGTGGCGGACGGGAATCGGCTGGGGTAGCTCACGGCGGTGCGGTGGTGCGGGCTCAGGGTGAGGGCGGGGCCTTGCTGCTGGCCTGGGCCCAATCATCCACCCACATCCACTGCCCGGGCGCCAGGCTGGGCGGGATGGTGAGCGCACCAAAGCGGCTGCGGTGCAGGCCTTCAACCCGGTTGCCCACCGCGGCCAGCATGCGCTTGACCTGGTGGTATTTCCCTTCGGTGAGGGTTAGCCGCAGCTGCAGCTCGCTCACACGCTCGCAGGCGGCGGCGCGCACCGGTGCAGGGTCATCGTCCAGCACCACCCCGGCCAGCAGTTGGGCCACCTGCTCTTCGGTCACAGGATGCTTGCAGCCCACCTCGTAGACTTTGGGCACATGGTGCTTGGGCGAGGTGAGCTTGTGGATCAGGCCGCCGTCCTCGGTGAGCAGCAGCAGGCCGGTGGTGTCTTCGTCGAGCCGGCCGATGGGCTGCACGCCGCGCTGGCGCAGCGGCGGCGGCAGCAGGGTCATCACGCTGGGGTGGTGCTTGGGCTTTTGCGAGCACTCGTAGCCGGCCGGCTTGTGCAGCATCACCAGCGCCTTGGCGTGGTAGGGCCAGGGCTTGCCCTCCACGGTGAGCACCAGGCCCTCGGTGGGCAGGTCTTCGTCCGGGTCGTCCAACTCACGGTCGTCCAGGCTCACCAGGCCTGCGTAGACCATGCCCGCGCAGGCCCGGCGGGTGCCGAAGCCTTGCGTGAAAAGTATCTGGCTGAGTTTCATGGCGCCGATTGTCGCGGCAAGCGACTCACACGCCGTCTGCCTCCTTTCGGCGCATAGCCGTCATCCCCGCCACCGCCGTCATTCCCGCGCAGGCGGGAATCCAGGCCTTCTGGCTTGGAGTGCGCCCGCGCCAGGCGGCCAGCCGGGTCTGGCTCATGCTGTGGCGGCGCGTCGCTGCGCGCCGACTGCCTTGCGGTGCTCGCCTTCGGGGTGTGCC
>WBZX01000265.1_pt1 | contig 49774 bp, 30 predicted proteins | sample 5204211 | NCBI WGS metagenome assembly WBZX01 (sample SAMN12344362, study PRJNA552823) | activated sludge metagenome | biome: Activated sludge suspended growth; feature: Nitrification reactor; material: Wastewater; isolation source: activated sludge from nitrification reactor of wastewater...
GCCCGCCAGCAAAGCGCGATGAATCTGGTCGTAGCTCGCATCATCGGTGTTCGGGTGAAAATCCATCTCGCCCACGATGCCTGCCAGTTGGCCGTGCAGTTCGCGCCACTCCTTGAGCCGCAGGAAAGACAGGAAATTCTGGTGGCACTTGGTGAGCAGTTCCTTGTTGGATTTTTTGTGCCGCAGTGCGTCGTCGTAGAAGTCCCATAGTTTGAGGAACCCCATGAAATCGGAGCGCTCGTCGGCAAACTTGGCGTGCGCCTGGTCGGCGGCTTCTCTTTTATCCATCGGCCGTTCACGCGGGTCCTGGATTGCCAGTGCGGCGCCGATAATCAATATCTCTTTAAGACAGTTTTCGCGCCGAGCCGCGAGAATCATGCGGCCTACACGCGGGTCCAGTGGCAGTTTCGCCAACTGGCTGCCGACATCGGTCAGCCGCCGTTGCTCGTCCACCGCCCCCAGTTCCTGCAACAACTGGTAGCCGTCGGCAATCAGGCGCGAATACGGCGCTTCGATGAAGGGAAATTCCGCCACATCGCCCAGTTTGAGCGAGGCCATGCGCAGGATGACCGAGGCCAGCGACGAGCGCAGGATTTCCGGGTCGGTGAATTCCGAGCGATTGTTGAAATCCTCCTCCGAATACAGCCGCACGCAAATGCCGTTGGACACCCGGCCGCAACGACCCGCGCGCTGCCGCGCCGCCGCCTGCGAGATCTTCTCGATCTGCAACTGCGCCACCTTGGCGCGCGAACTGTAGCGATTGACGCGCGCCAGGCCGGTGTCGATCACGTACTTGATGCCGGGTACGGTAAGCGAGGTTTCCGCGACATTGGTCGCCAGCACGATGCGTCGCCCGCCAGAAGGCCGGAATACCTTCTGCTGATCTTCGATGGACAGCCGCGCAAACAAAGGCAGGATTTCCGCGCCCTTGGGATGATGTTTGCGAAGGTGCTCGGCGGTATCGCGAATCTCGCGCTCACCGGGCAGGAATACCAGAATGTCGCCACCGCCCAATCGGGAAAGATCGTCAACGGCGTCGAGGATCGCGGCTTCCATGGTTTCCTCGACTTCGTCCTCCTCGGTTTCCTGCAAGGGCCGGTAGCGCACCTCGACCGGATACATGCGGCCGGAGACTTCGATCACCGGCGCGTCGTTGAAGTGCCGGGAAAAGCGTTCGGCGTCGATAGTGGCTGAGGTGACGATGATTTTCAGATCCGGCCGCTTCGGCAACAGTTGCTTGAGATAACCCAGCAGAAAATCAATGTTGAGGCTGCGTTCGTGCGCCTCGTCGATAATGATGGTGTCGTAGGCGTTGAGAAAACGGTCGCCCTGCGTTTCGGCGAGCAAAATACCGTCGGTCATCAGTTTGATATAGCTGGACTCCGACAGCCGGTCGTTGAAGCGCACCTTGTAGCCAACGGCCTCACCCAGCGGAGTTTTCAGCTCTTGCGCGATTCTTGATGCCACCGAGCGCGCAGCGATGCGGCGCGGTTGGGTATGACCGATCAAGCCAGATACGCCACGGCCCAGTTCCAGGCAAATCTTGGGTAATTGCGTGGTCTTGCCCGAGCCGGTTTCACCGCAGACGATGACGACCTGGTTTTTGGCAATCGCCGCAGCGATCTCGTCCTTGCGCTGGTTGACCGGCAGGTCGGCGCCGAATTCCGGCTGCGGCAGGTTTTGCTGCCGTGCAGCCAGGCGCATCTGCGATGCCCGCACCTGTGCGGCGACCTCAGCCAGCAGCTTATCGACCGGTTTCTGCTGGTCGTCCCACACCCGCGCCTGCTGCAAACGGCGGCGCAAGGGAAAACGATCCGCCAGCATGCACTGCGGTAACTGGTTTTCAAGCTGGAAAATAAACTGGCGGGGTGTCATGGTGCGGGGCGAATTTTATCACGCGTATCGCCTGCTGATAGTTGCGCTGATGGTTGCGAAGTGGGCAAGGCCCGCATACACTCAAGACTACGTATCGGTATTGCCATGAAATTAACTGCATTTTTTCGGATCCTGACCCTGGCAGCCCTCATTTTCGTCGGCGGCAAGCTGGGGTATATGCTGGCAGTACCTCCCGGCTATGCAAGCCCGATGTGGCCGCCTGCGGGGATCGCGCTGGCAGCATTGCTGATCTGGGGGCGCCAGCTCTGGCCGGGGGTCTGGCTGGGCTCGTTACTGATCAACATCTGGGTGGGTGGAACTGCCGCATCGCATATCGATGCAAGCACCCTGATTTCTGCGGCCTGCATTGCCACCGGCAGTACACTGCAAGCGCTAGCTGCGGTCTGGCTGAGCCATCGCTATCTGGGTGCCCAGGTGCCGCGTCTGGACAACCAGCGCGAATCGCTGACCTTCATTGCGCTCACCGGGCCGCTCGCCTGCCTGATTGCACCTGTCATCGGCATCGGCAGCCTGCTGGCACTGGGAATCATTCCTGCCCAAAGTGCCATGTTTTCATGGTGGAACTGGTGGATAGGCGACAGCCTGGGCGCCATCATCCTGCCACCGCTGATTTTCAGCCTGTTTGCTCACCCGCGGGAAATATGGGCCCCGCGCCGTTTGTCCATCCTGTTGCCGCTCAGCGTCTCGTTCATGGTGTTGATAGTGGCCTTCTCCATGGTCAAGCAGGCCGAAAATACGCGTATCCAGCTTGAGTTCAACATCCGCGCCGCCGCAATAGAAAAGGCGCTCAGTATTCATATCGACAGATTGTTATCCGGCTCGCTGGCTGTTCGAGATTTATTCCTGGCTTCCGACTCGGTGGATCGCAAGGAGTTTTCCATGATCTCCAGACACGTCATGGAACGCTTTCCCGAGATTCAGACTCTTGAATGGCTACCGCTGGTCAAACTGCAACAGCTCAAGGCGTTCGAACGAGCTGCACGGAAGGAAGGCTACAAGGATTTTCATATTATGGAAAAATCCCCCGATGGTCGCCTTGTTCCCGTTGCACCACGCGAAGAATATTTTCCGGTATTTTATCTGGAACCTTTTGTCGGCAATGAAAAAGCCTTCGGCCTCGATTCCGCCTCGAACCCATTGAGCCGTGAAGCCAAGGAGGTTGCAAGCAAAACCGGCAAACCGACAGTTTCACAACGCCTGAAACTGATCCAGGAAACCGGCGATTATCATGCCGCCCTGATCTCCATTCCGGTATTCGACTACGATTCAGCCAACCCATCTCCACCGCTCAAGGGGTTTGTCAGCGGCCTGGTGCGCCCCGGCAATCTGGTTGAACACGCAATGCACGGGCTGGATCTTGATGGCTTGCATATCCAGTTACACGACCTCGACGCGCCTGTGCAAGAGCGTGAGCTTTACAGTGGTGCCGCCAGTCAAGCCTTTGCAACCGACCCGACCCTTACTCCTTTGCGCAACAACTTCCCGCTTGCCAATCGCACATGGCAAATCACCATCAGTCCGGATCAGGGGTTTGGCGTCCGGCATGGTTCGTCCATGCCCTGGATCACGTTGATTGGCGGCCTGATGTTTACCGGATTGTTAAGCATTTATCTGCTCACCACCACCGGGCATATCGCACATACCCGAAAACTGATTGCGGAACGCACGCGCGATTTGCAACAAAGCGAAAATCGCTGGGCCGCCCTGTTCGAGAACATGACGACCGGCCTTGCCGTGCATGAAGTGATCCACGACCAAAGCGGCAAGGTCATTGATTACCGGTTTCTTGAAGTCAATCCGGCGTTCGAGAAGCTCACCGGTACCCCGCGTGAGGCCTTGATCGGCAAGACGGTCAAACAACTCATGCCCGAGACCGAAGCCCGCTGGATCGAGCATTTCGGCCAGGTCGCCACCACCGGCAAGCCCGGCGAAATGGAAGACTATTCAGCGCATCTCGGCCGCTGGTTTTATACCTATGCCTACCGCCCCATGCCCGGGCAGTTTGCGGTACTGATACAGGATGTCACCGACCGCAAGCAGGCCGACCTGCAATTCCATCGATTGGTGGAAGACATGCATGCAACGCTGGAGGCCATCCCTGACTTACTGTTCGAGCTGGATATCAACGGCCGTTACATCGCCGCCCGATCAAGGCGCGAAAGCCTGCTGGCACTGCCGAAAAATGAGTTGGTCGGCAAGTATGTGACTGACGTCATGCCCGCCAATGCCGCCAACATCGTGCTGGCAGCCCTGACAGCTGCCAATAGCACCGGCAGCGACTATGGCCGCATCATCCGTTTGCCGCTGGCTCAAGGCGACCACTGGTTTGAGCTGTCGGTTGCCCGCAAAACCCATGAAGGCACCGATGAAACCTCGTTTATCCTGCTGTCACGCGATATCACCAAGCGCGTGCAGGCAGAAGACCAGTTGCGCCTGGCTTCCCGCGTGTTCGATGAGACTCACGAGGGCATTTCGATCACCGATGCCAACGGCATCATCATCGACGTCAATCCGACGTTTACCATGATTACCGGCTATACCCGCGAAGAAGCCATCGGCAACAACCCCCGCATACTCAAATCCGGCCGCCAGACACCGGAGTTTTTTGCTGCCATGTGGAAATCGCTGATCGAGGAAGGTCATTGGAAAGGCGAAATCTGGAATCGCAAGAAAAACGGTGCCATTTACGCCGAACTGCTGACCATATCAGCATTGCGCGACGAACATGGCAAGACCGTCAACTACGTCGGTCTGTTCTCCGACATCACCCAGATCAAGCAGCAACAGCAAACTCTGGAGCAGATGGCGCACTACGATGCCCTGACTCAGTTGCCTAACCGCGTGCTGTTTGCCGACCGCTTCACCCAGGCCGTGGCACGCGCGCGCCGCGACAAAACGCTGCTGGCCATCTGCTATATCGACCTCGACGGCTTCAAGCAGGTCAACGACACCCTGGGCCACGAAGCTGGCGATTTTCTGCTGGTTGAAGTGGCAGACCGGATCCGGCGCTGCCTGCGCGAGGAAGACACCGTTTCGCGCCTTGGCGGCGATGAGTTTGCCTTGCTGCTGGGTGACCTCACCTCGGAGGAGCAGTGTGAACAGGCGATCGAGCGCCTGCATCTTTCGATTGCCGAACCCTACACTATCAACGACTACCCGGTATCGATTGCGGCCAGCAGCGGCGTCACCATGTACCCGAACGACGATGCCGATCCCGATACGCTGCTGCGGCATGCCGACCAGGCGATGTATCAGGCCAAGCTGCAGGGCCGCAACCGCTACTTCTTCTTCGACCCGACGCAAGACCAGCAATTGCAGCGACATCGCAACGAATTGCATGTGATCGAGGATGCTTTCAGCCGTCGCGAGTTCTGCCTTTACTACCAGCCCAAGGTCAATATGCACACCGGAGAGGTGCTGGGTGCCGAAGCATTGATCCGCTGGAATCATCCCGAGCGCGGCGTGCTGCCGCCTTCCGAATTCCTGCCTGCCATCGCCGACACCCCGCTGGAAAACCTGTTTGGCAACTGGGTGATGGAAGAAGCCTTGCGCCAGCTCGATGAATGGCGCCAGGCCGGCCTCAATCTCCAGGTCAGCATCAATATCTCGCCCAGGCATCTGCAATCCGTCGGCTTCTACAGCGAACTCGAAACCGCATTGGGACGTTACCCCGAAACCAATTCCCGTCGGCTGGAGCTTGAAGTGCTGGAAAGCAACGCCATGGAGGATCTCACCTCCATCAGCAAGGTCATCGACGACTGCTTCAACCTGCTGGGCGTCCCTTTTGCGCTGGACGATTTTGGTACCGGCTACTCGTCGCTCACGCACTTGCGGCGCCTGTACACCTCAACGGTCAAGATCGATCAGAGCTTCGTCCGCGACATGGTGGACGACCCCAACGATTTCGCCATCGTCGAAGGCGTGATCGGTTTGAGCAAGGCATTCCGCCGCGACATCATCGCCGAAGGCGTGGAAACCATTGCGCACGGCCTGATACTGATCAGCATGGAATGCCCGCTAGGTCAGGGCTACGCTATCGCCCGGCCCATGCCGCCGGAAAAACTTCCCGGATGGATCGCCGAATGGAAGCCTTACCAGGAATGGCAACGGCTGGATGCCGAAAGCCTGGATCGCGCATCCGTACAAAGGATGATGCTGCGCATCGCGCTCGATGAATGGCTGGCGCGCATGGAGAAAAACTTGCGTTCGGACGAATCCGACCTGCAATGGCCCCTGCTTAGCGACCAGAAAAACCATCTTGGGCGATGGATTACCGGCGCCCGTCGCGACATGCATATCAATCAGGAGTGGCTGCGCAATCTGGGCGATGCACACGTAGAGTTGTGCCGCATCGGCTACGACCTCTGGCAAAAGCATCAGTCCGGCCAGCGCGACCATGCCCGTATGGGGATTCCACGCCTGCAAGCCACTTTCCAGGCGGTCCTGGCACTACTCGACCGGCTGCCGTCAATGATGGCAAGCCGCGCATCCTGATCCGCAGTCAGCTACTGCAGAATATCGAGCGCAACCGCCTCTGCGACCTTGATCCCGTCCACCGCAGCCGACAGGATGCCTCCGGCATAGCCCGCGCCCTCGCCCGCTGGATACAGGCCCCTGACGTTCAGGCTCTGCAGGGTTTCTTCATTGCGCGTCATCCTGATGGGGGAGGACGTGCGGGTTTCGACACCGGTCAGTACCGCATCCGGCCGGGCGAATCCGCGTATCTGCCTGTCAAAGGCAGGCAAGGCTTCGCGGATGGCTTCAATCGCGTAATCCGGCAGGCTGCTTGCCAGATCGGTCAGGTGTACGCCCGGCGTGTAGGACGGAATCACTTTGCCCAGCTTGGTCGATGGTTTCCCTGCAAGAAAATCCCCGACCAATTGGCCCGGTGCCTCGTAAGTGCCCCCGCCAAGCTCGAATGCACGCGACTCCAACTGCCGCTGCAACTCGATCCCGGCCAGCGGATGGCCGGGAAAATCGACTTCCGGCGTAATGCCGACCACGATGCCGCTATTGGCGTTGCGTTCGTTGCGGGAATACTGGCTCATGCCATTGGTAACCACCCTCCCCAGCTCTGAAGTCGCCGCCACTACGGTCCCGCCCGGACACATGCAGAAACTGTAGACCGCACGCCCGTTCTGGCAGTGGTGCACCAGCTTGTAGTCGGCTGCGCCCAGTTGCGGGTTGCCCGCGTTGCTGCCGTAGCGAGACTGGTCGATCATGGATTGCGGATGCTCGATGCGGAAGCCTATGGAAAACGGCTTGGCTTCGATGTGAACACCCCGATCGTAGAGCATCTGGAAAGTATCTCGCGCACTGTGGCCAATCGCCAGCACGACATGGCGACTGGCGAGGAAATCGCCATTTGCCAGCTTGACACCCTGCACCTCGCCGTTGTCGATCACTACATCATCGACCTTGCTCTGGAAGCGAAACTCCCCGCCCAGCGATTCGATCGTCGCGCGGATCTGCTCCACCATGCCCACGAGCTTGAATGTCCCGATATGCGGACGACCGACGTACAGGATTTCCGGTGGCGCCCCCGCCTTGACGAATTCCTGGATCACCTTGCGCCCGAGGTGGCGCGGATCCTTGATCTGGCTGTATAGCTTGCCATCGGAAAAGGTTCCGGCCCCGCCCTCGCCAAACTGCACGTTGGATTCCGGGTTGAGCTTGCGGTCACGCCACAAGGCCCAGGTATCTCTGGTGCGCTCGCGAACGGATTTTCCACGCTCCAGGATGATTGGGCGGAAGCCCATTTGCGCCAGCAGCAAACCAGTAAAAATTCCGCATGGCCCCGTGCCGACCACAATGGGACGTTCGTTCAGGTCGCCAGGCGCACGGGCGACAAACTGGTATTCGAGATTGGGCGACGGCGAAACACGGCGCTCGTGCTTGAGCCGCTTGAGCAGGGTCGGCTCGTTCTTGAGTTCCACATCTACCGTGTAGATGTGGAAAATGTCGTTTTTCTTGCGAGCATCCACACTGCGCCGGAATATCGTATAGCCGGATATGGCCTCGGCGCTGACGCCCAGATACTTGAGAATTTCTGCTTTCAGCGCGTGGTCGTCGTGGTCGAGCGGCAGCTTGATATCGGTGATGCGGAGCATGGGAAAGACTCAGGTTATCGCAAATTCGACTGCGTGGCGCAGATAGAACAGCGAGATTTTTTCGGCTGCAAGCCGGGCGAGCAGTTGTTCGACTTGCATTTCGCCGGTCATGAATTCGACCATCACCGGCAGATTGTCTGCCAGCTCGAAGAAATGCTCTTCGTGCAGTTGCCCGTGACGCCCGTATCCGGCAATCGCCCGCGACGCCGTACCTCCGGCAATGCCTTGCTGGTGAGCCTGCTCAAGCAGCCATTCATACAACAGCTTGCCGTCGTGTCTGGCAGTTTGCGACACGAACAGCTTGAGATATATGCCCTGCATCATTCACCTCAGCCCTTGATCAAGTTGACCGTAAAAATGCCCAGCATCGTCATGGCGAGCGAGCCCAGAAGGTGGGAGAAAATATGCGTTGCCGCCCAGCCGTATTGCGCTCGCGACAACAACGTCACCGCCTCGGCAGAAAAGGTGGAGAATGTCGTCAATCCGCCGAGAAACCCTGTCGTCACCAACAGCCGCGCCTCTGCGGGCAGGCTGGTATAGTGGGTCAGGATTCCCATTGCAATCCCCATCAGGTATCCGCCTGCCAGATTGGCGGCCAATGTCCCCATGGGCAGCGTCGGAAACAGCGGGTTCAGCAGCAGCCCAAGTCCCCAGCGCAGCCACGCACCCGTGGCAGCGCCGATTCCGACTGCTGCAAACCCACCCCAGTTCATGCCTAGTCGTTACGCCATTCCTGATCGTGGCAATCGAAAATGGCCTGCGTGTCCGGGCCCCAACTGCCTGCGGGGTAAGTCTGAACTGGGTTCTTGCCGTTTTCCCAGGCCTTCATGATGGGCTCGACCACGCGCCATGCCCATTCCACTTCGTCGAAACGGATGAACAGCGTCTTGTCGCCGCGAATCACGTCCAGCAGCAGCGCCTGGTAAGCTTCCAGCGGCTTTTCGTCGGGGTTGCGATAGGAGGCGTTGAGCGTCACCATGCGGGTGTCCATACCCATGCCTGGCGACTTTACGTGCATTTCCATGTTCATGGATTCGCTCGGTTGCAGGTGCAGGTTGATCCAGTTGGGCTCGATGTGATCGAGCGACTCATCGTGGAACAAGTGTTGCGGCGGATGGCGGAAACGGATCGCGATGCTCGATTGTGTTTTTGCCATGCGCTTGCCCGTGCGCAGAAAAAATGGCACGCCGCGCCAGCGCCAGTTGTCGATGTAGAACTTGGCGGCAACAAACGTATCGGTTGTGGAATCGGGGTCCACGCCCTGTTCGTCCATATAGCCGTGCACGGGCTGCCCCTTGGAAGTCCCCGCGCCATAACGGGCGCGCACCACATGCTGGTCCACCTTGTCCTCGGTAATCACACGCATCGATTTCAGCACCTTGACTTTCTCGTCGCGTACCGATTCCGCCTCCAGCGATGCCGGAGGCTCCATGGCCACCACGGTCAGCAACTGCATCAAATGGTTCTGCAGCATATCGCGCATTGCGCCGGATTTTTCGTAGTAGTCGGCACGCGTGCCGATACCGAGATCCTCCGCCACGGTAATCTGCACGTGGTTGATGAAATTGCGGTTCCACAACGGTTCGATCAGGGTGTTGGCAAAACGGTAAACCAGCAGGTTCTGCACGGTTTCCTTGCCCAGATAGTGGTCGATCCGGTATATCTGTTCTTCGTCGAAATGGCGGTGCAGCGACCTGTTGAGCTGCATGGCGGTTTCAAGATTAGTGCCGAACGGTTTTTCCACCACGATGCGGTGCAACCCGCGCGGCTTGGAGAAGCCGAACTCGTCCAGATAATTGATGACCGTAATGAAATCGCTCGGAATAATGGACAGATAAAAGACAATATTGCTGCAAGCGCCTTCACGCGGTTCTGCCAGTTTGTCCTTGAGGCGCTGGTAAAACCCGGACTGGCGCAAATCGCCCGCCATATAGGCAAAACGCTTGGCAAAGCGCGCCGCAACAGCCTTATCCACTTTGTCGCCGAATTTGGCGTGCAGCACCTTCTCCAGGTGTGCAAGCCAGGATTCCTGCGTATGCTCCTGGCGACCCAGCGCCAGGATGCTCATGTCGCCCGGAATCCTGCCGGCAGCTTCCAGGTTATACAGGCAAGGCAACAATTTGATGGTCGCCAGGTTGCCTGTGGCGCCAAAAATGACGAAATGGCAAGGGCCTGGAATCTGTTCCTTCTCACTCATGATTCTTATATCTCCAGCTTTAGATGAATTTACGTCTTGCGCCGTCAAGTTGGCAGCAGGTATGATCAAAACAAAAAAACGGTTATCTTGTTATAGCCGGGATTATACATAACCAAACCTATGCAAAACACCAAAACCATGACGACCTGACCCGGAAATCCGGCATAACCCACGGATTTTTCTGGATTCGTAGCACACTCAGACAATATATTGCAGATTAGCCGACCAAACCTTGCTTGCAGGCCCGGCAATCGAACAACGGAGTTTTCATGCGCATTCTCATCGCCACCTCGGAAGCATACCCACTGATCAAGACCGGTGGGCTGGCCGATGTTTCCGGTGCTCTTCCCGCAGCATTACGCCGACAGCGGGCTGATGCCCGACTCCTGATCCCAGGCTATCCGGCCGTGCTGTCCAAGGTAAAAAACCTGATCCAGGTCGCTCAGCTCGACATGATCCCGCAGATTGGCTCCATCACGCTGATGCAGGGTGAGATGCCGGATACCGATGTGCCTGTGTACGTATTGGTACACCCCGGGCTGTACCAGCGAGATGGCGGCCCGTATCAGGATTATTACGGCCGAGACTGGATCGATAACCCGCTACGCTTTGGCGTGCTGTCCCATGTCACAGCCGTTTTGAGCTCCGGTTTCAGCCCGCTGGAATGGAAGCCGGACATCGTTCACTGCAACGACTGGCAAACCGGGCTCACTCCCGCTATGCTGCACTTTTTTGGAACATCACGCGCCAGGACGGTGCTGGGCATCCACAATCTGGCATATCAGGGAAACTTTGGCCCGGAGTGGGTTGAAAAACTCAACCTTCCCGCTTCCAGCTTCCAGATCAACGGGCTGGAATACTACGGCCAATTATCCTTCCTCAAGGCCGGTGCCTATTATGCCGATGCGATCATCACCGTCAGCCCGACCTATGCCAGGGAAATCCAGACAGCCGAATACGGATGCGGCATGCAAGGCTTGCTGGCAGACCGCCAAGCCAGTCTGTTCGGCATACTCAACGGTATCGACACCAATGAGTGGAACCCGGTCGGCGACCATCATCTCGCCACCAACTACGACATGGACAGGCTGGAAAACAAGGCCGCCGTCAAACAGGCACTCCAGCAACGGCTCGGTCTGGCTGAAGATGCGCAGGCACCCCTGCTGGCTGTTGTCAGCCGCCTGGCATCGCAAAAAGGTCTGGATCTGGTACTGGAATGCGCCAGCGACTTTATACGGGAAGGTGCGCAACTTGCCATCCTGGGCAGCGGCGACCCCATGCTGGAGCACGGCTTCACGCAATTGGGCCAAGCATTCCCCGGCAAGATCAACATCACAGTTGGCTACAATGAGCCACTTTCGCACCAGATCATGGCTGGTAGCGACATCTTTCTCATGCCGTCGCGTTTCGAGCCCTGCGGATTGAATCAGATGTACGGCCTGGCCTACGGCACCCCGCCCGTGGTACGCCGTACCGGCGGCCTGGCTGATTCGGTACACGACACCGACATGGCTACGCTTGAATCGGGAGCCGCCACCGGCTTTGTTTTTGAGCAGGCAACAGCCCAGGAGTTTTCAGCCTGCGTGCATCGCGCACTCAAATTATTCCACGACAAAAAATCGTGGAAACATCTTCAAATCAATGGGATGGAGCGCGACCTGAGCTGGACTCGCAGCGCAAAAGGCTACCTTGAAATCTATCAGTCACTGCTTAAACCCAGATAATCCATTAGTCGGCTCTTCGAGCCTACGCGAGTGTCGGCGGTCAGTTTGCGGCCTAATGGATTATCCAGGTTAAATAAAACACGGCACGACTATTGCTTAACGGGAGATGAGCCACTCCATGGCTTGACTCTCCTCCCTCCGGGCGCTCCAAGCGCCCTCTTTTTTGGCCAACGCCCGGCGATCTTCAAAAAAAACGGCCATCATGATGATGGCCGTTGATTCGCGCAGGCATCAAACCGGCTACCAGGCTCTAAACCATGGATTGCTTGCGCTCTACTGACGACCAATCCAGATGGAAAAACTGGCCACGCGGCTTATCGGTCCGTTCGTAAGTATGGGCGCCAAAGTAATCGCGCTGCGCCTGCAGCAGATTGGCCGACAGGGTCGCACTCCGGTAGCCGTCGTAATACGCCAAAGCCGAACTGAATGCCGGAACGGAGATCCCGTTGCTGACCGCCAGCGCCACCGCCTGACGCCATTTGCTCTGCCCTTCGTGCAGCGCATTGAGGAAATAGCTGTCCAGCATGAGGTTTTTCAGCCCGGCATTACGTCGGTAGGCATCGGTGATTTTCCGCAGGAAACCGGCGCGTATGATGCAACCGCCTTGCCATAGCTGGGCAATCGTGCCGAAATCCAGGTGCCAATCGTACTCGTGCTGGGCTTCCGCCATCAATTGGAAACCCTGGGCATACGCGCAAATCTTGGAGCAATACAGCGCGTTGCGGATCGCTTCGATCAGCGCCGCCCGATCAGACTCCTGTTTGATGACCGGCCCTTGCAGCAACCGGCTGGCGGCAACGCGCTCATCCTTGAGGGCCGACAGCGCCCGCGCATAAACGGCCTCGGCAATCGCATTTGCCGGGATGCCCAGTTTGAGCGAGTTGGACGCCGTCCACTGCCCGGTACCTTTCTGGCCTGCCGTATCGAGCACCTGGTCGACAAGATAACCGTCGCTATCGGGATCTTTCTGTTGCAGGATATCGCCGGTAATCTCGATCAGGAAACTGGAAAGCTCGCCCTTGTTCCAGTCTTCAAAAATCCTGCCGATCTCGCCAGCATCCATGCCCAGCAGATTCTTCATCAGCCAGTAGGCCTCGCAGATCAACTGCATATCGATGTATTCGATACCGTTATGCACCATCTTGACATAATGCCCGGCGCCGTTAGGCCCGACATATGCCGTACAGGGCACGCCGCCGGTCACCGGCTTGCCCGGTGTGGCGCCTTCCAGCGGAATGCCGGTTTCAGGGTCCACTTTTGCCGCAATATCGCGCCAGATCGGCTCAAGCGATTGCCATGCCTCGAAAGTGCCGCTGGGCATCAGGGATGGGCCGAAGCGCGCGCCGGTCTCGCCGCCCGAGACACCGGACCCGATAAAGGCAAACCCCAGGGCACTCAAGCGTTTTTCGCGGCGGGTCGTATCGCTCCAGTGAGCATTTCCGCCGTCGATGACGATGTCGCCGGCCTCCATGTGCGGCAGCAACGCCTCGATGGTTGCATCGGTGGCCTCGCCTGCCTTGACCAGCAGGATGATTTTGCGCGGGCGCTTGATATTGCGGACAAAATCCGCCATTGCCTCAAAACCGACTACGCGGGCGCTGGATGGCTCGTTTTTTTCGCAATGTGCGATAAATTCCTGCATTTTTTTGGGATTGCGGTTAAAAACCGCAATGGTGTATCCATGATCGGCAATATTCAGGGCCAGATTCTGGCCCATGACAGCCAGTCCAACCAGACCGATATCGGCATTTAGCAATTGCATAATAAGACTCTCAATTCTCCAACGGATTGCGGTCAAGCCTGCTGCGTTGCGCTCAATTGCAGCAAGCCCCTTTAGCGAAGTGCCGATTAAATCATCCCGCCCGCCCTGAACTTGTCGATGGGCGTTTCAACTTCCTGATGCCATAGGATTGATTCCGTTCATGGTTCGACAGGCTCACCACAAACGGAATCAATCAGCACTTCCCTGGTGTCTGTAGATCAAGATTGATGAAGTGTTCGCGATAATATTTCAGTTCATCGATCGATTCGTAGATATCTGCCAGCGCCGTGTGCTGGTTGCTTTTCTTGAAACCATCGTAAATCCCCGGTTTCCAGCGCCGCACCAGCTCCTTGAGCGTGCTGACATCCAGATTGCGGTAATGAAAATAGGTTTCCAGCCGGGGCATGTGCCGGGCCATGAAACGTCTATCCTGGCAAATGGAGTTGCCGCACATCGGCGACTTGCTGGCAGGGACATGCTGCTTGAGGAACTCGATCATCTGCGCTTCAGCCTCGGCCTCGGTCAGGATCGAAGCCTTGACCTTGTCGATCAGGCCCGATTTGCCGTGCGTGCCTTTATTCCACGCATCCATGCCATCCAGTACCGCATCGGACTGATGCACGACCAGCACAGGAGACTCCGCGATCACGTTCAGGTTCGCGTCGGTAATGACCGCAGCCAACTCCAGAACGACATCGGTTTCCGGCACCAGGCCGCTCATCTCCATGTCGACCCATATCAGGTTATTAATATCCTGTGCCATAATGAACTTTCCTTAACGCTGTATTTCAAACCAGCAAGATTTTAACCCATTATTCGATCATGTCTGCTTTTACCGCTTCTTTTCTTGGCCTGCTGGCATTTACCCTGACAATGCAGCAATGGCTGGGCCGCCGCCAGATCAACCACGTGCGAGCGCACCGTAACGCCGTACCCGCCGCCTTTGCACGCGACATTACGCTGGCCGCGCACCAGAACGCCGCCGATTACAGCATTGCCAAGTCACGCATTGCACTGGCCGAGAGCATCTCCCACGCTGCCTTATTGCTGCTGCTGACACTGGGCGGCGTACTGCAATGGCTGGATAGCACCATCCCCGGCACATCCATGCTGCACGGCGTGCTGGTCATCCTCGCGGCATTTACCATCAGCAGCCTGGCAGATATTCCTTTCGATTATTACCGGACATTCACGATCGACCAGCGTTTTGGTTTTAACAAAATGACACCAGTCATGTTTTTTCAGGACATGCTCAAACACGCCCTGGTCGGCTTGGCCATGGGGCTGCCGCTGCTATTTGCCGCACTGTGGCTGATGCAAGGTGCGGGAACCTACTGGTGGCTATGGCTGTGGTGCGTGTGGTCGGTTTTCAATTTGCTGATACTGGCAATTTATCCAACCTTCATCGCACCGCTATTCAACAAATTCTCGCCGCTAGCCGACGATGGCCTGAAAACCCGTATCGAAACCCTGCTGGCCAAGTGCGGCTTCAAATCACAAGGCTTGTTCGTCATGGATGGCTCGCGCCGCAGCAGCCACGGCAATGCCTATTTCACCGGCTTTGGCGCCAACAAACGCGTGGTGTTCTTTGACACGCTGCTGGAGCGCCTGGATGCCGCCGAGATCGAAGCCGTGCTCGCCCACGAACTCGGCCATTTCAAGTGCCGCCATGTCATCAAACGCATCGTCATGATGTTTGCCATCAGCTTTGCCGGGCTGGCCCTGCTGGGATGGCTCAAGCAGGCCGAATGGTTCTATACCGGCCTGGGCGTCGCAACCCCCAGCGACCATATGGCATTACTGCTGTTTTTGCTGGTAAGCCCGGTACTGACCTTCATCCTGCGCCCCTTGATGGCCGCCTATGCCCGTCGCAACGAGTTCGAAGCCGACGCCTACGCGGCACAGCACAGCAACGCACGCCACCTGGTCGAAGCACTGGTCAAGCTATATCGGGATAACGCCTCCACCCTGACCCCTGACCCCCTGCATTCCGCCTTCTACGACTCTCACCCTCCCGCCAGCCTCCGCGTTGCACAACTGGAGAAAATAGCCGCCACATGAACAGGAAAACCATCATGAAGCCCTGCCTGACGGCCTTTGCAGCCCTGATGACCGCCCTTTCTGCCCATGCCGACCCGTTCTCCGGCGGCAACCCGGCCATTGGCCAGCAAATGGTAGAAAAAAACTGCATCTCGTGCCACGCCAGCAGCTTTGGCGGCGACGGCTCCGCCATCTACACCCGCGAAGACCGGCGCGTCAAAACAACCAAAGGATTGATTCAGCAGATACGCAACTGCAATACCAATCTTGGCCTGAAATGGTTTGACGATGAAGAGATGCATGTCGCGAGCTATCTAAACCAGGCGTATTACAAATTCAAGTAGATTTCTTTGCCATTCTCGTGCATTCAAGAGTGGCCTCGAACAACTCGGTATCCGCCACCAACGCACCACGCCCGGCTGCCCCTGGCAAAACGGCAGGATAGAACGCCTGTTCGGCACGCTCAAACAAAAGCTCGACCAGCTCAAATACCTCTCTCCCGCTGGTTCGAGGCTTGGGAAGGATTGCTACAAGGGTACGACTTGCGATGTTGATCGAATGCTTGGACTAATTAATTTTCAGAGAACTCTCCATTGAACAAGATTTCAGTTGATGCATCGCAGTGCCGGTTGGCGCTTGTTGGGTATTTTATTGCGACTTATTTTTTACTGCTTTGGCTAACCCAGGGTACCGTAGGCTTTGCCGCTGCGAAGCAACAGGGGTGGCCTGCTTTCCTATTCGTTGTCAATGCACTATTGAGTTACAACGCTTTGTATTTGCTTCCTGCTGTTGGTATTACGTGGTTGGTTGATCGGTTTTTTCGTAACAATTTTGCGGTTGCAGCAGTTGCTGTAGTGACGGGTGCGCTGACAACCCTGTTTTTTTATTCCAATGCCAAGTTGCACGCTTTGTACGGGATGTTCGTCAACGGTTTTGTGGTTAACCTGATCGTTACTCCCGGCGGCATAGAGTCTTTGGGTGGTAGTACCGCGACGACTTTGACTTTTGTTCTAGTGGCGCTTGGATTTTTTGCGATGCATACAGCCTTGTTCTGGGTGGCGCAATTGATTGCCAGCCGCCAGGTGCTATGCGTGCTGCCCCGTCGTGTGGTGTTGCGTACGCTGATGGTTGTATTTTTGTTTTCGACAATCGGCGATCGGGCTGTCTACGCATATTCCAGCGCACTTGGCGATTCGACCATATTGTCGCATACCGATGGCATCCCATATTACGTTGGATTGACTGCCCGAAAGTTTTTCAAGAAGCTCGGATTCAAGGTGAATAAGCAGGCCGCAAACCTGACAGCCGATGCGGGCTCTGGTAGCTTGAATTACCCATTGCACCCATTGCAGGTCAAGGCCCCAGTCAAGCCGTTGAACGTGGTATGGCTGGTATCCGAGTCATGGCGGGCCGATACGCTGGATCAGGAAGTCATGCCTGCGACCTGGGCTTTTGCGCAGCAGGCGCAGCGGTTTACGCGAAATTACAGCGGTGGCAACGGAACGCGCAACGGCATCTTTACCATCTTTACAGGTATTCCCGGCAATTATTGGGATTCTTTCCTGACGCTTAGTCGCGGGGCACCAGTGATTGATGTGCTGCAACAACAGAATTACCAGATGTCGCTTTATACCAGCGCAAAGTTTTCGTATCCGGAGTTCGATAAGACGATTTTCAGCAAGGTGCCTGCATCGCAGATGCATTCGATTGATGGGGGTGCAGAGGGCTGGCAGCGCGATCGTCAGAATGTGGCGGATTTGTTGAAATTCATTGACCAGCGTGACCGCAATCGACCGTTTTTTACGTTTATGTTTTTCGAGTCGCCGCATGCACGCTATTACTTCCCGCCTGAGAGCGTGATCCGCCGTCCGTATCGCGACGATATCAACTATGCCACGCTGACCAAGGAGCAATTGAGGGCAGATATCGTCCCGATCAAGAATCGTTACCTGAATTCAGTCCACCATCTGGATAGTCAGTTTGCTAGGATTTTCGATTACCTCAAAGCCAATAATCTGCTCGATAGCACCATCGTGATCATGGCGGGCGACCATGGTGAGGAGTTCATGGAGGCCGGTTACTGGGGGCATAACTCGACGATTTCCGATCCGCAAACACGTACACCGATGGTGCTTTGGGTGCCGGGCATGGCCCCTGCGACTCACGACAAGATGACGAGCCATCTGGACGTGATCCCGACAATCATGCCTATGCTGGGCGTGACCAACCCGGTGCAGGATTACGCGGTCGGAATCAACCTGTTGTCGCCAGAAAAACACGATCACGTGATCGTGACGGCGTGGGCCGAGGTGGGGTATATTGATGACACGGCCAAGATCACTTTGCCGACTAGCGTGCAGGGCGCAAGACGCTATGTCACGGACATTCACGACAAGCCGCTGATCGGCGAAGATGAAAGCCGCGTGCTACAGCAAAAACAGGGTAACCTGCTGGCGATGATGAAAGAGTTGGGGCAGTACAAGAAAAAGGCAACACAGTGACCATGTTGCACGAAAGCCGGGGTCACCCATTAGCCGCCCCTAGTCAGGACCCTGCCCTTAGAGCCTATTTCAGTAGGCAACGAATGTGCGCCGACCATGCATTGCGCGCAGGGCTAGGCGAGAGCCGCGACATTTGGTCATTCCAAATGAGCGGTGAGCAACAACGCCATGCGCGCAATGCATGGTCGGCCCGGAGGGTTTGAACACAAAAGAACGTCTGCGGCGTTGCAGGCCTTGCATCCATTTCTTTTGTGTTCAAACGCATCTTTCGTTGCCTACTGAAATAGGCTCTTAGTCTTTATGGCAAGATCTCAAAACAAGGGGCGGAGTCCTGTGAAATCACACCAGGCGGCATTTCATTCGCCCTGACGTCTAAGGTCGCCTGATCTTGTCCAGCACGGTATCGATTTGCGCCAGCTTGGGATAGCTGGGCGATTTGGCGACCACCATTTCGCGGTAGTGCAGGCACTCGTGCATCTTGACCGAGGTGAATCCGTGGCGCTGCATGTCCAGCGCCAGCGCCATGGCGGCATTGCTGACCACTTGCAGGTTGTTGGGCAGGCGGTCGGCAGCATCGCACAGCATGTTGACGGCTTCTTCCAGATCCCCGGCTTCGGCCTTGCGCACGCCCTCGTTGTTGAGCTGGATGATTTCCAGCACGCTGCTGGCCACCATGGCCGCAGCTTCTTGCTCGTTGGCGCCGGTGGCGGATAACACCGCACGCACCCTGGTCTGCGTTTTGGCATCTTCCGGATTGTTCTGCACCACTTGTTTTAATAGCTCCGCCCCGCGCTCCGTCTTGCCCAGCGCCAGGCAAGCCTCGGCCACTGCCGTGGCAACTTCAGGTGGCAACTGGCCCTGATCGGCTGCCAACGCATCGTCCAGCGCCTTGCCTGCCCTTTCGTGATGCCCGCTACGCCGGTGCGCCAGGCATTCGCTCGTCGCCAGCACGACCTTGCTCAGGTCGTCATCGAATGTCATTTTGGCCCGCGCGATGATGCCCAGCGCCTTGTCCGGGTACCCTTCTTCGGTGAGGATGCGCGAGAGTTTGGCGTAATCCTGCGCTTCGATCACCGGCGAGTGCTGATGCCGGTTCAACGCCTCGGTCAGCACGCGTTCGGCAAGGTCGTGTCTGCCGGTATCGACCGCCAGGTCGGCCACATGGCGAATACGGTCCAGCGTGCCGGGGCTAACCCGCCTGGCGGTTTGCAGGGTTTCCAGCGCGGCTTTCTTCTCGCCAGTTTCGGTCAGTGTTTCGGCCAGAAAATCGTAGGCCGTAAGATAATGCGCGTGTTCGTCCACAATTTCCTGCGCCAGCGCTATCGCCCCCTGCTTGTCGCCCTGCATGGAAAGCGCCCGCGCCAAGCCCAACTGTGCCCATGGCGTAGGGCGTAACTCCATCACGCTTTTGTAAACGGTCGCCGCCTCCTGCGGGCGCTGCGCCTTGAGCAGGGCCGCGCCCTTGATACGGTTGGCTTCGATCAGGTAGGGCAACTGATCCTGTTGCACGATGAGGGCATCGCATTCGAGAACCACCCGCACCCAGTCCTTGCGGTCTGACGCGCGGTCGATGGCGGCAAACAGCGCCTGCCGGGCCAGCAGCTTTTTAAGGCGGGCACGCAGTTGTTCGATTGAAAACGGCTTGAGCAGGTAATCGTCCGGCGCGCACTCGGCCACGGCCACTACTTTGTCGTAAGCGTTCTCGGCGGTAACCATGATGAAGATCGTATTGCGGCTGATCAGGTCGCGGGTACGCAGGTATTCCAGCAACTGCTGGCCGTCCGTACCCTCGCCCAGATCGTAATCGCAGACGATGATGCTGTAATCGGTGGATTGCAGATGCCACAGGGCATCCTTGACATCAACCACTGTATGCGGACGGTCGAACCCGAATTTTTCAAATGCTTTTTGCAACTGCACCCGGCTGGTGGCGAGTGCATCGATAATCAGAACTGGCTTGCCTGCCAGACTATTCATAGGCAGTGTATTTATCGTTGCGGCCGCGCGCTTTTTCGACCGGGTATTTTTGCGCGTTGAGATCCATCTTGCGGTGCGCGGCATCGATCAAGTCTATGCCCAGCACGTCGGAAAGCCGCAACAGATAAACGAAGGTATCGGCGACTTCCTGTTCGACTTCGGCCAGCTTTTCCGGCGGCAAAGTCTTGCTTTCCTGCTCGGTCGCCCATTGAAAATGCTCCACCAGTTCGGCCGCTTCGACGATCATCGCCATCGCCAGGTTCTTGGGCGAATGAAATTGCTCCCAGTCGCGCTCGCGCACAAACGCACGCAAGCGCTCCCGCAGCGCATCCAGCCGGTCAGGCATCGGCTGGTTTCTCCTTGCGATTACTGCCCGCCACCATGCGGAACTCGAACAAACGGCATTCCAGCGGGCCGTTGAATAGGGGCGTTTTGCGCGATGGCTGCAACCGCATCAGTTTTGGCATGCGCAGGTCGGAGGTGAGGAAAAACGCGTTCCACCCGGCGAAATGTTTTTTCAGCGATGCCGCCAATTGCGGGTAAAGCTCGGCCAATTCGTCCTGCTCGCCGATGCGCTCACCATAAGGCGGGTTGCTGAGCAGAATGCCGGTGGTACCTTCAGGCAATGCCGGTGCGGGAGATTCCAGCACATCCAGTTGCTGCACCTGCACCACATTCGATAACCCGGCGGCTTCCAGATTCTGCCGGGCGGCGCGCACCGCACGACTATCGACATCGCTGCCGAAAATCGACATGGGCGAAGCCGGTTTGACGCGCTTTTGCGCCGCCTGTTTGATTGCATTCCAGGCGGGCGCATCGAAACTCTTGAGTTTTTCGAATGCAAAACCACGCTTGATCCCCGGCGCGGTATCCAGGGCGATGAGCGCGGCTTCGAGCAAAAACGTCCCGCTGCCGCACATCGGGTCCAGAAATGGCGTTCCCGGCTGCCAGCCGGTGAGTTTGATAATGCCTGCGGCCAAGTTCTCGCGCAAAGGTGCGTCCACGCTGGATTTGCGGTTGCCGCGCTGATACAGCGGCGTACCGGAGGTATCGATATACAACTGGCATTCGGTCGCCGTCAGGTAAGCATGGATGCGCACATCCGGCTCGCGCGTGTCGATGCTGGGCCGCGTGCCGCCTGCCTGGCGGAACTTGTCGCAGACTGCGTCCTTGATCCGCAAGGTAATGAATTCCAGGCTCTTGAGCGGTGATTTAACCGCCGTCACCTTGACCATCATGGTCTGGTCGACATTGAACCAGCTCGGCCAGTTCAGCGCCAGCGCCGCCTTGTAGATGTCGTCCTCGATCTTGTATTGCGTGCGGCCGACGCGCCAAAGCACGCGGGTGGCCACGCGGCTTTCAAGATTGGCGCGCCAGGCAACGGTTTTTTCACCGGCAAAGCTGGCGCCGCCCTCGGTCACTTCGATTTTAGTGGCGCCTATCGCGGTCAATTCGTCAACCAGCACGGCTTCAAGCCCGCGCGGGCAAGTGGCGAAAAAGTTTTCTAGTGTAGCCATTACAGGTTAGGGGTCGATTCGTGAGCGTACATTTTCTCGTGCTGCCCTTGGCAGGCAATACAGCGCGTGGCGTGTGGCACCGCCTCCAGGCGGTTAAAGCCTATCTCCGCCCCGCATTCTGCGCAATCGCCAAAATCCTCTGCGGCAACGTGCTTTTGCGCGGCTTCCACTTGCGTCAATTCTTCCACCTGGCGGGCGACCACCGCGATATTCTTGTCCACCAGCATATCGGCGACAGAGGCATCGCCCGCGTCCGACACTTCGCCTGCCAGGTCTACAAACTGCTCGTGACCGGCGCGTTTCAGTTCTTCCTGGATTTCGCTGCAAAGTGCGGCTTTTCTGGCAGCCAGCGTCTCTGCAATTTGTTGCTTTTGAGTAGCAGTCAGCGTGCTCATCGTTAAACTCCTCTTGATTCAATGCCCGTGAAATTCATCACGCGTCGCATTAGTTTGACAGGTAATCGCCCATCCGGTGCAATGTTTCATCCCGGCCCAGCAAGGCCATCACGGCATCGATGCTGGGCGATTGTGCGGTACCGGTCATCATCACGCGGAGTGGCATCGCCACCTTGGGAAACTTCAGGCCGTTATCCGTCACCGCCGCCTGAATCGCATCGTGCAGCACGGTTTGCGACCATTCGCCCGCGGCGAGCTTATCCGCCAGCGCCTTGAGCACCGGCAGCACGTCTGCCGTGAGATGTTTCTCTATCAATTCCGGCCCGGCATGCATCTGCTGGTAGAAATATTCCACCGAATCGGCAATCTCGTTGAGTGTGGAGGTGCGCTCCTTGTACAAGCCGATCACACCCGCCAGATCGGGACCACCAGCCGTTTCAACCCCACGCGCTGCCAGCCGCTTGGCCACATCGTCGGCCAGGCGGGCGTTATCGGCCTGCTTGATGTAATGGTTGTTCAGCCACTTGAGCTTTTCGGTATTGAACTGCGCAGCCGAAGGCGTGATGTGGTCCAGATCGAACCACTGGCAAAACTGCGCCATGTCGAACACTTCGTCGTCGCCGTGGCTCCAGCCCAGGCGCGCCAGGTAATTGAGCACCGCCTCCGGCAGGTAACCGTCTTCGTCGTACTGCATCACGCTCACCGCGCCGTGGCGCTTGGAGAGCTTCTGGCCGTCGTCGCCGAGGATCATCGACAAGTGCGCGTATTGCGGCACAGTCGCACCGAGCGCTTTAAGAATATTGATCTGGCGCGGCGTATTGTTGACGTGGTCGTCGCCGCGAATCACGTGGGTGATGCCCATATCCCAATCGTCCACCACCACGCAGAAATTGTAGGTTGGCGTACCGTCGGCACGGGCGATGATCAGGTCGTCCATCTCGTCGTTGGCAATCGCAATGCGGCCTTTCACCTGGTCGTCCCACGCCACCACGCCATCCAGCGGGTTCTTGAAGCGGATCACCGGCTGCACGCCTGCAGGCGGCGTGGGCAGGGTCTTGCCCGGCTCCGGCCGCCAGCGGCCGTCGTAGCGCGGCTTGAGGCCAGCCGCCATCTGCTTTTCGCGCAGTTCGGTCAACTCATCCAGCGAGGTGTAGCAGTAATAAGCCGTGCCCGCTGCCAGCATCTGCGCGATGACTTCCTTGTAGCGATCCATGCGCTGCATCTGGTAAAACGGACCTTCGTCATGGCTCAAACCCAACCACTGCATGCCGTCCAGTATCGCCTGCACCGCCTCGGGCGTGGAACGCGCCACATCGGTATCCTCGATGCGCAAAATAAACTTGCCGCCAAAACGACGGGCATAAGCCCAGGAAAACAGCGCCGTACGGGCACCACCAATATGAAGAAAGCCGGTTGGGCTGGGAGCGAAGCGCGTGCGTATCATGAGATTAATCCATCAGAAAACAGGCCGCATTTTAAGCGAAGTCAGGGGCTGACGCGAATTTTGAGAGATTTGCGCAAGCCTGATATTACTCAAGGCATAATCCGGGTCTAATGTCACGCAGGGTAGTGTTGCATGTTGATACACATCAATGCCCTGGGGACAGCCTGATCACTAAAATCCGATAGTAGCGGCCAACCAGTTTTCGCTAAAGGAATATCGATGGAATCGACGTTCAACCCAACTCGCCAAGCCATTCCTGGGTTCTGCGGCCTTTGCAAGTCGCGCTGCGGGTCTCTCATGATTACCCAGAACGGCAGATTGATCGCCCAGGAGCCCAATCCCGATCACCCGACCGGCCAATCCCAGTGCATGAAGGGAAAAGCCGCTCCCGAACTTGTCTATAACCCTCAACGCCTGCTTTACCCAGTCATAAGGACCCGGCCCAAGGGCGACGCAGATCCGGGATGGAAACGAATATCCTGGGATGAAGCGCTGCAGCACACGGCGTCGGCAATCGATCGTATCCGCAACACCTTCGGGCCGGAGGCGGTGGCTGTCAGCATCGCCACCCCCAGCGGAACACCTATCGCGGACGACATCCGATGGATCGAACGGTTTGCGAACGCCTTCGGCAGCCCTAATGTGGTCAACGGTACCGAGATATGCAACTGGCATAAGGATTTCACGCATGCCTACACATTAGGCCGCGGCATAGGCACTCCGGATTTCGAGAACAGCAACTGCATCGTCCTTTGGGGACATAATCCCGGCGCCACCTGGCTTAATCACGCCAACGCGATCAGCACCGCCAGGGCGCGCGGCGCAAAAATCATCGTTGTTGATCCCCGCAAATCCAGCTTTGCTACCGGCGCAGACCAATGGCTGCGTGTCCGCCCCGGGGCCGATGCGGCGCTGGCATTGGGAATCAGCCGTGAAATAATTTCTAAAGGATGGTTTGACAAAGCATTCACAAGGGATTTCACGAACGGCCCTTTGCTTGTCAGAACAGATACCTCAAGGTTCCTGCGCGCGCGCGATATCGCCTCTCCGCTCCCCGATGGCGACCCGAATGACATGCTGGCGTTGAGCCGATCCGGGCAATTGGTGCGATACAAAAAAGCGGCTGGAAAATATGATGTCAGCGATCCCGAGGAGATTGCACTTATCGGCACATGGGAGCAAAAACTGGCCGACGGCAGTTTAGTCTTGTGCAAAACGGCCTTCACATTATTTGAAGAAGCATGCAGACCTTACGACCCGGATTATCTGGAAAAATTTTGCTGGATCGATGCAGAGCAAGTCACTGAAGTCGCAAAGATTCTCCATGAAGCAAGCCCCGTCAGCTATTACTGCTGGGCCGGGGTATGCCAGCACACCAACGCCTCCCAGACCGACCGCGCCATTGCAACCATGATGGCGCTCACGGGCCATTTCGATGCAAAAGGCGGGAATGTCACGTTTCCCGGCCTGCCGGTCAACGACGTCAGCGGCAAGGAGTTTCTGTCGGCAGAGCAGCGCGCCAAATGTATCGGGCTTGCCCGCTCCCGACTGGGCCCGGCGCGCTTTGGGCTGATAGGCTCCGATACTCTCTACGACGCCATTCTCGATAAATCGCCGAAGCGGATTCGCGCCCTGATCGGGTTTGGGCGCAATCTGTTGCTGAACCATGCAAACGCAGACAGGGGATCCCAGGCATTATCGGCGCTTGAGTTTTATGTCCATACCGATGTCACGCTCACGCCGACAGCGCACCTTGCCGACATCGTTCTCCCGATCAACACCCCATGGGAACGCGAGGCGCTGCGGATCGGCTTCGAGGGCAGCGAGGCCGCCGAGCAATGGGTGCAATTGCGTCAAGCGGCAATCCCCTCTCTCGGAGAAAGCCGCTCCGATGCGGAAGTGGTTTTCGAGCTGGCCAAACGGCTGGGTATGGGGGATCTTTTCTGGAATGGCAACATCCATGCAGGCATGGAATACATGCTCAAGCCGCTTAACCTCAGCCTTGATGCCCTGAAGCAATCACCCAATGGAGTCGGGATACCAACCGCCACGCGTTATAAAAAATACCTGCAAGAAGGGTTCAAGACCGATACCGGGAAGATCGAACTCTACTCGGAAATTTTTCTCGAACACGGGCAGTCTCCACTACCATCGTTCGTCGAACCGGCAATGTCTCCGTATGACAAGGCGTACGAGCAATTTCCGCTGGTGCTGACGACATCGAAAGTCGTCGGCTACAGGCACAGCCAGGATCGCCAGGTAGCATCGCTTCGGCAACGAGCTCCGGATCCGGAGGTTCACATCCACCCCCAGGCGGCACAACAGCGCAGCATTAGCGAGGGTGACTGGGTATCAGTCCGGTCGCCACACGGCAAAATATGCCAGCGTGCAAAATTCGATGACTCCCTGGACCCCAGGGTTGTATGGGCCGAGTACGGATGGTGGCAAAACAACGATGCCCTGGGAATGAAAGGGTACGACCCGCTGGCCGATACGGGCGCCAATTTCAGCCGCCTCATATCAGACCAGTCATCGGACCCGATCAGCGGCTCGCTGGCATTGCGCTCCTATCTTTGCGATGTCGAACCCCTGGCCGGGCATGCCCCCTGCTTCTGGCCGGGCTGGCGACCATTCAAGATCGTCTCTGTCACGAACGAGGCCAAAGCCATCAAATCATTTCAACTGGCCCCGGTGGACGGACTGCCCCTGCCTTCTTTCCGGGGCGGCCAACATATTGTGCTCAGGGCCGGGCCGGGTGAAGAAAAATGGGTGCGGTGCTACTCCCTGTCCGCCCCACCAAGCCATGATCGTTACCGCATCACCGTCAAACAGGCCGAATCCGCATCGGGAGCATTCGGAAAGATGTCCGGTTTTCTCCATGCAATTTCATCGTTGCCGGAAACGACTGTCGAAGTCATGTCGCCCAGAGGCGACTTTCAGGTCATTACCCGTAAAGGCGCCCCCCCGTTTCCGATATGCCTGATTGCCGGAGGCATAGGCATCACGCCTCTTCTTTCGATGCTTTATCAATTGAAGCTGGATGGCTGGGAAAACAGAATCGAGCTGTTTTATGCCGTGGCATCCGGCGAAAATCATGCCTTTGCGGAGGAAATCCAGGCATTGACACGGACAATGTCCCGGTTGAATGTCACGACATTCTACTCAAATCCCTCCGAGGCAGACCGGAAGCTTGCCGGATATGATTGCGAGGGGCATATCCTGCCCGAGCACCTGATGCAATCTGCCGCAAACAGGGAAACCAGATTCTTTATTTGTGGCTCGCCAAGGATGATGGCCAACATCAAGGATTGCCTTAACCACTTGAAAGTACAGGAAAACCGCATTTTTGCAGAGGCTTTCGGCCCTTTCGCCAAACAACCTCCGGCCAAGGCCGCTGCACAGCCTGTCACGCTTGCAAGATCAGGCAAGACACTGCTCTGGCAGCCCGGGGCCGGAACCTTGCTTGAACTGGTCGAAAAAAGCGGGATCGGCGTCAAGAGCGGCTGCCGTGTCGGGCAATGCGAAAGTTGCGCCGTCAAACTTCTGGAAGGAAAAGTTTTTTATCCGGAAAGCCATCAACAAGCCGATGACTTCTGCTTGCTTTGCACTGCCATCCCATTGACGCCGATCCTGATTGATATTTAGTGCCTATTGCATCACCCGGTGTTGACCGGGTTATAACCACTATTGCCAGACCCAACCTTAGACACAGCGATACTGATCATGCAAATCACCCATCCTGCCTTATGGCTTGTCACCGCACTCGCTCCGCTGCCGGCTCAGGCGGATGAAACTGCGATCGCTTGCAATCAAGCTGGACTGACGCCATCCGTGCAGGTGGTTTATACGGACCCGCTTGTCGGTGAGGATAGCTCGAAAACACTCGCGACCCTTAAAACATTGTCCGGCAGCTCACTGGACCGCTCCCATCACGTCTATGGGCTAACGCACGCCGAGCCGCGGCTGGATTACGAACTTAAGGCCACCATGTTTACCATGCCCGGAGGAAAAGTCTGCATGGTGCCGGAGGTCTTGATCAAGGCAGGGTTCACGGTCATGCAGATTTACCTTGCGAACGAACTCCGGGACAGTTGCAGAAAACAGATCGTCCGTGAACATGAACTGGAACATGTATCGGCCTGGAAAACCCATTTCCGGGCCGGAACAAAGTTGATGGAAAACCCGCTACGGCAGGCATTCTCGCAGCCACGCCATTACGATTCCAGAAACCAGGCGGAACAGGAGCTGCGGCGCTGGGCGCGCGATGTCATCACACCTCTGGAACAGCGATTGATGGAAAATCTGGCATCTGCACAACGGGCGATCGATTCTCCGTTTTCCTACCGCAATGTGGAAAATCGGTTACGGAGCTGCCCGTGACACAGCGTTGATTGATCCGGCTTTATCCTTGACCACGCAGGCAGGGATCCAGTCGAATCAGAAACTGTATCCCCGCCCCGCATGAAACCTGCTGAAACAGGCTCTAGGACTGGCGCTTACGGGCAGCCGCGCCGATCAGGCCGAGGCCCATCAACATCAGCGCAAATGTTGCGGGTTCCGGTACGGCGGCAATAGTGCCGGGAGAGCCGATTTCCACCGGACTGTTTGCCGCGACGAATGCGCCATTGATGCCGACCGCGCTTAGTTGAGTGATCGTACCGGACAAGCCGACCGCATTATCAAAAGATTGGTAGGGTGAAGCTGAATCCGAAGCTCCGAATTTAACGTTTGCCTGCAACACGCCGCTTGCGTTGTAGATGTTGACTGCATCGCTGGTAGCACTCAAACCGATGCCGGAACCGCTGTAGTACCCGATGGCAAAGCTTGCCGGGGCACTTGCACCAAACCAGTTGCTTACGAAAGATGCGGCTGTCGCAGCATTACCCTCGATAAAGATCACCGACTGGCCGACATTAATGCTGGTCAATCCCGAAAGGGCCACCGCAGAAGCAAATAAATTGGACCCGTCATCCACTTTCCAGCCGGAAATATCCACTGCGGAATTCCCGGTGTTGGTGAGTTCGAACCAGTCGGCTTCGACTGGCGAATTACCGCTGCTCCATGGAGCAACTTCGGTAATTTTGACATCCGCCTGTGCCTGCGTAGCGATAGAGGCGAAAAGGATGGCGGCAACGCCAAGCAACGATTTTTTCATCATGTCAGGAACTCCGTTGAATTTGAGATAACTTCTGACCTCGAATATATCGGGGCGTCATGTCGGCGATGTTATTTTGCAAACTGCTTTCATAGTCCACATGGACTACCTTGGACAGATTGTCTTTTAATGACGCAACTGACCACGCATGGCAACACCCAGCATGGCAAGCCCGACAAGAAACAGCGGAGCCGTATCAGGTTCGGGGACTGCTGAAATATCGCCCCTGAAAGTAATGTTGCCATTAACACTGACATAGTCGGCTGCCAGCCTAATCCAACCACCGGACACGGCGTTTATCGCGCCATTGACATAAATTCTGCCAGAACCACCGCCGGTGGAAACATCCAACCCATACACGTTGACCAAGGAATGACTACCAAATAGAAAACCTGCCGGGTTCGTCAGATATACCGAGCCGTTGGAACGCAAGCTACCATTTATTACCGTAGGATTATTGGCAATGATGCGAAGGAGCACCGAACTGGAATTGTCGGGCTGATTGAAATTGACCGTTTCGCCGGTTGCAATGGAAAATTCCGTCCAGTCCAGGACCGTATCGAAGCTGTTACCAACATCCAGCACACTGCCATTCGTGACAAAACTGGCAGAGCCGGACGTCACGACCGGCGGCAAAGAAATGGCCCAAGCGGGTGACGCCAAACCAGCGGATAAAACCAGGGCGGTAGCGATACTGCGCATCCTATTCACTCCGGGTGATTAATCGGATATTGATTCCGCATCCAATTTATCCGGCAAACATGACAGTCAGGCGCCGCGCCGATAGTCCTGTTCGCCTATTGCCATTATTTCAAACTGGAAGTTACCTTCTGCTCGTCGAGTTTGTCCCGATAATCCTGCAGGATATTTTCCAGCTCCACGCGCTTGATCTGGACAAATGGCTCTGTACGCATGATTTGTTCGTAGGTGCCGGGTTTGTCGTAAATCTTTATGAGTTGCAGGCCGAAATCATGCAGCCTGGTATTTTTCTCGCTGCAAGCTGACACCCACTGGTCACGCTGCGTTAGCGACCTGGAAAGATCCTTGCGCTGCGCTTCGTTCGATTTCAGGTCACGTTGCGCCTCGGCCAGGGTTTTTCTGGTTGATTCCAGCGTCGTTCGGGTCTCGGTCAAAGTGGTTTCGGTACGTAGTTTCAATGCTTCCAGTTCGGATTTCTCCTTACGCAGCTTTTCCAGTTCTGCCGTCAAGTCGGCATTTCGGCGCTTGGCGGCGCCCAGGCTGCCCTTCAGGGCATTGCTGGCCTTCTCGCTTTGTTCCACCTTGCCCAGCAATTCAGCTTTCTCCTTATCGAAGCTGGCCTGAAGTTCGGCCTTCTCCGCTTCCATCTGCTGCTTCAATTGGGCCATACGCCGCTGCGCCTCGCGTGCGACCTTGTCTTTCTTGTCGGCGGCAGCGGCAGGTTGCACGACCAGAACAGCCAGTAATATCCCCAGAACCAGTTTTTGCATCTTGCTCATGTCGGTTCCGATCAGAATTTGGCGTTCAGGTCTAACAACAGCACGTCATTGGAAAAAGGCAGGCCGCTGATTTCATCTGCGCTGAACCAGCGTGCGGTCAGCCATGCATTCTTGTCCACGCCATAGCTTGCCCCCACGATCCAGCCCTTGGTGTCCGTGCCGCCAAGGTGAAAGTCCGAATCGGTAAAAGCATCCAGCACGGCATCGGCCTCGATGCGCTTGTAAGCGCCGAAAATCTGCCAGTCGTTGCGCTTTGCCAGCTTGGGCATGCCGACAGCAAGGCTGACCTGGTAACCCTGGTTTTCCTTGTCGTAAAGGTTGCCCGTACGCGCCAGTATCTCTTTCTGGTCGAAGCCGATATTCCGCACATAGTCCGCAGTCAGGATGACATGGACCGGGTTGAATGCCGCCCAGTCCACCTGCGCCGTCATGTTGAATTCGCGGAACTTGGAAGCCAGTCCGCACGGCCCGCCAGCGCCGCACAAGCCCTCGTCGAAGGCGCCATTTCCGCTGTCTGCCGCATCGATACTGAAAGTATTATTGCCATGACTCCGGAACGACAACGCAGTATTGCTGAACTCGGAAGAGCCCAGTGGGTTGGGCTCGCCTTCCACGTTCTTGAAATCGTAAAGTGCTGCAGCCAGCTTGACGGTGGAATCCCCCGTTCCCTGCCATTGAATACCCGCCTGCGCACCAAACAGCCATTTATCCTTGGACTTGTTGGTTTCGGAAGCCTGTTGCTCGTCGATCGAGAATGCGCCCACCGTGCCGAATGCCGTCCAGCGATCCGAGAATTTAGGCTTGAACGTTGCTGCCACGCCATCGAATGCCAGATCAGGGTCCCAAACAAGGTCGGTGGAAAACCACGGGTTATCGATACGGCCGCCAGATACGCTGGCCCAACTGGTCGGTGTCATGCGCAGGAAGGCACGGTCAAGCGCAAACGAATATTTACTGCTTTGGGTCTCAAGCGTCTGGTTGGGCGAAACCGGGTCGGTGTTGCTGCCGGTGGTCATGCGGATGCCGCCATCCAGCCAGTCCGACAATTTGAGCTTTGCCCCCAGACGAGCACGGACACGGACACGGTTACGATTTTCAGTCGAGTTTTCAACATCTACATTGCGCGTTTCCGCAAACGCCGACCCGCTAAGATCTGCCGCATCCGCATTGCCGTTCGGAAAACTGTCAAGTTCATAACGCAGACGCAGGTCACCTTCCCATTCAATGCGATTGAGCCATTCCGGGATGGACCCAGGGTAGGCCCAACCCTCGCTTTGCGCCTTGGCCATGACTTCCTGCTTGATTTCCTCGCGAAGCTGTTTCTTGACGTGTTCCGGCACGTACTGCACGCGCACCACCTTATCGCCACCGGGCACCTGATCCTTGGCCGCATCGGCGTCGGCCTTGGTCACCGGCTCGTTCTCGGCTGCCAGACGCCTGGCAGCCTCTGCTTCACGGATCAGTCCTTCAGCTTTGGCTTTCGACAATACCCCTTCCTGTACCAGGAGATCGATCAGGCTCATGGTAGTGTTGCGCAGCTGCTCAAGAGACTCGCGCTCGCCTGCCATCGCGGCCGGCGCCGTCGCTAGCAGACCCGCCAGCATCATTGCCCCGATCAGCGGCTTCAATGGTTGTTCCGTTTTCATCGTTATTTCCTGAATTTAAGTTTCCGGCTTAGCCGGCATTCTTCGAAGTAATTCGTAATTTCACCGGCTGCGGCATGTCTTCCGGCATCGATTCGCCGACCGGCCCCATTTCTGCCAGCGTCTTGCGGATCAGGTCGTCAGTGGCCGCCGTACCGCTCGATCCCTGCAGTTCGACACGCTCCACCAGGCCATCGCGTGTAAACCAGACATGCAGCACCAACCTGTACTGAGCGTGCTCCAACTCTTTCCGGGCTGCCAACGCCTCCTCGATACGCGCCTTGATCTGGCCGGTAAACCCGGCGTAAGCTGCCATTCCTTTCTTGCCGCCGATCTTGGTGCCGACGTCACCACCCTTGTAATCGTTATTCACCGTACCGGCGCTAAACGGGCTGGGGCCGTCGCCGGCCGCCCCTTCCATCTTGAGTGCCTCCGCTGGCGGCTGTGGCGCCTCCTGCGGCTTGGGTTGCTCCATCTTGATTTCCTTGGGCTGCTCCTTGGGTTGTTCCTTGGGCGGCTCTTTCGGCGGCGGGGGCGGTGGTGGGGGCGTATCCGGCAAAATCTTGATCGTCGTCACCGGTTTCTTGTTGCCTGGCTTGCTGGCTAACAGGCTTTTCAGCCCCATCCCGATACCCACGAGAACCAGCACCAGCCCAACCACCAATGCAGCGCGCATCATCCAGGCTTTCTTGCCTGCAAGCTCCTGCGTGGTTTGCGATTCACCAGTCATCACGTACCAATCCTGGCCGTAACCAGCCCAACGTTTTCAATCTCCAAGCGCGTAATCAGGTCCACAACGGCAATCACTCCTGCATACGGGGCATTGGCATCGCCCTTGATCATCACCGAGAACTTGGGGTCGCGCGCCTTGGCCGCATTCAACTGGCTTTCCAATTCCGTCATGCTGACGCCGACGCCGTTCAACAACATGCTGCCACCGGCCTGAACCTGAACGATTTTGACCTCGTGATGCTCGGTGCTGGGTTTATTGGAAGGCTTGGGCAAATTCATCGTCAGCCCCTGCACCCCGGCAGTCGTCATCAGGATGAAAATCACCAATAGCACATAGGCAAGGTCCAGCATCGGGGTGATGTTGATCGTGTCGTAGGGCTGGGATTCGTCTTGTATTTGCATTATTCCGCGCCCTTCTTCGTCACCAGGCCGATTTCGGTAATCCCCAGCTTCTTGCAGATTTCCAGCACCTCGGACACCTTGTCGTAATGCGCCGCCGCATCGCCCTTGAGCACCACCGGCAAATCGGGATTGCCGCTTTTGAACTCGCTCAGGCGCTGCTCAAGCATCGGCATATCCACCGGGTAGGCATCCAGGTAAACCGCCCCTTCGCCGGTAATCGTGATGGCGCGCACCTGCGGCTTGGCCAGACTGGCTGTATTGCTGGTATGCGGCAGGTCGACCTTGACCCCTTGTACCGAGGCCGTGGTCATGATGATGAAAATCACCAGCAGCACGTAGGCGAGATCGAGCATCGGCGTGATGTTGATCTCGTCGTAAGGCTGGTTGTCGTCCTTTACGCCTTCAGACACGGTCCATCCCTCCTGCCCGCATCGCTGTCACGCCTCTATTTGCCATGGACTTCCGCAACCCGGGTAATGAACTCGTCGACGAAAATCTGCATGTCGGCTGTCATATTCTTGATGCGGCTGGCAAGGTAGTTGTAGCCGAACAGCGCAGGAATCGCCACGCCCAGGCCGGCCACAGTCGCCAGCAGCGCGGCAGCGATCCCCGGCGCGATGGCGTTGATATTGACGTCGCCTGCTGCGGCAATCGCGGCAAAGGTAATCATCACGCCAACTACCGTCCCCAACAGTCCCAGGAAAGGCCCGCCGGAAATCGCGATGGTCAGCAGCACCATCTGCGAGTTGGTACGGTGGTTTTCGCGCACCATGTCGGCATCCACAGCTGCCTTGATCGCGTCCAGCGAGGCGCCGGTCAATGCCAGTGGCTGCCCGGCCACCTCACGTTTGCGAATTTCACGCAAACCGGCAAGGTACAGGCGGTAGATGGAAGAGTTGTCGAATCCAGCCGGATTCTTGTCGAGCAGCAAAAAGTCGTCGCGTGCATCGCGGAAGCGACCGAGAAAATTGTTATTGCCTTTTGATGTCCGGCTGATGAACAGTCCCTTGCCCACCATCACGGCAGCACTGATAGCAAACATCACGGCCAGGATCGCAATTACCACCTTGGCGTCGATGGTCAGGTTATCCAGCAGGATTCCGATATAAGAAGCGCCGCCCTCCTCTTCTCCGCCTTCGCCTTCTTCCGCCGCTTGTACGGTAACCAGCTTGCCTTCGGCGCTTTGGCCGCCTGCAACCAGCTTGATCCAGTCTGCACTACGGGCAACATTGGCCAATTGCAGCTCATCCAGTTCACCGGTGTAGCCTTCACCCACCTTGACCTCGGCCTGGGTTTCGGCCATGGGGGCATCGCCATTAGCGACCGCTGCGCCATTGACGTAGAGCGTCGCCTTGCCGGATTCCACAGCGACTGCGAGATGCTGCCATGCAGCAGCCTTGATTTCGCCGCCGGAGACCGCGGTCTTGCCGACTGCCAGCGCGAGTTTGCTGCCATCTATCCTGATACTGGTTTCTCCCTGGCTGAACAACACTGCCTGTTGCGCCGCAGCAGGCTTTACCCAGGCCGACCAGGTAAACCCTGCACCACCCAGCTTGACAGCCGGAATCGTCATCGGCTTGCCGGAAAAAATGGCGGCTTCGCCAAGCAAGGCCGCCTTCTGCACCGTGACTTCACCCGTTGCATTCAACCCGCCCACGCTATCTTGCAACAGCGTTTTTTCAGCAAAGTGGAAATCCGCCACCGTAGCGGTATCGAAACTACCCTTGGCATCTGCGGCAACAGGTGCGTTCTCCTTGCCGGAATAAATCCAGAAATGCGCGTCTTTTTCCTTGGGATCGGCCTTGGGCAACTTCACCCAGACCACCGCCAATTCGTTGACCGAATCGAACTTCTCGAAGTGATACTTGAGTTCGGTCTTGTCGTCGGCCGCGACAAAGCGCAGGTCGGCACCGTCAGGATTGGCATCGATGAAACTGAAATTGCCGCTATGCAAACGCACTGCGACCGGTACGTCGGCCACTGCCGCACCGGCGGCCTGGGCATCGACCACGACCTTGTTGCGGGTCAGCCAATCCTTGTTCCATTCGGCATTTGCCAACGTCGGCAGCATTGCTACCGCGGCCATTACACAGATTTTTTTAATCACTGATCAGTACTCCGAAATAAACTTTTCAACTATAGGAAACAAATGTTGCGGCTTCATGAAAACATCATTCAATCGTCATCTCGGCATCAGAATCCAAGACCGATCACTTCGACCGAAACGAATGACGGCAGGAAGTTCTGCGGTACGACGGGGGTCTGTGCAATCTGGCGCGACACATCATCCGACGCCGCCTTGGTCGCATCGCTCGCCGCATCCGGCGTACCGGCCAGCGAGGCCGACAGGCTGGTGGTGTCAGCGACAGGGACACCGCTGGAACTCCCCGCTACATCGAGGTTGCTGAGATTCTGGAATTCGTTCGCCAAACCAAGGAAATTGCCTGCCGCAATCCCTGCCTCGCCAGCATTCAGGATGCCGCGCGGTGCCATCAACGCCACATCGCCAAGCGCAGGTGCAGCCTTGCTGCCGGTCGGGCCATCCGGGTCGTAAGTCTGGGCGCGGATACCGCTCCCCGCCGAGGCACCCTTGACCTCTATCGTGGTGTTGCCGTCCTTGTCCGTGCTCACCACCCGCTCGGGGATGGACAATGCCGTCTTCGAACCGCGTCCGGCGTCGATATCGCCGTTATTCACCCACACCGTGATGTCGCTGCCGTACTGGGTGATCACCTTGGATTGCTCAACCTGGAAACCGCTTTCCGAGAACACCCGGATATCGCCACCCTTCTCGGTCACGATGCCGATGTCAGTGCCGGAAGACGTCGGCACCCCGACATTGACCAACCCACCCGGCGCCAGGATGTCGACACTGCCATCCTTGAGCGTACGGATCTGGCTGTTGTAGAGCGACAGGTTGCCGTCATAGCCGCTACCCGCCGGGAACAAGGTCGCAATCGCGTTATCTCCCCGCGCGTAGCTGCCGGTCGTAGAGAAGGTTTTTCCGGTTGCCAGCAGCTCGGAGGAGAAATGACGGTAGGCAAACACCGCCTTGCGGTCGGCATCCAACGCCAGATACTGCGTCATGGCTTCAGTCGTACCCAGGCCGCTGTTACCGGTCAGCTTGCGCATATAGTCCGCCACCGCCTGTGCCGTCTCGCTACGATAGGCCGCCAGAGCTGCCGCATCGCCCTGTAACGCAGCCGGGCCGCTGCCCGTCGGGGCGATATACGTCGAGATGTACTGGTCGACCTTGGCCCCTGCACTGCCCACGCCGGCCAGTAGACTGATGGATGCGCCCATGTCTGACAGGTTGGCATTGTCGGCATTGGCAACCGTCACGATCCCCTGACTGGTCCCCAGGTTGACGTGCCGTCCGGCTTGGACCAGCAGTTCGCCTGGGCCCGCCACGCGGATTTGTACATCTTGATCAACAGTGCCTGTCGGCATGATCAAATCCCGTCCTGCTTCGATCACTGAAATATCACGGTTATCGAGATGCTGAATGCTGGCGTTAAGTATGATGTCCTGACCAGCATTGATATATGCTGCCTTGGGCGATGCCAATCCTGGTCCTGTTGTATCGCCCGACAATGCCCCTTTCAGCGTAATCGAGCCTTCTCTGGCAACAATTGCCACGGACTCTTCGTCCCCCTCATGTACAGGTGTTGCTGCATGCGCTGTCTGGAAAGATTTTAATGTAGTGCTTAATGTCGTCGAGGCACTTTCAAAGGGATCAGATATGCTGGGCATAATTGCAAGATCAGCATCTGAAATAGCGATCACACTGCTCCCATTGACGCTACCTGATGCCAACAAGCTGAGATTACCTTTCGCCGCTGGAGCGAGTACCAACCTATTTACATTGATATCGCCGCTGAAGGCGCGTACATCCACACTGCCCGGATGTATCTCAAGCGCTGGCATAGTATTTGTCATGCCGCTCAAGGTCACTAAATTGGTGGTTTTGGTAATGCTCTCCGCTTTATTTTTATCCAGCCCCAGTGTTACATCCCCGGTCAGCGAATCAATATGCAATGCGCTATCTGCACCATAGGTCAGATAGAAAGAGCTATCTCCGGCAAGGCTAAACTGGTTACCTGCATTCGTTGAAGATTGCGCCCATAACGTTGGATTGAAAACCGTTTCAATCAGAGCACTTTTTATGGCGGAAACTTCTGCGCTAGCATCCATCAAGGCAATGGTTGTGCCAAAGGTATTACTACTGGAGAGAATTTCTCCACCTGCATTGATACGGATATTGCCCAGACCGGCAAAATAAATTCCGCTGTATATATTCTCCCCGGCTGAAATGGTTACATCCCCACCGCCATTCACAACATAATTATCCATGGCTACATAGCGCGCCGTAGTTGCCGCCGACGCAGAGAAATTGGTCACACTGCCACCGGCACTAACGTTCACGTCGCCACCACCGAGCGTCGCCACCCCTTGCTTGAACAGGTCTGGACGTACCCACCAGCTCACTTGCTTGCTATTAGTGCCACCACCCTGGCGAAACAGCCAGTTATTTACGGTTTGCTGCGCGCCATTAGAACCGACCTTGCCAACAATATCGCCCTTCACGTCAATGGAAATATCGCCGCCATCGGCCATATATAAGGCATTGGTCGGAACGTCAAACCCAGCAAGTACATCCGCCTTACGACCTGCGGTATAGATCACCGAAGCTTCGTTGCCCATGGTCAGACTACCGCCAGCAGCAATATTGATGTCGCCAGCACCGGTGCGGATGCCCTTGCTGTTGGCGAGGACCACGTTGCCGGTGCCGCTGGTATTTACATCACGATAGTTGGCCGCATTGAAATCGGCCCCGGCGACCAGGTTGTAGCTCCATGCGCTAATGCCCTGCGCGGTGTTGGCCGTTGTCAGCGTAGCGCTGCTGAAACCGTCGCTCAGGGTATTGTCAAGCTTGAGGTTTCCGGAAGCCCGCAACGTCAGCACGCCGGATAACAGGTTGTGTCCGTCGGCATCCTGGCCGCTAGTCAAATTGGCGGCAGTCGTCACGCCGACACCGGTATCGCGGTCAAATCGCCAGTTATGCAGCGACCAGTCATTGGCCAAGGCCACATCGCCTGCGGCATTACGGATTTCGAGCCCTGGAACGATGGTGAAAATGGCATCGCCCGACTTGCCCAGTCGGCCCAGGCCGTAGCTGCCGTCGACCAGCGCGCTCTTCATGAAGGACTCTGCTTCCTTGTACCAACTGGTCGCGGCACCGGTCGTGCTGACGTCTGCCGTGCTGATGCTGTTGTCGGTATAAGTCTTGAAGCCTTCGGCACGGATAGTCGATGCACCGTCTATGGTGCTTGCCACGGCGGTGATCTGGATATCCTTGTTATCCGCAGTGCGCGGCGCGCGCAGCCTGACTTCGCCGCCGTCTCCGCCTGCCCCACCGCTAACATCGATGCTGGAGCCGGATTGCAGGTCGAGGTAGCCGGAAGACGTGGCAATCTCCACCGTACCGCCCGCAGCGCCAGCATTGGAACTGGAGGCATCGATAGTCCCCGTCAATGTTGCGCCGGTACCGCCATAAAGGCCGACCATGCCTCCCTTGGCTGCCGATGCGTCGATTTTACCGGCGACCGTGAGGCTGCCAGCATCGGCGCTAACGATCACATTGCTCGCGTGGACCACATCGTCTGCCGCAATGGCGACATTGCCGCTACGGACGCGAATTTCGCGCGACTTGGCAAAACCGCCAGCGTTCAGCTTATCGTTAAGCGCCCCAAAATCAGCCAGCGTGCCTGCATCCAGTTCAAAACTGCCGCTGGCGCCGCCATTGCTGCCACCTGTACCGGAAAGCGTACCCTCTACTGTGGCCGTTCCAGACTTGGCGGAAACCTTGAGCGTACCGGCATCGGCATCGCCTGCACCATCGACGCTCACTGTAGCGCCAGCATTGACGTTCACATTGCCAGCATCGGCTTGCAGGATCACCGTTCCGCCAGGAGTGTATTCGACATATTTATCAAAGCTGACAGGCACCGATGCCGCCTTGACAATCGCATCGCTGCTGATATTCACATCGCCCGAGGTCGCCTTGGCAGTAAAGTTGCCGGAAGGCAGTTCCACCTTGCCGCCAACCGTGAGATCGGTCGCCGCCAACGTCAGCTTGGCACCCAGCCCGGCTACATTTGTTAGTACGGCCGCATTGGCAACTTGCGCAGTCGCCAGGTTGCCAGCGGCGGTCAGGGTGAAATCGGTACCGGAAGCTGCAGTGATGCGCGAGCTGGCAATATTGGTTTGCGCCGCGTTTACCGTCGTGCTGCCCTTGCCGCTGAACACAACCTCTTTGGCTGCATTCAGGTTAACCCTGTCGAAACCACCTACCGTGGTTGCAGTCGCCGTGCTGCCGCCTGCCAGATAAATATTTTCGGCATTGACATTCAGCGTGCTGCCGGCCGCTGCGCTCGCGCTTTCATATGCCGCGTTCAGCGAGTTCTTGAGCGTGAAATTCCTGGCGGTCAGTGTCGCTACCTGATTGTCGGCCGTATGACCGGCGACTCCGCCTGCATTCATGGTCAGGTTAAGGTTGCTGTTGCCCAGGCTGACCGGGCCATAAACATCGACATTCCTGTAGCTGTTGAGCGTGACGCCAGACAACTCGCCGAAGCTTGCCAGCAGTGCGTCGCTGACATGCAGCCCGCCGACAGAAGCATCGGCTTCCCCGAGGATGACGCGATTGGCCCCCAAGGTCACCGTGCCACCTTCCGCAATGTCAGCGTTCCCTTGCAGGCTGGATGCCGCAGTTGCATCCAGCACCATGGAACGGCCCGCCGCGACGCTGGCGCCTTCGGCGACAGTCAGGGTCCCCGCGCTGTTGGAAACCCCGCTACGGCTGAACTCCAGATCGTTCAGTGCGGAAACAGCCAGCAAGGCACCATCGCCGTTAGCCTTCAGGTTCTTCGTACCGGCGGTTGTTGAAGATTGCCCGGTGCGGATCGTGGCGCCGTCTGCCACTGTCACGGCATCGCTGGCAGCCGCGATCAACTCGGTCACTTCCAGTGCATGATTTGCATCGTTGGTAAAAGCAACGCTGGTGGCGCTGGTCGTAATGCTGTAGCCGTCGCTGGTCTTGGTGCGGGAGCCACCCAGCAGCAGGCTTTCGGCATCCAGCGCATTCAGCGAATCCGCCTTGAGTTGCAGGGAACCATCATCCGCGCCAACAGCGGAAACCACGCTGATCTTGTCCGACACGATATCGACCAGTGCACCGCGGGCACCGCCGGGCTTGGCAGTCACGATATCGGCATTGAGCGCCAGGCTGTTACCGGCCTCGATCACCACCTGCCCGGCATCGGCTGCCAGTCGCGGCACATCGGTGCCTGCATCGCTGGCAAGGTTGGTGAAAAATCCGTTCGCCGTACTCAGCCGATATTCGGACGGCGCTTTGGAAACCGTCCCCGCAGCCGGTCGGAAAATACTACCGGAAGTCACCTGGTAGACGCTGTCCAGCGCATCCCTGGCACCTCCGTTCAGGCGATATCCGTTCACCAGGTACGAACCGTCGGTTTGCGCCAGGCTACTACCAGCCTGCAGGTTTTTGCCGCTGGCCGTCTGTACCATGTAGGCCCCCGGCAACAAGGCATATCGTGCCGGCAGCAGGGTGTAAGTACCCTCGGCCAGCCCGTCTATGCCGGACAGGTGTATGGCATCACCCACCTTGATGTCGGTACGATCCGAACTTTCATAGCTCTTGGCCGTTTCATTATAGGTACCGCGTACACGCTGGTAGTTGTAATCGAATGGCGCGAAGCCGTCGGTCAATCCGGGCAACACCGCATATACACCACTCTGGCCCAGTTTGTCGCCGGAGCCACCGATGCCTTCGATCCATTCGTAGGCCAGCAGATCGCCACCGCCGGACAGGTTGACAGTCGCGCCATCCTGCATGTCTACATTGGTGGAACGCAATGCGATTTTCTTCTCCGGCAGCGCAGTAATGCCATCGGTTGTGGTGCTTGCATCGATGCTGTCTGTCGGCACATACCAGCCCAGCCCACCCAGGGATGTCAACCCGTAAGGAATCAACATGCCGCTTGCCGAGACCGATGTCAGGCTGCCGGAGGCCAGCGTCAGGTTATTGTCTGCGTCGAGGACGATCTGTCCCATGGGAGCGAGTAAGGTGCCGCCCTGCACGATATCGTCGGCTTTCATCGTCAGCCTGCCGCCGGCGGAAAGTACGGAAGTCGGGGACAGGCCGCTCCGGGAAATTTCTATCCGGCTATTGTTGCCGGCAGCTTCGAGCAGGAAATAGGCAGCGGTTGCAGGGTAAATCTGACGTGCCGACAATGCCAGCGTGCCCGGCACCGTCAAACTCCCTTCAACGGTTGCCGCCTTGCCGCGCATGCGGATATCCTTGCTGGCGGAAAGCGATGTCCGATTCACCCCGGACACGGCCGCATACCCCACCAGATCGATGTATTCGGCGTTCACCTTGAGCGAACCATCGCCGGCAACAGGCGTACCTGCCGTCCCATCAGTACCCAGCCTGACATACCGCGATGACATCACCGCATCGCCGTCATCGGCCACTTCCAACTGGCCGGTTCTGACGGTAAGCGAGTCCTGGACCTTCAGGTTGACGCCGTCGGACAACACCACTTTGTCGCCGTCGATATTACGATCGACGTCCAGCATGACGCTGCCAAAGCCAGCCTGGGCAATCTGTTTGGCAGAGATCTGGCCGCTTCCGGTCACAGCATCCAGCGCATCTCCGGCTTGCAAGCCTCCGCCAAGCACCTGCTTGTTCTGGGTGACGGTCAGCACCCGTCCGCCATTCGGGTTATTGAATCCCGAGGACGTATCGTCTTCGCCTGTAAATTTCAGGGTCAGGCTGCCATCCCTGCCCGTTCCTGTCGCCGCGGCATGCATATCGCCATCCAGCACCATGCCGTTACGGGCAGTGATGGCAATATCGCCGGCCGCCCCGTCCAGCGTCTTGTGCTGGTAACCGATGCCGGACAACACATCCGCCTCGCCAGAACTACCGGAGACATCCAGCACGCTCCCCTGCTTCAACACGACCACCGCACGCTCACCGCCGTCCAGCGTGATGCTGCCGGCATCCACTACCCTGGCGTGCAGGATGCCATCGGATGATGGCGTCGCGACATAGTCTCCGGCAGCGCTCAACATTGAAGCTTCACCGATAAACAGGCTGGTCGAGCTGTCGTAGGGTAATGTCGCCATCTTGCCGCTGACTTTTGCGCTGATGCTGCCACCGGGCGCAATCACATCGCCCATGATGTTCATCTGCCCGCTGGACTCCAGCGCGACGGCAGCCCCCTTGCCGGAGCCCGGCACATCGGTACGGATCGTGGCATTTTCATCGATGGTCAACGTACCGCCAGAGACAAATGAAACCGATGCTGCATCGCGCAGATGCGCCTCCGGCAACGTCGGAGATGCGACCTCGTTGATAGCTGTTCCGCTGGCCTGCGAGCGATAACCGCTATCCAGCGCCAGCACCATTGTTTGCGGGTGAATTTCCGTGACGCTTCCAGCCGCATCGCCGACCAGGATGGAAGAATCGACCAGGCTGGTTTTCAGCGTATAGCTAGAAAATCCGCCCTGATCGAAAAATCCTTCCGACAGCCATAGCGTACCGCTGTCGGACGGGTTACGCCCACCGGCCTGAAGATCGCCGAAAGCGGTCATCGTCAATGTGCCGCGATGATCGAAACCATATGCCGAAACATCGACACCGGCGAGACCGGTGACACCCTGTAGCGTCACGCTGCCGCCATCGCCGCCAGACACCTTGCCGCCAGCCTTGACCCAGGCGCCAGCATTGGCTTCGATGACCACACCATCTCCCAGAGTCAGGCCATTCTTGTTGTCATCTTTTTCTACCACGCTAACACTGCCGCCATCGATCACGACAGCATCGCTGCCTGTGCCATTTGCGCCGGGCAGATCATTGGTATACAAGCCCGATGCACTCAGGGTCACATGGCGCGCAATCGCAGTATCGCCCCCCGTGATCGCGATCGTGCCGCCGGGCGACACGATGTCGGCATTGACATTGGCGCGCCCGTCTGTCTTCATGACCACAGATCCGCCAGGCGTGGTTTTTATTGCGGCATCTACATTAATCGTGCCGCTCAAGGCATCGAGATTGAGGTTGCTGAAACCGTTATCGAACATGTCCGTTGCAAGACGGACTTCTGAATTCGTCAGCGCCGTGCCTGTCTCGAATACGTCATCGTCTTCGGCATACGCACCGACGGCAGTGAAGCTGCTACCCAGCGTACCAGCCACATCCTGCACAATGCGGACATTGGGCACGGCGCTGGAGGTTAGCAGCTTGAAGTTGAACGTACCTCCCGTCGGCAGGTTCTCGCGTTGCTGCGAACCGGCTTGGGTTTCGGCGGTCAGGTTTCCTTCCAGGATGGCATTGGTGGCGCTGACGGTCAGCGTACCGGCGTTGCTCCCATCGACATACGAAGCGTTATAACGACCCTTGCTGGCCGCACCCTTCCAGGTGCGCGTCTGGTTCCATTTGATAGAGTTTCTGCTGAATTCGTCCGCCAGCCGTTCGTACGGCGTATTCCTGTTGGCTTCTGAAACCGCGATGGTCTTGCCGTTGTAAACCAGCTTGCTCTCGCGGATATAACCCGCTTCATAGGCAATACTGCCACCGGAAACATCGATGCCAGAACCAGCATGCATCACCACATCGCCTTTTTCGGCATTAAAATTAACCGTGCCGCCCTGCGACATGCGTTCGGCGATGGTCTGTCCCTTGAGGGCTTCGGCAGCAGTAAGCGCATCGTCGGAAACCAGGTCCGTCCCCTTGCGTTTGTCTACGTAAATGGTTTTGCCTACCCAGTCGGTCCCGCGCAGCAATGGCGTATCTTTCAACTGCTCGGAATACAGCTGGATGGCCAGCTGGTTGCGCGACATCGGTGCCGTCGCATCCACGCCTGAAACATCGATCAGCGCGTTTTTGCCAAGATATACACGCGTGGCAGTCACGGCAGAATCGGCCGTTTTATCCTGGTTGGTGTTACTGGGGTTAAACGCGGCAACCGCGCTGACCTTGCCGCCATGTGCGATCACGCGGCCATCGATACTGACCACGCCGCCGCTCATTTCGACCATCGAAGCACCCAGCTTCTGTGACGGGAGCACTTCTTCCGTATCGCCGGTTTCAACCTCGACCTGCGTCACGCTACCCTTGCCCAGCGTGACCACGCCGCCATTCTGTGCCACCGGCTGTCCGGTAGCCGTACTCACCGTATCGCGGGCCAGCAGCCGCACGGTACCGTTCGCACGTACCGAGGTCGATGCAGTAACGCGCCCCTCCTGATTCACCGCCAGGCCGACCAGCGTGACGTTGCCGCGCTTGGCAACGATATCGCCGACGTTGATTGCCTTGCCGCCGGAGTTGACCTCCACCAGCAGACCGGCCACATCGCTGTCGCTATCCGTCGTCAAGTAAACCTGCTTGCCCGCTGCCAATATCGTCTGGCCGTCGGGCGTACTAATGACACCGCTATTGGTCACCTCCGGCGCCAGCAGCATGACGCGACCGCCAGACGCGGTGGTGATGCTTGCCCCGTGCTCCACCTGCACAAAACCGCCCGTGCCGGAAAAAGCATAGGCTGCCGGATTCGAGAGGATGCCGGCCTCGAACATGGCATCGGTCACGTCTAGCGAACCCGCGGTCAGCGACCCCACATTCACCTGGGCGCCATCGGCAAACACGATGCCGTTGGCATTGATGAAATACAGATGACCATCGGCATTGACCTGTCCCGCGATAACGCTGGGATCCTGGTCGTAAATGCGGTTGAGCGCGGCCCAGCTGCGGTTGCCTTGCTGGTCGAAGGTCAACGTTTCGCCCTTGTTCAGGTTGAGCTTTTGCCAGTTGAGATACGCCTTGGAAGCCGTCTGGCGGATCGTCATTCTGGTTGCTGAAGTCCGTGCGGCATCGATGTGCGCATTGGTCCATGCCTTGGTCGGATGCGGAACCAGCCCTGATGGTTGGGCGGCGACTGCCTGGACCGATACCGCGGCCAGCATTGCCGCCAACAGGCGGCGACGGCTGCGCAAACGGCTGCCGGAACTTTTGCAGGTATGGCTATGTGCCGCTTCGGAAGCTGGAACCAGCATCCCCAGGTGTTTGCTGAATACCAGCCTGTAAATTTGCTTGTTCATGGGTTCCCCCCGTCACCACTCATAACCAACACTGAAATCCCACCGATAATCGCCGTCCGCCACGCTGCCAGCGCCATGCAAGGCCTTTGCGTAATCCACCGTGCCGAACATGCCGTGCCATCCCTTCAGGTACAGCCCCAACCCGGCCGAGGCCAGATTGAACGTACTGGTTTGTTGCGGCAGCGGGTTTCTCACTTCGGCATGGCCGAAATCGTAAAAGGCCAGCGCATGCAGGTCGGCAATCTGTTCGGACAGGTAGCTAGCAAAGGAAGGCGTACGCAACTCCAGTGTGCCGTTGTAGCCGTAATCCCCCATGGAGTTGGATTCGTAATAACCGCGGACCGAATCGGCACCGCCCACCGCAAATTGCTCCTGCGGGATCAACGGTTGACCAGCCAGCTGGCCAGCCAGATTGGCGTAAAGCTTCCATCCCTTGTACAACTGGCGGGTATGCTTGAATTCAAAACGCAGATGGGCGAAATCCGGACGCCCCAGGAAGCGCGCGCATTCGAATTCGTTGACGACTTCACCGGTCACGCAGTCCACTTCTTCGTCGGCCAGGCCGCGGATCGAAAAGGTCAGTCCCAGGTTCAGCTGGGTCGTGCTCTGGTCTTCCTGTATGGTGCCGTCATAACCGACAAAAAACGGGAGATAACTGATCGGCGTCTTGACATCGACGGTTTGCTCGAAATCCTTGTAATCGGCACCCAGTGTCAGGCTATGCGAGTAGCCATCCAGCCCGGGCAAGGGGTGGATGTAACGCATGCCCGCAATCTTGCTCAAGCCCACCGCGTTGAAATTGGTCGTTGCCGGGACATTGCTTTTGGAATACACCCCGTACAGCACCCAGTAATCGCCTTCGTAAGGGATCAGGTAGTTGGCCGATAGCACCTTGGTTTCATCGGTGTTTTCCGGCGTCACCTGAAAACTGATACCAAGGCTATGATCGCGCTGCCACAGGTTATCGTAGCGCAGCGAACCATTGAGCCGGGTATGCGTGGTATTGAGGGAATACTTGTTATCGAGTTCGATATTGCCGTGAAACGGCAGGTGATCCTGCACCTTGAGGTCGACTTCGACCGTCCCCGGCGTCTTGCCCGGCCTCAGCACCGGCGCCACCTGGCGGTCGCCCGAGGTGTTGACTGCAGCTAATTGCTTTTGCGCCACGGGGAAACGCGGGACATTGCCCTCGGCAAACTCCGGTACACGCGACTTGATCGCACCCAGCGAATAATAGTGCGAGCCGACGACCCGCAGTTTTCCGACCTTGCCTTCCTGTACTTCCAGCCGCACCACGCCATTGGTCACGTTCTGCTCGGGCAGGTTGACCAGCACCGTCAGGTAACCGGCATCGTGGAAAGCCTTTTCCAATGCAGCGCGGGCTTGCTCGGCCACCTCCACGGTCTTGCCTTCGCCCAGAAACGGGTACACGGTTTCCTCGATCTTGCCCGCAGGCAAAACGGTACTCCCTTCGACCCGGTATTCGAGAATATCGAACGGGGCGTTTTCTTCAGCCGGAGCCTGTGCCGGGGCTTGTTGCGCACCGGCATGCATCTCGCCATCCGGCAATGTCTGCGCCGCATCGGCCATCGCGATGGGCGGAATGATGAAAATCAGCAGGATCAACAATAAACGCACGTGTTTTTCTCGTTTTATAAAACAACCCATTTTCTACAGGTCATATTGCAACCGTATGAAAAAGCACTCCCCTGTTGCCAGGGGAGTGCCACTACTGCCATGGCGGCATCACTACGCCGCCCTGATCGTCAGGAGACGATTAGAAGAACAGCTGAACCGGCGAGCAGTTGTTACCGAACTTGGTGCCCTTACCGACTTCAACACCGACGGTGCAGGAAGAGCCACCAGCCGGGTTGAGGAACAGGCCGCGCGGCACATCTGCACAGCTGGACGGGTTGCCCAGCGAAGCAGCGATTTCACCGATCAGGGTTTCGCCGAAAGTACCGACAGCGCTGTTAGCCACGAAGGACTTCATTTCCATCTGGAAAGCGTAACCGCCGTTGATGGCAGTGGTGCGGCCCATGGTGGTATCACCGGCTTCAGGATGCACACCGTCAACCTTGACGAAGCGGTAGCCTTCGCTGGCAGCCGCATCGTTACGCCAGTTGTTTTCGACAGAAACCACGCCGATCGCGAAGTTGCCTGCATTACCGGCATTGGTCAGTGCAGTCTTGACGTTGCCAGTACCGCTGCCTTCAGTCACGATGAAGGTGGCACTGCTCATAGCCGCAGTAGCAGGCTCAAGAGAACCTGCGGTAGCACCAGTAGCACAGGGGTTGGACAGGAAGAAAGCGTTGGAGCTGGCTTGCGTACCGGAAGTCGCAACACGGCGAGCCAGGTAAACGTTCTTGCCTGCACCAGCGGTGCCCAGCAGCGGGCTCCAGTCGGTTTGGTAACCACCAGATGCCTGTGCGATAGAGGTGTATTGCGCCTTGGTGATGTTGGGTGCGTTAGCTGGGTCGTAGCTCGGATCAGCGGTGTTGGCAGCTGCAACAGAAGCGTAGATGCCTTGGGCCACTTGCAGTTCGCGATACAGGTTCTTGCTGACGGCAACGCCAAACACCTGGGTCACGTTGGCATTGGCTTCGGTACCTGCAGCAGACACGTCCATGCCGAACAGACCAGCTTCAACGTCGGAGAAACCGCCAGCCGGCTTGACCGGAGCAGCATCGGCAGCCGTAGCGCCAACAACGGTAGCGCAACCCTTGTATTCGGTATAGGTATTGCTGCCGATCGTCACGGAGCCGGAGCCGGTGCAGGACACGGTACCCAGGTTCTTCACGCGCTTCAGCTGGGCAGGCATGGCAGTACCGTCAGGTGCAGTACCGGTCAGGTGCGGAGCGTAGGCGTTGAAGGAACCACCATCAACCGTGTGATACATCACGGAAACGGTACCGCCACGCGTACAGGCGTAGCCCATGAAGTTACCGGTAGAGCCCGGCTTCAGGTTGGTCGCAGTACCGGTGTGGAAGATCGAGACAGAACCGGCGTCGCAACCCAGTGCAAAACCGTCGAAAATGTTGAAGGTCGGGGCAGAAGCACCGGACAACCAGGTTTCCTGCAGGGTGTGGTTGGCACGTGCGGCGACGATGTCGGCCTGCGTCACGGCAGCAGCGGCAGCCTGACCGGCCACGAAGACGGTAGCGACAGCCAGAGCGATTTGCTTGATTTGCATTTTAAAACTCCTAAGATTCAATAAATTTAAAAATCGTGAATTTCGTCGTTTCGGTGCACCGGCATCGCCGGCGCACCGAAAAACTTAAACAGCGGTACGACGGCGAGCGATAAAGCCCATCAGGCCCAGACCGGCCAGCAGCATGGCCCAGGTATCGGCTTCCGGCACAGGGGCGGCAACTGCAGCGGTATAAGTCAAAGCACCGTTGCTGGACAGGTTGAAGTAAGGATTGAAACCGCTATTGCTGACTTGGGCAGCAGTAGAGTAGGACAGATTGTTAGTGCTGCTACGGGTAACCGTCCACAAGTAGTTATTGGTGTCCAGAGCGACAGTGGTGTCGCTACCGAAACCATTGATCTTGCCTAATGTGCCGTAAGCTTTGGAAAATTCCGCAAATGCATTCCCGGAGGTAGCAGTGCTGGCACCATCAGCCACAGCTGGGTGATTACCCAAGCTATTATTGGCAAGGATATATTGGTCGAAAGCCAGCATTTGCTGTGTGAGCGTGCTATTGGACACAGCTGCCCAGCTACTTGCGACAGTGGTCAACAGACGCTGATCACCTGCTGCCGTACCAGTAGAATCAGCCGCAAAAACAGCCCACTGAACGTTGCTAGCAGATGCAGTACCCCAGAACGTAGCCCAAGCGTCAGCGTAGTTGCCGGTGGACACATCCCAAGAAGCATTGCTGGTCAGATCGAACGTGTTCAGGTTTTGACCCAAGTCAGCAGTCATGGAAATGTTGTTGGTGTTATCCAGCAACGTCAGGATCAGGCTAGAACTACCAGTTGTGGTGTAATCCATAGCCGCGCTAGCGGACATGGAAGCGGTCAGCGCGAGTGCGGCAACCACTGCTTTCATCTTGAAGTTCATTTCAAATACTCCCATAAAGTTAAAAAGACTAAATTACATTTGCTGCACGGATATCGCCGCACACGTGGGGCCGGATTCCGCTTGAGCCCACTTGGCGCGCCATTTCTGGTAGCGACCGGTAGCCATCGTAACGATCAAGTGTGATGTGCCTATGGTGGTGTCATAGTCCTTTCGGACTACTTGCCGGAGGCGCATTCAAGCCGATGACCACGCGCTTTTTTACGGGATGGATGATGCAGGACGAATGTGAAGCGAAAACGATACGGCATAGTCTGGATGGACTATTGATTAGCGACTGAATAAAGGGGATTCCAGGTTTTACTGTGGGTGAGCGCATTGACATGGTAATGCAGTCGAATTACCATGTGTCGCATCTATCCCGCTTACCGGAGACTCTTTCATGGCAGCCACGCTCGAAGTCGATTCCACGCTCACCGATCGCTACCAGACTACGGTGCCTGAAACCGTGAGACGCGCCCTCCGACTGGGGAAGCGCGACAAGATTCATTACACGATCCGCCCTGGCGGTGAGGTGGTACTGACCCG
>WBZX01000266.1_pt1 | contig 49659 bp, 43 predicted proteins | sample 5204211 | NCBI WGS metagenome assembly WBZX01 (sample SAMN12344362, study PRJNA552823) | activated sludge metagenome | biome: Activated sludge suspended growth; feature: Nitrification reactor; material: Wastewater; isolation source: activated sludge from nitrification reactor of wastewater...
GAGAGCGAAGACCTCGACGATATCGTGGCACTAGCTCGATCTGTTTTGCCTAAACTCTTCAACTCCTCATAACCCACGATTCATCAAACCGTGGGTATACCTTTGCCCTCTCGGGGAGAGGGGCCGGGGGTGAGGGGTTGGTCATGCGTTCAACCCGATTTTCAACATGGTTTAATACGATTGAGGTACCCCTCACCCCTAACCCCTCTCCCCGGGAGGGAGAGGGGAACCAGCAAACCTCATCACCACATACCTGCACCACCTCCGCAGTACCGGATGGTGTTGTAACATCGCTGCATCGCAGCGGTCCAGCAGTCTCAGCCCAGGCATACTACGCCAAGCTCGGCGGACCATGCCGAGTAGTTGAACATACTCTACTTCCAGCGTGGAGAAGCACTGCTGAGGCTGTTCCAGTTCCACAGGCAACAGAGGCTTCTCGTCCTTCGTTCGTTCCTTCCCTACATACGGAAGCACCCGACGAGCCCACTCCAGAATCGGGTTTCCTCCCCACGGTTCACAGAAGACAGCCACCCCACCGGGACGTAACACTCGACGAATCTCATGAGCTGCTTGCTGCATGTCCAAATGATGCAGGATGGCCACACCCCAGATGCCATCCAGACTCTGATCTGCAATGGGCAACTTTGCGCCATCAGCCACGAACCCTTGGACGCTGACCCCGTTCGCTTGTGCCCGGGCGACCGCTTCCTGCACATAGTTGGCCGAGAGATCAAACGCCAACACCTCGGCACCAGCACGAGCCAAACAAGTGGAAGCCATCCCGTGGCCACAACCGAAATCGAGGATGCGCTTACCTGCAAGAGGGCCAAGCTTGGCCATCGCCGGCCTTACCCACGGTTCATGATCAAGGTACACAGCATCATCAAAACGCAAAAGAGCCGGGTTGGTTGCCCAGCTCTCACGGCGCTCTGCTGCCTGCTGATCGTGGAACAGTTGTTCGTGACGGAGGCGGTCGTCCATACCTACTTCAACTCAGTGAACACAATATCCTTGAACACTACATCCATAGGTCCACCACCGTGGGCCTGGAAAGCAATGATACCCTTCTCAGGCATCTTGGCGAACTCGCCGTCGAGCATGGTTTCGCCGTTGATCTTGATGGTGACATGCTTGCCTTCGCAGCGGATGGAATAGTCGTTGAACTCGTCCACCTTCACAACCTTCTTCACCTTGGCTGCATCGGATGCCTTCATCATGCCGCCGAACTGTTCTCCGTACAGGCTGCCCCAATATTGCTGGCCCATATCGCACTGTGGGCCTGCAACCACGAATTTCTTGGGGTCGATGATCTTGGAACGAATCTGTACGCCGCTATTGCCGGTTTTGGTCAGCTTCACCTGGAACTTCAGCTCGAAGTTGGAGTACTCCTTCTTGCTGCATAGAAATGTGTTGAAGTTAATACCCTTAGGCTGAGTAGTGCCTGCAATCGCACCATCCTTGGCTGACCAATGCTGTTCCAAGCCTTCCCACCCGGAAAGATCCTTGCCATTGAAGAAGTCATCGGCACAGAGTGCAGGGAGAGCTAACAAGAGCAACGACAGTGCAACGCCAAAACGCATCAGAGAGACTCCTGGATTAAGATCGCTGGCGACATTCTAAGATAGTCTCCATCATGGGAACAGCATCACATCGAGAATTGGACTCTGCCTGCCAGGCATTGCAAGCCTTCGGGTACTCTCGTTTTGCTGTGGAACTATCACCGGTTGCAGGGGGCTTCTCAGGCTCGAACGTGTTCCGTGTGAAGCAGAAGAACGAAGCTATTGCAACGGAACTGGCCTTGAAACAGTATCCCATCGGCCAACCAGTACATACGACACTGGCCACCATTCACACTTGGATGGACCATGCTCGTACGAATGGCATCACGACCATTCCAGCAGTTAAGCGAACGACGACTCAGCAAAGTGTTCATCTGCTCGATGGCCATGCATGGGAACTCCTCAGCTGGATGCCTGGGCAACTCGTGAGCGATCCCAGTGAGATACAGATTCAACAAGCGACCCTGCAACTACATCAATTGCATCAAACCTGGCGACGACTGCATCCACCAGGCAAAGCCCCCTGCCCTGCGGTGCTACTGCAATACCAACGGCTGACTGAATGGCGAAGTGAAGAATGGGAACAACTCCGACGGCAAAAGAACCCAATAGTCACTCAAGCAGCCCTACTCCTCCAAGGTCTGGTACCGCACGCGATACATATTCTACAACCCTGGCTCAACCGCAAGGTATTGTTGCAACCCTGCGTGGCTGACATCTGGGCCGATCATCTCCTGTTCGAACAGAACAAGCTGACCGGCCTCATCGACTTTGGTGGTGCCCGCCTTGATCATCCTGCACAAGACCTGGCCAGGCTCCTCAGTTCCTGGTCGCTCACTGCTGCAAGACCATTGGAGAATCACCTCTTCGACTACCCAGATGGAAGTGACACTTTCCAGGCATTATCGAGTTCGCTGTCTCAAACAGGCCTGATTGTCAGTCTCGGCAACTGGCTTCGCTGGCTCTTTCTTGGGAATCGATACTTCGCCAATCGAGAGCGATGCTTCGAGAGATTGCACTTGATCTATGTCCGATTATGCAACCAAGGCCACAAACTTCTCGGCTGAACAAAACTTTGTGGCCTTTCACATCGTAGAACTGACTGGTATCGTAGATGAAGATATCTACACATTGTGAAGACTGCTTTGGAAACAATGAAACCCATGTCGAGAAAGCATCGCCGACTCTATCGCCAGAGCCCGATAGCAGAGAGCATCATCCATACATGGGTTGGTGAGACGCAGTTCAACCGTGGCATGAAGTACATCGAACAGCATCTGCTTCATCGTCAGCACCGGCGAGGCAATTCGATACGGGCTATCTGTGAAGGTAAGCGCAACGGTACCAACTTCTACAAGGTTCGTGTGGAAGTGATTGATGGCCGAATCGACGAAGCCAACTGCTCCTGTTCCATTGGCAAACATGGTGTTTGTCCCCATATTGCAGCCATGCTGATCGAATACTCGCGAATGCCTGAACGGTATGTGATGGTAAGTTTCTTCGGGAAACTGAAAGCTATGTTAGGTCTGGGTTAGCAACTGATCTTCCACCGTTTCCCAGAACATGACTGGCGAAACGAATATACATCAGGTAATCTTGAGGACACTTCTCTCCTGCAGGTGATGCATGCTGATTCGTTACTCTGCCTACACATTACTGTTGTCACTACTTCTAACCAATGTGAGTTGCAAAGAGACTTCTTCAGCAGCCAAGCCACCAGCACCACCAACGACTAACATCGTCAAGCTGGAACCGGGGCCAGACATCCAGGAACAATTACTGAGCGCTTTGATCAAAGCCAAAGTTGGCACCATCATTCAGTTGGCTGAGGGCAAGTACGACTTCACAGGTAGCCTTTCATTAACCCAGGCCGGTGTCACTGTGGAAGGTGCAGGCATGGATAAGACCATCCTTTCCTTCGCCAAGCAGGATCAAGGTAAAGAAGGGTTGCTCGTCACTGTAGGCGACTTCACGATTCAGAACCTGACTATCGAAGATTCCAAGAGTGATGCCCTGAAAGTGGTAGGTGGCAACAACGTCACTTTCAAGAATGTCCGAACCCGCTGGACTGGTGGCCCCAAGCCGACTAACGGTGGCTATGGCATCTACCCGGTGCAGTGCCAGAATGTTCTCGTTGAGAACTGCGAAGCGGAATGCGCTTCTGATGCAGGCATTTATGTGGGCCAATCCAGGAACGTGATTGTACGAGGCTGCAAAGCCAGTCGCAATGTAGCTGGGATCGAAGTAGAGAATTCGATCAGTGTCGATGTGTATGACAATACTGCCACTAATAACACGGGGGGCATTCTGGTATTTGATCTGCCAAATCTACCAGCCAAGAATGGCCACGCTGTTCGGGTTTTCAAGAATAAGGTGACAGGGAACAACCACAAGAACTTCGCACCGGAAGGCAACATTGTCGCCACCGTACCCCCAGGCACCGGCATGATGGTATTGGCAACCGATCAGGTAGAGTGCTTTGACAATGAAGTGAAGGACAACCAGACAACCGGCCTTGCGATCATCAGCTTCCATTTGACAGAGAAACCCATCAACGACAAAGACTATGATCCATATCCCGAAGGCGTCTACCTGCATGACAATGTCTTCGCCAGCAACGGCACCAATCCAGCTGGTACGTTAGGGCTGGGGCTGGGAGCCATTCTAGGCAAACCCATGCCAGACATTCTGTACGATGGCAACCTCGATACGAAGAAGTTAGTCGACGGAAAGCTGCCCGAGAAGCTGGCACTGCGATTAGACAATAATGGCAAAGCCACCTTTGCCAACATCAACTACAAGGGTGGTAGTGTGCTTACCTATGCACTCTCCAAACCTAAGATCGAACGAACCACGACAGCTTACGAAGGCAAGCAGCCTCAACTGCCTGTCGTGGAACTGGGGGCAGGGCAACGCTAATGACTGCTCTTCGATACTGGCTCGTGTTCGGCATGCTTGTCATGTTCACCAGTTGCCAGTCGAAGGCACCTAGGGTTGGCTGCAACCCTGTCAACGATGAACTGCCCCAACAACTCTCTGATTTGGGATTATTCACTGGATCAATAGCTGCTCAACAGCCGGCAGATGGTGTGTACTCGTATGAACTGCGAACACCACTTTTCTCCGACTACACCCTCAAGTACCGCTTCATCAAACTGCCAGATGGCGAGAAGCCACTCTTCGTCAGTAATGATGAACCTCTACAATTCCCCGTCGGCACCATCATTGCCAAGACCTTTGCTTATCCCAGGGATCAGCGACATCCTGAACTGGACAGACGACTGATCGAGACTCGTATCCTTCGCAAGCAGCACGATGGCTGGCAGGGTGTCAGCTATCTCTGGAACGACGAACAAACCGAAGCTCTTCAGAAACTGACAGGCAAAGTGGTAAATGCGGAATGGACCCACTTCGATGGCAAGCCAGCAAGCAATGCCTACATCGTCCCCAATGCCAACCAGTGCAAAGGCTGCCACGGGAACAGCAATGATCCGATAGGCCCCAAGCCCCGGAACCTCCTCCATGCCGATGGTCTGCTTAAGCAGTTCGATCAGCCCATTACAGTATCATGCATACCTGTCTGGAATGATCCCAAGTCGGGTTCATTGCATGATCGTGCCAAAGCCTGGCTCGATATCAACTGTGCTCATTGCCACAATCCTACGGGACCTGCTCGTCAATCAGGCTTGGATCTACGGTACGTTCAACTGGAAGCTACTCAATACGGCATCATGAAGATGCCTGTGGCAGCCGGCCGTGGTTCCGGCGGCAGGCACTTCGATATCGTGCCTGGGAAGCCTGATGAATCGATCTTGATGTTTCGGCTACAGTCGACTGAACCAGGTATCATGATGCCCGAGCTACCCAGAAGAATGGTCGATGCTGAAGGTGTGGCACTCATCCGTGAATGGATCAGTTCGATGCCGCCGGCAGCTTCACCGAAATAGGCTTGCCTCGCTTGCTGCCGCTCAGCTTATCAACCACATCATCACCAGCAGAGCGAATATCTTTCATCGTGGGAAACCTGTCAGGCATCAGACCCTCAATCACTGCTACGCGATAGCCTAGTACCAGCACAATCGCCCAGCAGGTCAGCGTGGCCGCACTGCTTTTCGAGGTGAACTTCAGGGCGCTACCTGCAAATTGATTGAGCTTCGGCCTCAGCCCCTTGAAGTCCACTGCATAGATTTCATCAAGCAACAGGTGAGAGATAAACCCAATCATCACTCCACCAGCCATTGCCAGCGCCCCCCGGTCGCCCATGTGTATGAACGCCAGGTAGGTTCCAAGGCCTGCAATCATAGCTGCAGGCAAACTGTGGCACATGCCCCGATGCACCGTTAACTGCTTAAAGATGTAGGAAAAGCCAAAGCGAATGAAGAGATACATTGCCCCGGCCAGCAACATTCTGAATTCGAGGTCACCGCTTCCCAACCGATGGAAGGTGACCAGCGCTGCGACAGCAGCTAGAAAACCGAACATCTCCCTTACTGGTTTGCCCGAATCACTATCCAGATCAGGCAGCATCCCTGCCAGGCCACATAGACTTCCAGCAAGGATGGCATGTGGCCCTTCGAAGCCGATACTTTTCAGCCCAACGGCATACCCTACGCCGAGAACAGTTGAAAACGTGACATGTTCACGAAATGCAGCCATGGCAGTTCCTTGTCCAAAACTGTTTACCAGCATCGGAACTGCCGCAACTTACCCGAACACCTGAGTTCGTACAACCCCGCCTTGACCCCCTGCCCTAACACGGTATAGTTCGTGCCTTACCAGTCCGATTGGAGTGCGGTGTGCTGCTTCTTCACCGTTACATTCTGTGGGAACTCTTCCGCATCTTTCTGCTCGCCCTTGCCGGGCTGTCCACCATCGTCGTCATGGCTGGTATCGTTCAGGAAACCTCTCAGCAAGGCCTGGGGCCTGAGCACATCCTGATGCTCATCCCACTGTTGCTTCCCAGTACATTACCCTACACTGTGCCGGCAACCATGCTGTTCACCGTGGCAGTGGTCTATGGAAGGCTGGCTGCAGACAATGAACTGACTGCCATCAAGGCATCAGGTATCCCGGTTCGAGTGGCACTGTGGCCTGCGATCATTCTGAGTCTCGTGGTTTCTGCCAGCATCTTTGCCTTACACTACGAGTTCATTCCGCATACCCATCATCGTTTGAGAGAAATGGCTTTCAGGGAATCGGAAGAGTTCCTCTATGCCAAGCTCAGGCGCGACCTCTGTTTCAACGAAGCGGGGTTCAACTATTCCATCTATGTTCGCGAAGTACATGGCAAACGCTTGATCGGCCCCATCTTCAAGAAGAAGAATGAAAAGGGTGAATTCGATCTGATAGCGTCTGCTGAAGAAGCAGAAATCCGCGTTGATCAAGAAAAGAAAGTGATCGTCGTCACGCTGATCCTGGCAGACATGATCCGGGGAGGCAATTCCGGGCGGGCGGATAGTCAGGAGATCGAAATTGCCTTTCCCAAGAAAGCGGATCGTGTAGCCCGAGCACGAGAACGCTCGATACCAGAAATCCTGGAACGCCAAGTAGTTGCAGACGCAGAAGAAGCCAAGCAGCGAGCCGCCCTGGGTAAGTTTCCTAGTGGTAGCACGGAAGATGTGGTTCAAAGGCATCGCTATTACGAAGCTAAGCGGGAAGTGGGCGAACTCCGTATTGAACTGGCCGAACGGCCTTCACTGGCCTTGGGCTGCTTCTTCTTCGTGCTGATCGGCTGTCCGGTAGCGATCTGGTTCCAGAAGAGCGACTTTCTCAGTTCCTTTGTTACCTGCTTTCTCCCTATTGTGCTCATCTATTATCCCATCAACCTGCTGGCCAAGAACCTTGGCAAGGAAGGCATCAATGTCCACCTCACCATGTGGATGGGCAATGCCGTGCTGGGAGTTGCTGGCCTCTTTCTACTTTGGAGACTTGGCAGACGATAATCGAACCATCGGCTGACACAACCCTATGCTGACCATTCTGGATCGTTATCTGCTGCGGAACTTTGTCTTTGCGTACCTGGCCATCTTTCTGTGCCTGGTGCTCATGTATATCGTCATCGATGTCTTTACGAAGTTTGAAGAGTTCACAGCTCCTGATCCTGCTCGAATCGCGCTGAAGGAACAACGAGCCAAGGCAGCTTCGACGACAACCCAGGAAGCGGTTCCCACGAAGAAGAAAAAGAAGCGTGACGAGAGTGATGAAACTGCCTGGGAACGTATCAAGTTCTTCTGTCGCAATGTAGTTGTCTTCTATGGATATCGACTTCCTGTCTTCTTTCAGCGAATCAATGGCATCATGCTCCTGCTGGCAGGTGCCTTCACCATAGGCCTGATGGAACGACAGAACGAATTGACCCCGATACTTGCTTCGGGGGTACCACTCCGTCGCCTCCTGATGCCTCTTGGTGCCGTCACCTGTTTCTTTCTTGCAATACAGGTCCTGGATACAGAGCTGGTCATTCCACACTGTGCAGATCATCTGCTTCGGCAGGCAGAAGATCCTCTCGGCAAAAGACCTCTACTGGTACCCGGCACCTTCGATGATCGCCATGTACATATTGAAGCACGTGTTGCATTCCCCCAACGGCAGATGATTCAGCATGCCAGAGTCACGCTGCCACCGTCACTGGTGGGGAACACCATACACATTCTCTCGAGGGAAATGTTCTACCATCCAGGTACGGGGCCACATGATCATGGCTGGATCATGAATGGATGTGATGTACCTACGGTACCCGTCAAGCACGACGTTCTGAAACAACTGCAGCCAGGGCAGTTCTTTCTACACACCGATCTTTCGTACACTCGAGTGACACGGCGGCCTAACTGGTATCTCTATCAGTCAACTTCTGATTTGATTGACATCATAGACAAGGAACAGGGCTTACCACAGCGATCTGCCATCATTGCATTACTACATCAGCGATTTCTTGCTCCCTGTTATGATCTGCTTCTGCTGATGCTCGGCTTACCCATCATTGCTGGCAGGTCGGAATGGAACCTCTACATTCGAGTAAGCTGGTGCCTGCTGATTTTCAGCATCTTGCAAGGTCTGGGAATGGCGACGGCGGCGTTGGTCAAGACCGAGTCCATCGATCCTGCCTTCGCCGCCTGGTTGCCACTACTTCTACTGGGGCCGCTCGTCCCAGCGACGGTCTCCTCCATGAAGACCTAGAAGATCCACGAGATTCCTGCATTAAAGCCGTTGATCCACAGGTTGCTACTGTTGAAGTTAAACGCAGGCTGTGCAGGTCCATTCAATTGGCTTGGAGTCACTGCACCAGTAGTCGGATTCACAGTAGGCAACTGACTCGAGTTGACATTCCGATCAATCTGCTGGCCAGGGCGAACCACATTTGACCAGTACATCATGTCGTAGCCTGCAAAGATGCGGAAGTGATCAGTCACCTGCAGGCCCACCTTCACACCAAACTCTGGAATATAGCTGAATGATGTTCGGCTATACGTCCCAATATTGGTTGGCTGAGCCAGCAAACCACCATTTTGAATCGCAGAAGGTGGAAGGTTGGGCAGCCGGAATTGGGTGCTACCACTGATGCTGACTTCCTGTTGATTGCCACCAAGGGCAATACCTGAGCGAAGTTCAAGAAAGACGCGACCCAATCGCAGTTCACTCATCAGCCCAAGATTACCACCAATGAAGTTGTTCTTGGTGCTGAAACGATCTTGTACAGTGATCTCAGTACCTGCTGGGAAGTAGAGCGTATACACTCCATCTGTTTGAGGAAACCCGAGGATATCACCATAAGCTCGCAGGTCTTCCCGAATCGAAAGGGATTCATCCAAACCCATATATTTGACACCTGCGTAACCATCAACGTGCCAGTTCCATTTACTGCATGTGGGATGATTGTTCCACAGGTTGAATCGGAAGTTGAGGTCAGCTGCGCGAAGCACCTGGCTGCGATCAATCGTTACAGCGCCACCTTGACCTGCAAGATCAGAGACGCGTTCCAGTTGCTCACGCAGAGGCGAGTTTGCAGGAGCATCAATAGCGGGATTAGTATCGTAGAACGGACGTGCCAGGAACCGTGTGCCATCAAACGATGCTTCAGAGTAAGTCGTGTTGTTGGTAGCAGTGGTGAAAAAGCTGCCAAACATACCCCACGACTGGCAACGGTCAAACCAGAAGCCCATCATCACTCGGCCACCATACATGGTGTCAGCAGGCAGATCATTGCCGTACAACGTCCGAAGATTGGATACCGTAAAGAATGGTGGTGTGGTTGAGGCTGCCTGAGTACCGGTTACCAGCAGAGGTGGTGCATGGTCAGCTGTCAGATTCAATGCCATGTAATCGACACTGCCATACCAGATACCTGGGCTGCCGTGAATCGCCTGCTTGTAGTAGCGATCCGAGAAGGCATCGGTTTGCATGCCAGGAAAGCCTTCACCACTGTACGGATTGCCGCCAATCACCTGATCGCCATAAATCGGACCTGAATAGATTGGCCCGTTGACCACCTGTCCGTTAACAATCTGACCATTGGCAACCGGTGCCCCAGCAGGTTGAGGTACCAATCCACCCGATGTCGCAGGATAGTTGATAACCGGATAACTATTCACTGGCATGCCATTGCCAGGTTGAACGATGTAGCCGTTAGGCAAGCTACCTTGTGAATACGATGATGAAGTCTTGGGGAATGGCAACACCTCAGCTTCCAATGGTTTGGTGGAAGGCGCTGGGGGCAGTGGGGCAGCTGGCTTCAGATCAGGAGCAAAACCAGCTCGCTCGACTGACTGATCGACCTTGCTGCGGCCAGTAATCGGACGACCGATTAAAGAGATTTGACCAGGTGCTGATTCATAGCGTGCCCGATGCTCTTGAACGGGCTTCCATACCCCATCCTGAGCCAAAACAGGACAGGCGCTCAAACCGACAAGAGCAATGCTGGAGATGATACGACGTTTCATGTTCCTATCCTGTTTTGAATGTCCTGGATGCCGCTACGACACACTGGTTAGGTACGTCGCACAAGCAATGAACTCTTGCCTGCACTGGTTGGACGAGGTGGAGTTATTGATAGTGGTGGTTGTGGGACCACCTTGGTCAGCAGGTTCCCCTTCCCGACGCTGCTGGGCTGAGCAGGTGCGGCTGGAGTTGTTGCCGACGGTGGCTGAACTGTTGTTTTGGGCGTGGTTAGCAGATTACCCTTACCAACACTGCTTGCGGAAGCAGGCTGTGCAGGTGTCGCTGATGGTTGCTGAGCTGGTGTGCTGGATGGTGCTGTTGGGGTCGTCAGGAGGTTGCCCTTACCCACGCTGGCAGGCGGTGGTGGCGGAACAACAACGGGCGAAGGTGGTTGGGGTGTCGGATTGACTGGAACCAGCAGGTTACCCTTACCCACTCCACCGCCACCAGCTGGTGGCTGAGGTGCCAGTTGTGCGAAGTTGTAATCAGCACCGTTGGCACCGACGGCTAGTGCAATGCTGGAGATGGCCCGAGTGGCTCCCGTCACGCCACCTTCCGAACCTACAGTGATCTTGCCAGCAGTAGTACCCTTGGGCTGATCCTTCTGTGTGATGGTGTACTGACCAGGTCGCAGGCCACTGAAGTTGTACTGCCCCTTGGCATCCGTCTTACCAGCAACGCTGACAGCCTGACCTTTGTCATTGGTACCAGTGAGAGTCACGTTGATGTTGGCGAAGACCTTCTCTGTCGTTTCACGAATACCATTGTTATTGGCATCGTGATAGACATACCCATTCAGCTTGGCTGGTGCGTATTCACCGAAGTTGTTGCTGACGCTATCCGTGCTGCCTAGTGCAACAAACAACGAATCAGTGTTGAAGCTGTTGGCAACAATCACACCAGCTTGGGAATCACGACCATCAAGCAGCCCTGCAGGCTGGTTCTTCTGGATGATGGTGTAGTTGCCAGGCTTCAGCGTGGTGCTGTTCAGATACTTGTACGTGATCGTAACCGAGGCACCACCCAGATTGGCGATGTTGGCCATCAGGTTACCACCACCGGAAGCCTGTGTGGTGGCCTGTGCCAGGAAGGAAAGATCCAGCGTGCCCGTGCCCACGAAGGCATTCATGGCTGAACCGGTCAGTGTCTGGGTATTGCTCCCGGTGGCAGTACGGTTGTTCAGAGCAACACCTGAGCGACCAGTATAGTCCGTGGTGCCATCGTAGGCTCCCAGGCTCTGTGAGATCGCTGCGTTGCCTGTGGTATTCACATTGAGATTGAAGCCTGTACCGCTGAGCAGCAGGTTCCCTGACACCGTACCTGAAACAGCAGCAGATTCATCATCCAGATTCTCTAGGCGAATGGTGCTGACAATCTTGCCATTCATCCGGATTTCGACTGCCTGCAGTGTTCCTATTGACGAATCAAACTTGTGTATCGACTGCGTCCGAATCGTGTTGGTATTGGCATCTGCAAATGTAATGTTCTGAATGACGCTCTGTGGTGCCGTGCTGATCGATGAATCAGCATCGAAGCTGTAAAAACCATTGCTATCGGTAATCGTCGAGCCTACGAGTCCGCCGGCACTATTCCGCAATTCGATGGGATTGTTAACAATGGCCAACTCACCAGCATCCCGCAGTCCGTTGCCATTGATGTCGTTGTAAACAAACCCGCTGATGACAGCAGGGACACTACGATCTTCCAGCACTTCCATGTGCAACGGTGCATTGCGGCGCAGGGAACGAGCCATATGAAACCACTCCGTGGATCAAGGGTGTGCATCCAAGCAGCGCAGGTACTCATCGTGAAGACCTGCGGGAATCTATCCCTAGTCATCGGAGCAAACGGGTAGTCGGCATGTCAAGAAAGAGTGTCAGGCAGAGCGGAGAACTGGAGGTGGTCATGCATAGCCGCCATCTACGCTACAAACGGACAAGGACCGCAAGAACCATCGCTACAAGCGGAATAACTGGCAAGTACCAACAAAACAAGCCTTCTGATCACCAGAAGGCTTATAGCGGAGTCTGACAACAGTTAACCAACCACTGCCAGCAGGTCATCTTCAGTCATAATCAGGTATTCATCGCCATCGATCTTCACTTCGCTACCAGCCCAGGAACTGAAGAGCACTTTGTCGCCTTCTTTGATCATGAAGTGCTGACGGGTGCCGTTGGGAAGGAGTTTGCCATCACCGACGCTCAGAACCTTACCTTGACGTGGCTTTTCGCGAGCAGAATCAGGGAGCAGAATGCCTCCCTTGCTCTTCTCTTCCGCCTCCAGGCGTTTCACGATGATCTTGTCATTGAGCGGCACAATCTTCATGGATGCAAAACTCCGGGTGTAATCAATCACGGCCTGAACCGTAGTTCAGACCGTCTTCTTCATTATATGAGTTAGTTGTTGGACTGCGGGATTTCCTGATGTTCAGGATAGGCCCGCCGCAACGCACGATGCAGGGTGAAAAGCAGTTCATGCCTCTGGATAGGCTTGCTCATCACGGAATAGATCTTCACTTCCAAGGCTTTCCGAACCAGTTTCTCATCGCTGGACGCAGTAATCAGGATGCAAGGCAATTCACTGACGATGTTACGAGCAAGATGGATAGTTTCGAGCCCATTCATAGCGCGCATGTACATATCACACAGGAAGATATGCACCGGATTGCGTTCCAGCATTTCGAGTGCAGATTCACCGTCTTCAGCCACGTAGGTAGGAAACCCGACTGGTGCGAGAATATCGCGCAAGGTCTCCCGGCAGCCTGGATCATCATCTGCGATTAGTATGGAGAAATTGCCGCTGATCGTTTCTGTCATCTTGTCAGTCTCTTGTCCGACACAGGAAGATCGAAGCAAACGAGGTGCCTTTTGGGGAGAATTCTCAGCACTGCTGACATTGTCGCCACAAATTAATGCACAGAAAGAGTTTATGCAAGGGCGATTCTTCAACTTGTCATAGCTGATGACAGGCAGAAGGCTATAGCCCTCTTTGCTCACTTTGCCAATTTTTCCATTTTTATGCTTTATCTGGCTTCTTCATCTAGTAGACTTCTCTCAACAACAAGATTGCTGCATCTCCAAGGCGAGAGCCGCCTTGGCCACGGAAGATGAAGCACAATCAGGAGCAACATGATGTTGAGAAGCGTACTTACGCTGGTATTGGCAGTCAGTTTGATCGGTTTGGTTCACGCCCAAAGCACTATCTACACTTCCTCCGCAACCTTTTTCCCACATGTAGAAGCCGGTTACTATACCGAGAACTTTATTGGTGATTCTGGCTACTTCCAGACGGGACTGGTTTTCACTTCGGGCTCTTACAGCTTTGTAGTCGATGCGGCTGGTGGTGATCCAGGTGCAGATACCATCTTCAAGGACGGGGCCTTCATCATGACCAATTTCACCAATGAAGCCCTTACCTTTACCATTACAAGTGGCGATGTCACTGCCATTGGAGGGACCTTTCTTCTTACTGATGCAGATGTGAACATTATTTCTGGAACAGTGACGATTACACTCAGTGATGGCACTACAACCTCGTTTTCCAGTAGTACGCTTGGAGATGACTATCGCGGATTTATTTCTCCTGGCCCTGCAATTACATCGCTTACATTATCAGCTCCAGGTATTGGTTTTTTCAACACCGTAGACAATTTAACCTTTGGAATTGGCGCCTCGATCCCAGAGCCTTCCACTGTTGCCCTCGTGAGCATTGTGGGTGTCGGCGCTGGTGCTTACTGGTATCGACGACGCAACAAGAAGGATGCCATTCTGGCCTAGTTTACTGATGTTTCGACAGAGGCCTGTTCTTTGGAACAGGCCTGTTTCTTTTGTATCTCTGCCATCGCCCACTCTGCTGCTTCCTTCACTATCACGTCTTCGCCACATGCAGCAGCCTTAAGTGCTTCCAATGCAGCGGCATCACCTTGATTGCCCAGCACTAGACAGGCGTTTCTTCGTAACCCTTGTCGCTTGGCTCTCCACAGTGCTGTATCACGGAACCATAGGCGGAACTTCGTTTCATCCATCGTTAGCAGCTTGATGAGATCAATAGTCGATGAATCAAGCTGATGCCATCCTGCTTCCAGCAATTGTGGCTCCTTTCCACTTGGTGCCTTGCGATTCCACGGACAGACATCCTGGCAGATATCGCAGCCAAAGAACCAGTCACCAATCCCAGATCGTTGCTCGATGGGGATGCTGCCTTGCTTTTCGATAGTCAGGTAGCTGATGCATTTCCTTGCATCCAGCACGCCAGGTTCTGGGAACGCCTGGGTGGGGCAGGCATCCAGACAAGCCGTGCAACTGCCACAATGACTGGCAAGGTGTGGCTGATCAACCTCCATTTCTATCGTCGTAACAATAGCAGCAAGCAGCAGAAAGCTGCCCATTCGCTTGTTGATCAGCATGGTATTCTTGCCGAACCAGCCAAGCCCGGCAAGCCTGGCGAAATCACGTTCCAACAATGGGGCTGTATCCACAATCCCCCGGGAGTGTGATCCTGGGACTTCACTACTGAGCCAGCTTGTGAGTTGATTGAGCTTGCCCCAAAGCAGCGGGTGATAGTCTTCCCCAACGGCATAGCTGGCAACTCGGCCATGCCCTTTGGGTACATCCTGTTCACGCAGCTTGGGCTGATGGTACGACATACCCACCATAACTATCGATTTGGCATCAGGCACAATTGAATGGGGAGATTGCCTGGCGATCGCTCCACGTTCCAGGTAATTCATCTCCCCTGCATAGCCATTGGTTAGCCACTGGCTGAATCGACCCCAGCCGGGAGCGGTTTGTGCTGCTGCAAAGCCGACTAATTCAAACCCCTGTGCATGGGCCAGCTCTTTGATCTGCTTCGTCAGGGATGTCATTCATCGACCTCCCCGCTACATGCCGCCAGTTGCCCCGATGATCTCGCCTGTAATCCAGTAGCTTTCTTCCGAAGCCAGGAAGGCAACCACATTGGCAATATCATCCGGTGTACCCAACCGCTGTAGCGGAGTATGCTTGGCGATCTTGGCAAACATCGGTTCAGGCATCGCATCTCGTGCCAGCTTGGTATCAACTAGCCCAGGCGAAACGCTGTTGACGCGAACTCGCTTCGGCCCTAATTCCTGCGCCAGCACTTGTGTCATGGCATCAAGCGCTGCCTTGGTGCTAGTATAAAGTAGTGAATGGGGTGGGCATTCTCGAACGATAGCAGAAGAGATATTGATCACACTTCCGCCACTCGCCCACAGAGGCATGGCTTTCTGAATCGCCAGCATCGGCCCGCGAACATTGATATTGAAGAAGCGGGCAAACTGAGCGATGTCGTTCTCTTCAAATGGAATCATCTCTGCAACTGCCGCATTGTTCACCAGCACATCAAGGTGCTGATAGCTCTTCTTGATGGTCTGGAACAAGGAATCGATTTGATCGGGTATCTCCATATCGCAGCGAATGGCCTGAGCCTTGCCACCACTCAGCACCAGTTCATCGCAGATTCTTTCCGCTGGTTCTGCTTCGTGACCGTACGTCAATATGACGATAGCTCCCTCTTGCGATAGCTTCTTGCAGATGGCTGCACCAATACCACGTGAGCCACCGGTAACCACTGCGATTTTGTTAAGGAGCCGACGATGAGGCATAGCGATATCCTGAACGGGGTTCAGGTATCATATCAACTGTATCCAGCGCTGCTTAGGCAACGCCTGCTTGCTTGGCCGTTGTGTCAGGAGTAAAACCAGGGTCAGACTGCAACTTGGTTCGCAGCTTCTGGCGGGCACGAGTCAGTAACGGACCAATACTGTTGACAGGTATTCCCAACTGACTGCTAATCTCTTCGTAGGTGAGCCCTACAAGATAGTGCAGCCGAACTACTTCTCTCACACCTTTGGGCAGGTGAGTGAGCAGATCGTGGACGTGTTCCAGGGAATCGCCACTATCTTCATCGCTGATCGTCTCATCCATCGACTGATGATTCAACGGCATGGATTTGAAAATAGCAGTTGTGCCGAATTTACGGGCAAGCAGATGGATGCAGGAGCGACGACAGATAACCGTCAAATAGGTAGCTAGCGAGGAACGGCCCTGGAACTGACGGAGAGTGGCGTAATTGTTGGCGACCAGCTGCAACAAGACATCGGAAGCCAGGTCTTCTACATCTTCAGGCTGAAGCGTCACTCCTCGAAGATGAGCGGTGTGATGAATCACGCGGTAAATCAAGCTGAGATAGGTATCAACGAAATCGTTCCAGGCTCCCGGCTGATGGGACAGACAACGCTGAACCAGTTTGTTCTCATCAGCTGTGAGAGGCACAACTTTACCCCTCGCCCCAAGCCTGACACTCCTGTGACTTGCGACGCATGTAGTACGACGTTCCTTCTCACTATTCTACGCTGCTCCTTCTGTCGAGGAGGAGTAAATCTTTGCGCCAGTCTCTGAGATTCACACCGACAGTTCAGGTTACACCTCGTGTGCGTGATCTGCCTAACGAATTGATCTTACAAGGGTAAACCGGTCATTCTTGCCATGAGAAAGCACTGAAAGTGCCTGCAACTCGCTTGAAAACAGTCTAGTAGCTTCGGATGTTAACCTTATCCTACCTTCAACTACACAGTTCAGAATCCACATGAAACTAGCTTTCAGCAGCAACGCCTACCTGAACTACAGCTTTGCTGATGCCTGCCAGCGAATCGCCAGGTCCGGCTATGCAGGCATCGAGATCATGGCTGATTTGCCCCATGCCTGGCCTGCCTACCTGTTGCCTGAACAGAAGAAGCAGATCAAGAAGCACATCGAAGACAATCGCTTGCAGATCAGCAACGTCAATGCCTTCATGATGAATGCCATCAACGACCATCGCCAGAAGTACTGGCATCCTTCGTGGATTGAACCCTATCAGCCTTACCGCCAGGTGAGAATTGATCATACCCGGCGGGCACTCGATATGGCAAAAGAGCTGGGTGCTCCCTGCATCACGACTGAACCGGGTGGGCCACTGGAACCGGGGCAGCGCTGGGAAGATGCTTTGGATCTCTTCTGCGAAAGCCTGCGACCGGTAGCAGATCATGCCCAAGCTATTGGGATGCCCCTGCTGATTGAACCTGAACCGGGTCTTCTTCTAGAGACTGCTGCCCATTACGAGCGATTCGCCAAGGCATTCCCCCATCCGGGTATCGGACTCAATTTCGATATCGGCCACATGTACTGTGTCAACGACGATCCTGCTTCAGCCATCCGTCAATTGGCCAAGTATATTCGTCATGTTCATCTGGAAGATATTGCGGGTACCCGAGTGCATCATCACCTGGTTCCCGGAGCGGGTGTCATTGATTTCAAGCCGGTGATCCAAGCATTGCGAGATATCAACTACGCGGCTTGGGTGACGATTGAACTCTACCCTTACATCGACGATCCCGATGTGGCTGCTCGCAAGGCGTACGAAGTGATAGCGCCGCTTTTGAAGTAACTTTTCGATACTGGAATCGTTTGCCGGCTGAAGCCGGTACTCCAACAACAACTACTGCTTGGCGAAATTACGTCGACCCTGAATACCCTTGCAGATCATGAAAGCGCTGATGGTGCTCATCACGGTTTCGAGAATGGTGATGAGTACCAGATGTTGTGGCTCATGGATCACGCAATAGATCGAACTAGCCAGGGAGATCAGCAGAATGGAAGCTCCGACAATAATCCAACTGTTGTAAATACCAACGTTGAAGTCGCCATGCACTCGTACCAACTCGCTGGCCGCATGACGCGACATGCCCCACTCCATTGATGTCATGATGGCAGCCCGTCTCCCCTTACCCTGAGCCAGCATGACAATGGGGTTGCAGCTACGTGGACAATCTCGTTGTGATTGATGAAGCAGGGTCCAATCCTGCCAGAATCGATGATTCTTCCACGACCAATAGAGTGCCAGCATCGTGACACCGACGAAGGCAATCAGCACGAAGCCTAGCCAATCCAGCACTTCGTTTAACATGAATGAACAGATAGCAGCTACATTCACAATCGCTGCAATCGAGATGGCCAGTGTCAGGATGAACCACTCTGAGGCCCAGTGACTGGCACTATCGGTGGCGACATCCACTTTGATGTTAGCATTCAGTGAATCCATTCCCCTGACAACTAATTGCTCAACTGCCTGTGTTCGATTGAGCTTGCCCTGCCTGATGCCTGCGATCAGTTCCGCGCTTTGGCCTGCACTCTGATCTCGACGGACCTTGATCTGGGCAACAATCTGATCGGCATCGTTACCCGAGAACCCAGCTTCCCGCAGCCGTCCGGAGGCACGAGCCTGTCCCGAAGGAGAATCATCCAATACCCGGGCTGCATCGCGAAGGAGTTTCTTGGTGGTTTCTACCTGTTCAACGATTTCGACCACGGCAGCATGCGCTTCTTCATGGTTCCAACCCAGGCGAACCAGACGGATGACAGCACCAACTTTGTCGAGGGAACCATTGAGGATTTCCTTGCCGACGCTTTGCAGGTGATCGTTGTAATCTTCGGGTACGCCATCGTACATGGGGCGGCTCTTCCTGGCGCGAATGATCCTTCATCTCTAATGTGTTATCATACGCATCATCTGGGAATTCGTAGTCAGAATACACCTGCTTTATGAAATCTGCTGACGTACAGCTCTAAGGAATACGTCCGACTGCAGGCGGGTTACTTCTTCATACTCAAATAAAGCTGCATCTTTGATGAGGTTGACACCCTCCCCACCGACAGGTCCACTTGCTACTTCGCCTCCAATGGTCTTGCTTGCAACGAAAACCCAAGTCTCATCGACGGCTTGGGAATCGAAAAACGAACCGAGCAGGCGACCGCCTCCTTCAACGAGGATATTGGTCCAACGTCGCTGGCCTGCATTAGCAAGGAATTGCTGAACCATATCCACGCCTGGTAATTTCAATAGTTCACAGCCTCGCTCAGTCAGCCGACTTTGCTTCGCAGCATCCTCGCATTGATGAACAACTAGCAAGGGTGTCTCCTTGCAAGTCTTTACCAACTGGCAATCCAATGGTATTCGCAGCTTCCGATCGAATAGTACACGGCATGCCTGACGCGGGCCTGTTGGCCTGGCCGTCAGCAATGGATCGTCTGCCAACACGGTACCAATCCCAACCACAATGGCGTCCACCCTGCCACGTAACTCGTGAACACGGGCCCGGCTGGCTTCCGAACTAATCCATTTGGAATCGCCAGTCTTCGTGGCGATCTTGCCATCCAGCGTCATGGCCCATTTTGCAACGACATACGGCTGACCGGTCTTGATGAGCTTTAAGAAAGGTGCGTTTAGCTTCGCTGCTGCAGCCTCTTCGACACCAATGACAACTTCGATGCCTGCTTCTCGCAGCCTCTGGAAACCGGTTCCACTGACTGCTGGGAACGGGTCGGTCACTGCTGCAACGACCTTCTTCACACCTGCCCCGATGATGGCATCCACGCAAGGCGGAGTCTTCCCGGTATGGGAACAAGGCTCCAGTGTCACGTACAGCGTTGCCCCCCGTGCTGCTTCACCAGCTTGCTCTAAGGCATGCACTTCAGCATGTGGGCCACCATAAATCTGATGATACCCTTCGCCAACGATCTGGCCATCGCGAACGACGACTGCACCGACCATCGGGTTAGGCTCTACCCGTCCCTGGCCTAGCTTGGCCAGTCTCAGTGCCTTCAACATCCATTCGCTATCGCTGGCCAAGGAATTACTCCTTCGCGAACTGGAGTAATATCTTCCCCTGTCTGCCGGGTGTCTCTGCAGCCTGGATAGCATCGAGATACTTTTCAAACGGGAATACCTCAGCCACATCGGTGGTGAGGACCTTCTCCTGCATCAGCTTGCCGATCTGTTTCAGCAAGCTCAGCATCTGCAGCTTACTCTGCTTAGCGCTCCATTGCTGCAAGGCAAAGCCTTCGACTTTTGAACCAAAACCGATCAACTGTCTGTTCGTGAATTCTGATGCAGACCAATCGAGAGAACCATAGACCAGCATCTTCCCCTGCATGCCCAGGCACTTAACCATCTGTGATGCGGTAGCTCCCCCGACGGCATCCAGTGCATACTTAACCATGTCACCATTGGTGATGGCTTTCACCCGTTCCACCACATCTTCTTTGGAAGTATCAATCACGACATCAGCGCCCAGCTTCTTCAGTATCTCGGCCGTTTCTGGTCGTCGTACCAGATTGATCGTCTTGAAACCCAGCTTCTTACCAAGCTTCACCACCATCTTGCCCAGCGATGAGCCAGCGGCTGACTGTAACAACCAGCTACCCTGTGACACTTGCAGTTCACGAGTAACCATCACCAGGGCAGTTGCAGGATTGACAAAATACCCTGCTGTATCATGGTCTGCTACACCATCAGGCACAGGGAACAGACGAAGTGCAGGAACCACTACCTGCTCTTGCCAGTTGCCGGAATTCTGATTGAGGACTACCACTTTGCGGCCCGGCTTGATGCCCATCGCCAACTTGGCCACCAGACTATTCACTTCTTCAACGATGCCGATCCCTTCGAAGCCAGGTACCGCCGGGTAACTGGGCATCTTGCCGTAGAGGCCACGGACTTTCAAGAGATCAGATGGGTTGATCGGCGAGAGCAGCATCCGCACCCGGGCCTGCCCTGCACCTACCATAGGCACAGTAGCTTCCTGGAGCTTGAGCACATCTTTCGGTTCACCATGATCTGCAAACTGGAGGGTACGCATCGGAATCTCACCGTATCTGAAGCCAATTCGACACCTATATCTAGAATAGTAGTGTAAGGAATCTTCCACAGAATGTGAGGATGCTACGATGCTACAGAACGCGATGCTAACACTGGTAGTTATTGTCTTGTCCTACGCTGGTATTGTTGCCAGCGATGCCAAGCCTGAGCCAAAGCAGGATGCCAAGACCGAACAGAAGAAAGACGAACCGAAGAAGAACCTGATGACCTTGAAGCTGGAACATGCTCAGAAGCTACTGGCTGCTGTCGCACAGAATGACCATATCAAGGTTGAACAGAACGCTCAGGAATTGATCAAGATCAGCAAGGAACTGGCATGGAAGCATGTTCGCACTGAACGGTATGAAGAACTCAGCAAGGAATACCGTAACGAACTCGAGTACCTCATCAAAGCTGCCAAGTTCAAGAACAACGAAGGCATGGCACTGGGCTATGTGAAAACCAGCCTCGCCTGCTTCAATTGCCACAATCACGTTCGTGAAATACGAATTGCCCAACCGTAACCACATCAACACCAACCAGGAGCATTTATGATAACGCTGTTTGTTGCAACGCTGCTGACATTCGGTGACCCCATCGAGTTTGGGTCGCTCAAGTCAACTCCACCCGAAGGCTGGAAGGAAATGCGAGCTGGCCCGATGCAGCTCAAGAACTTCACCGTACCCAAGGCTGAAGGCGATGAAGAGTCCCCCACATTGATCATATATCAATTCCCTGGCGGAGTAGGTGGTCTGGATGCCAACCTCAAACGCTGGAAGGGCATGATTGAACCGCCCGAAGGCAAGACTGCTGACGACATCAACAAGGTTACTAACTTTGAAGTCAGCAAGATCAAAGTCACCATGATCGATGCAACGGGCACCTACCTCCACAAGCCGAACATGTCTGACCCATCGAATGTGGTGAAGAAGAAGAACTTCCGCTTGATTAACGTTTACTTCCCCACTGACGACAAGGTCTACACCATTCGTCTGGTAGGTCCAGCTAAGAGCGTTGCTGCTGCCGAGAAAGGGATGGTTGAGTGGCTGAAGAACTTCAAATAAGCGAGTTCGATTACCACTTGCCAGCGGAATTGATTGCACAGGAGCCGTGCACCCCCCGTGAGGATGCACGGCTTCTTGTCGTGAACAGGGCAACTAGAACGATTCAGCACCATCACATTCGTGATCTGCCAACATTATTGCAGCCGAAGGATTTGCTGATCTTCAACAATACCAGGGTGCTGCCGGCCCGCATCTATGGCAAACGTGCCAGGACAGGTGGTCAGTGGGAAGGCCTCTATCTGCGTGAGCGATCGGATCTCCAGCCACCATCCTGGGAACTGCTGGCACAAACCCGTGGCTACATCCAGGAAGGAGAGTGGATTGACCTGCTGGATCGAAACAGCCAGCCTTCTCTCTATCGATTGATAGTCACCGGAAGAACCAGTGATCGACACTTGCTGGTAAGGCCAGAGCAGCCGATTTCGCCACAGGAACTGTTTGACCAGGTCGGCCACATCCCACTACCCCATTATATCCGGCATGGCATCGATTCCGAACAAGACCAGCAGTGGTACCAAACGGTCTATGCCAGAGAATCCGGCTCGGTCGCTGCGCCTACGGCTGGCCTACACTTCACCACTAGTCTGCTTCAGCAACTGCAGAGTAAAGGAATTGATCATACCTTTGTCACACTGCATGTTGGCATGGGAACCTTCGCACCCATCAAGGTGAACAACCTGAATGAACATGTGATGCACGAAGAGTGGTGCGAACTCCCTGCATCGACCACCCAAGCCATCAACACCTGCCAAGGCAGACGCATCGCTGTGGGTACGACCTCGGTGCGGACTCTGGAATCATCCCCCATACAAGATGGTGCCCTACAGCCCTGGTCGGGCTCAACCAGCATCTTCATCAAACCGGGCCATTCGTTTCGCACTATCGATGGGCTTATCACCAATTTCCATCTCCCCAAGAGTACGTTGCTGGTGCTCATCTCGGCACTGGCTGGCAGGGAATTGATACGCGACGCCTATGCAATAGCTGTACAGGAACGGTACCGATTTTTCAGTTACGGCGATGCGATGCTCATTCTGTAGAACAACTGTATGAGTGAGTTTCCGTTCAAGATCATCACCACCAGTTACGATCCAACCAAGGCTGAGCTGCATCTGCAGTACGCTGGCATGGAAGCGTTCGATGCTAGAGCATGGAAAGGTAGCGTCATCGGGCCATACTGTCACGCTCGGCAAACCATTGCCATTGCCCATACGCTCGAAGCAAGCAGCAGTGATGCATTCACCGTACGCATTCCGGAGCCTTGCTACTGGTCACCAGAGGCGTCATTCCTGTATGAAGTTGTTCTCGAAAGCTCGCAGTTGAAGTACGGACATCGATGGGGGTTGCAGAGGCTGACAATCAAACGCAACCAATTTCAGTTGAACCAGGAGAAGCTGGCACTGCGGGGTGTACGCCTCACCCAACTGCTCACAACCGAATTGGCCAACAGGCTGAAGCAAGAGCATGTGAACTTGCTGGTGGTGCCTCTATCCCTTGAAGCCGCTACCATTGCCCAACGGGGAAGTGAACGGGGATTCTACGTCTTCTACGAAGTGAACCCCGATGAGGATGAACTTCTCTGGCATGCAGAAAGTATACTGTTTCAACATGTCAGCACGCTCGGGTTCGTGTTGCCACAATCAGCCATGCAGAATCCACAACTGTGGCACAATGCCATGCTGCATCTGCATCGTCAGCGGCGGGATGTCTTCATTGGTATCAGCATTGAGACGGTTCCGCTGAGTATGGTGCAGGGGCATGTGGATTTCATCCTCTCACCCGTGCAATTCATGCCTGAGCTGGCTGCGGTGAAGATGCCTGCCCTGGCCCTGGTCCGTCGTTTTGATCTGCTTGCTGAGGAACTTCCAATAAACTGGACAGGCCGCGTTTCACGAGTGCTACCAAGTGAGTAAGATAAGTTCGTCTTTGAAGGATGTGAGCATGTCGATTTCCCGCCGTACCGTTTTGACCACGCTTGCTGGTGCCAGCTTGCTGCCTGCCGTTTCGCATGCCAGACCACCAGCGGAACCGTTTAAGTACTGCTTGAACACCGCCACGATCCGCGGGCAAAAGCTCAAGCTGGAAGAGGAGATCGATGTCGCAGGCAAGGCAGGCTACAACGCCATCGAGCCCTGGATTGAAAAGCTTGAGACCTACGCCAAGTCGAACAAGCTGTCGGAACTAAGCAAGCGACTGAATGACAACAAGCTGACCGTCGAAAGTGCCATCGGCTTCGCAGCCTGGATTGTGGATGATCCCAGTCAGCGCAAGAAAGGGCTCGAAGATGCTAAGCGAGCAATGGGGTTGGTGGCAGAGTTGGGTGGCAAGCGATTAGCTGCTCCGCCTGTGGGTGCTACCGATGCCAAGGTGAACATCGATCTTCGCCAGGCTGCTGATCGCTATCGGGAACTCCTCGAACTCGGCGACAAGATGGGTGTCGTCCCCCAGGTGGAAATCTGGGGCTTCTCGAAGAACATCTCCCGGCTCGGCGAAGGTGCACTGCTGGCCATTGAAGCTGCTCATCCCAAGGCTTGCGTGCTGGCTGATGTCTATCACCTCTACAAAGGTGGTTCCGGCTTCGCTGGGCTCAAGCAATTGAGTGCTGCCGGGCTGCAGGTCTTTCACATGAACGACTACCCTGACATCGCTCGTGATAAGATCGTCGATAAAGACCGCGTCTATCCAGGAGATGGCATCGCACCACTAAAAGAAATACTTAAAGGCCTCTACGACCTTGGCTTCAACGGCGTGCTGTCACTGGAACTCTTCAACCAGGAGTATTACAAGCAGGATGCTCTGGATGTTGCCAAGCTAGGCTTGCAGAAGATGAAGCGCGTGGCTCATGAGGCAGTGGGGCTAACGCTGTAATTACGACCAGGCAGCGTACCAGCACATCGAGTGGTAATCATGCACGAACCCTATGGCTTCGAGCAGTTCGCGGGCGGGCGACTTGGTAGCTGGTGCGCCATTCCATTCTTCCACCACCAGCTTGGCACGGATATCGACTCCATGCCCATGTTGCAGCATGGCAGGCAGAAGCTGAATGGCCTGGAACAGTTGCTCAGGTGTCGCTTGCGGGTTAGGCCATAAGCGTTTGCCGTGATTCTCGACAGCCAGGATGATAGTACCGGCCTGGGTAACCAGCCAGTTGCTGCTTCGTCTGGCCCAACTGGCTCCCGCTTCGCCGGAGAGGGGCCAACCGAGCGGTGCCGAGGGGCCATACAGATTGGCGGGGTCATACGCATGCAGCAATGTCATCGGCTGCGATGCTGCAGGCTGCTTCGATGTCTTGGTCAACTCTTCCACTGCTTCGGGCAAAGCGAATTGGGCACCAGAGAGCCCTTCGACGAAGTACCCTCGCCTGACTTCGCCAGCCAACTCTAACCGGTTGAGCACTTCGTAAATCACCCGCCAGGGCAGCAGAGCACTATCGAGTGCAGCCAGGTCTTTACTGATGATCCCATAGCGTTCGAGCAGCAGTTGTACCTGATAGAGAGCTCGCCTTTCGGCATCGGGCTGGCCCCACGGGATCAGTGACCATCGGCCTTCAGGATGCTGCACGCGGTTCAGCCGCATCGACCGCAGACTGGCTCGGTTCAGTGGCTTTTCTGTTTCTGTCAGGTCATGCTCCATCCGGCGGATCACATCGAAGCGATCATTGGTGACAAGCCCTTTGTCAGCCAGTTGCCAGAGCGCCTTCTTGACTTCGCTGGGGCTGGCATTGATCACGTGTGCCAGGTCCACCATGAACATAGCCCCCTTGCTCTGCAAGGCATCATTGACACGGGCCTCGACAGGTGTCAGCGTTCCTGGCTCAGGCGTGAAGTAGTGAATCAGTTGATCCCTTCGCAGGAAGCAGACCTCTTCGCACAGTTCCTTGCTGTCCTTATCTTTGGCTGGCAATACCACCCAGCACCATTCACCACTGAGAATGATGTCATCGAGCCAACGGGCCTGATAGCCGGGAACACGTCGGGTGAAGATGTGCTTCTCCCAAAGGTCACGAGGCAACCGCAAGCCTTGCAGCCGCTCCAGGGTTTGCCTGAGGCTTTCTGGCCCGCCGAGAGTGCCTTCTTCGATTACACCTTGCCAGTGCTGCACGAAGGATGCAAAGGTAGCAGCACTGACAGTTGGTATTTCCTTACGCCGTAATGCCAGGCTTTGTCGCTGAACCTGATCGAGATTATTGGGTGCAGCGTAGAGGACACTGGGAGTATCGCCCCAGGCTTCCAGCGACACCAGTGTTCCTGACCGCGACCAACTCTTGAGGGTTTGTTCGAGCCAAGCAGTGGAAAGAGGATACCGCTGCTGTACATCATCCAGCCCGACGAGCGCATGCGTCAGCAGATACCGTTGGACGATGTGCCGAGCTGCCTCTTCCGCCTCTGTAGATTGCTCACCAACCGTCATTTTGCCAAGGTGCGCATACTGTACCGTCTCTTCCGTCAGAATCCATCGGCTCTCATTCAACCCAGGCACATCCCATCGAACAAGCCTGCCCTGCTCTTCTAGTTGACAGGCCATGGGCAGTAGCGTCTCGTCTAGTTCACCGTCCCGGACATCACCCAACCTTCTGATCCACTCCGACAATTCCTCCACCGTTCGAGGCAGCAATCCTACACCTTGCAGCCGCTTATCTACTTGATCGATGGCACGCGGGTCAAGCAGGTGATCGTATGCTTCAGGCGAAACCAGTTGATCCAACAGTCCCTTATCGATGTTGGTCTTAGCTGCTTCGCCTTTGAGCTCGACCTTGTCGTAATCGTACATGAACGCCGCAGTGAAGCTGAACAAAAGCTGCGAAGCAAACGGTGAAGGCACCTCTGCTCGGCGAGTTACCAGTTGGATGCGGCCATCACGAAGCTTCGTGATGACATCAATCAAGCCATCAACATCGAGATGGTCGTGCAGGCACTCGCGGCATGTCTCCAGGACGATGGGAAAGCGTGGATGCTTGCGGGCGATCTGCAACAGGTTGCGTGACTTGAGCCGTTGCAGCCAGAGTGGAGCACGCTTCTGGGGCGAGTTGACAGGCAGCATCAAGGCCCGTGCAGCATTGTGACGAAAGCGAATGGCATAGAGGGCACTCTCGGCCAACTCCTGCAGCACCCGGTTCTCTATCGTTTCGGGGTTCAACTTCTTAAGTAGATCAAGTGGCGGATCGCCCTGATCCACCAGCCTGAGCAACACTCCATCGTCGTGATGCAGGGTATATGGTTGATACCCATACAACTCACGCCAGAGCGATTCGACAGCATAGCGTAGTGTGAGATGAAAGCGACTGCCCAGGCTGGAAAGAATCGCGAGGTACCAGTCACCGACCTGATCACGAAACGCTTCGCAGAGAATCGTTTGCCGACCAGGAATCACCCCTGCCGTTTCGATCTGCTTCTTCAAGAAATCAACAAGGTTCTGGGCTGCATTGCCATCAAGATGACACTCTTGCTGGAGCCAGTCTTTCGTCGAAGCTTGATTGCTGGCCAGGTGACTCACCGTTTCTTCGATCAGTTCTCCCATGGCTTCGCCAAGTTCCCGGCTGCGGCCCATCTTCTCACCGCGCCAGAAAGGCATCAGCGAAGGCATCCCCTCTGCCCTGCTGACGGTCACTCGGTCGGTCTCGATAGTCTCAATCCGCCAGGTGGAGGTGCCTAGCGTGAAGACATCCCCCACTCGGCGTTCAAAGACAAACTCTTCATCGAGTTCGCCAATGCGATTGGTGGTACCTGCAATGTAAGCCGGGTACTGTCCAGCATCAGGGATGGTACCGCCGTTAATGACAGCAAGTTGCTTGCTGCCTGGCAGGGCATGCAACTGGTTGTGAACACGATCCCAGGTGATGCGGGCTCGCAGTTCCTGGAACGATTCAGCAGGGAATCGCCCGGTGATCATCTCCAATACACTGTCAAACGCTTCGGGTGTGAGGTCACGTAGCGGATAGGCTTGCCTGATCAGGGCATAGAGTTGCGGCACGGGCCAACTTTCGATGGCTACCATCGCAATCACTTGCTGGGCGACAAGGTCAAGACAGCCACCGGGTACTCGCAGCGATTCGACTGCTCCGTTCGACATCGCTCGTGCCAAGGCTGCCTGCTCAAGAAGATCAGGCAAAGTCTTGGGAATGAGCCTGCCTTTGGACTGCCCCCCGACCAAGTGCCCCGCCCTGCCCACTCGTTGCATGGATCGTGCGATGTTACCTGACGATTCGACCTGGCAGACCAGATCAACCGCTCCCATGTCGATGCCGAGTTCGAGCGAAGCTGTTGATACGACTGCTGCCAGCCGACCTTCCTTGAGCATCTGCTCGGTCTGCCGCCGCATCTCCAGCGAAACGGACCCGTGGTGGGCACGGACAAAACCATCACTGCTGGTTTGCTCCTCCGGTGGCTTGGCTGCATTCCAATCCTCATGCACCTCGTTTATCGCCGTGGTGATCCGTTCGACAGCACGACGGTTGGTCGCAAAGATGATCGTCGAACGATGCTGGGTAATCTGATCATGCAGGTAGCGATAGATCGAAGGCCAGATGCTCTTCTCAGGCAGCGGGCCGAAGCGTTCGATGGGGCTGACTATTTCCAAGTCAAGTTGCTTCCGCTGCCCTGCATTGACGATGTTCACAGGGCGTGGCTGCATGCCCTCTTTCTGTGAGTAACGAAACCCACCTAGAAAGCGTGCTACTTCTTCGAGAGGACGTTGAGTAGCTGAGAGGCCGATTCGAACAAATTCGCCATGCGTGTTCAGGTGCTGCAGACGCTCCAGAAGCATGGCGAGGAAGACGCCCCGCTTGTTTGGACAGAGCACGTGGATTTCATCGATGATACACCAGCGAATGCCTGACAGTATCTTGCGGCCATTGGAGGTCAGCAGCAGATGCAGCGATTCGGGAGTGGTGATCAGAATGTCTGGTGGCTTGCGAAGCTGCTTCTGCCGTTCCTGGGTGGTCGTATCGCCTGTGCGCAAGCCGACTGAGATGTTCGGGAGTTTGATACCTTGTCGGTCTGCCATTTGCTGCACGCCCAGAAGTGGCACATGCAGATTGCGAAAGATATCGTTGTTCAGAGCTTTAAGTGGTGAGATGTATAGGAGTTTGACACCCGGTTCGCGATCGGGTTCTTTCCAGAGCCTGTCAAGACAAGCCAGGAACGCAGCCAGCGTCTTGCCCGAACCGGTTGGCGCCAGGATGAGCGTGTTCTGGTCGCTGGCAATGGTGGGCCAACCTTGCACCTGGGGCGGTGTAGGTCTTCCCACCTTCTCTCGAAACCAGTCTGCTACCGTGGGGTGGAACAGCGACAGAACATCGTGCGATTCAGCCATGTAGCCATCTTAGCGTTACACCACGCAGGCAACTACTGAACAGGCTCCTGTGATACATCTTCGACCATGACCGGTGGAGGTAGCATTTCATCCTTTGGCTCAGGCCACATCACCACAAAGAGGGCAATCAGATCGTACACGCCATGCGTCACCATTGGCATCAGCAAGTTGTCTGACCAGACGAGGAGCAGCCCCAGGTAGATACTGATAATCCAGGCAATGATGAAATACGCTGGAGTCAGCAGGTGGCAGAGCCCGAACACGAAACCACCTAACAGCAGGCTGGCCCAGGTTGGCATCCATGTTGCCAGGAATGGCTGAAGCCAGCCACGAAAGAGAAGTTCTTCACAGAAACCAGCGAGCGTAGCCAGGAGGAAATAGTCAGGCCAACGGCAGGAAGCCAGCAGTGGTCGCAGTATCTTGTCGGAGATGTCTGCAACGTGCTTCAGTGGGCCGATGGGAAACTTGGAGATCAGCAGAACAATCACCAGTGGCGGGATGGCACCCAGGCAACCCCAGATGACCCCATCGAGTGACCAGTGGAACTGCTGCCAAAGGTCAGGGCCAAACAGCCAGGCCAGGACGATGGCAAGACCGGCCAAGCCACCTTCCACCAGAAGGGTATTGAGAAGCAGATCACGGCGACGAATCGTATGGGCTCCATCCAAGAACGTATATTCCTAATTAGCCTGCCTTAATCGGTAGCCTTGGTGGCTGCGGGCATCACAGCCAGGTAATCCCTGGCGATGCGTTCGTTGTATAGATTCAAGAGTTCCAAAACTCGCTCCGGACCTTCGGAAGCGACCACGAAACCGATGTGGTTCTGCTTCTTGAGTCGGTAGGTGATCTCCGGCTCTGCAAATGGTGCCTGATCCGGCTGCTCTTGACGTGTCAGTGAAATGATGGTCCCGGCGTGCAACTGTTTACTCACGGGTGGCGTGTACGGCTCATCCCGGTCGATCTCGACCTTGGCCCATTCCGACCAGAGATTCACTCCGGTGGCTGCTTCCACCATCTCGGCGATGTTGGCTCCACCCACGCGAGCGCTGGTTTCGATCAGGTAGAATTTGTCGTCCTTAGGTGAGTGCATGTATTCGGTGTGTGACACTCCCTGATGGAGCCCAAAGCCGAGCAGTATGGCCTCATTCTGTTTGCGAAGGGATGCAATGAGAGGCTTGTCGCGTGGCAAGGTTCGGGTCATGTAAACACCACCGCCGTGATAGACATCGAACAGCGGCTTGGCATACTTGTTCACCTCTGCGAATTTGACCTGCCCCTGGGCAACAATCGAATCTACATGGTAGAGTTCGCCCGGAACCATCTGCTCGATCAAATGACAGGATTGCTCGTCGCCTAGCTTATCGAGAGCCTGAAAGACTTCATCAGCAGTGTGCAGCTTCTGGATTCCGATAGCATTGGCGCTGCCCCGGGGCTTCAGCAGCCAGGGGCCGGGAACGCGAGCAAGGAAACTACGGACCTCTTCGGTATTGAAGGCACCCACGAATTCCGGAATGGGAATACCAAGATCGCGTGCCTTCGTTCGCATGGCCAACTTATCACGGAAGTGGCGGGCCGTGGTTTCGAAGAAGCCCGGCAACCGGAAGTGCTCACGAAGGGCTGCTCCCAGTTCCACATCAAAATCATCAAGGGCGACAATACGATTGATAGGCCGGGTCTTCATCAGATACGCAACCGAGTTGATCACCCCCCGACGATCATCGAAAGTTTTGAGGGCAAACACCTCATCCAGAGCATGGCGTGGCCAGGGCTCCTTGAGCTTCTGCTCAGTCGTCAGCAAAATGGTGTGGCAGCCTTCTTGTTTCGCTCTCTCGATGAAGGCATTACCTTTGAAATAGCTGGAAATACAAAGTATGGTCGGTCGGGACATGGAGTATACCAACACTTATCTGGTCATAGCTGCCTGACGTGAGGGAGAGGTCGTCGAGTTTCAGCCGGGGTTTTCAGTCTCATGTTGTCGCCTTTCCAGGCCAGTCAAGCAAGCAGATTCTGTGGAAATCATGGGATGCAGTAGGGGAATCGTGCCAACGAAACCTGCAAATCCGCCAAAGGTGAACGATAACCGGAGTACAGTGTCTATAATCTAGTCAAGACAGCAGGTGAGCTGGATGGTCGCTGGCTGCTTCGGCAGCGAGAGGAAAGTCCGGGCTTCACAGGACACAGTGGTGGGTAACCCCCACCAGTCGCAAGACTCGGGAAAGTGCAACAGAAAGATACCGCCAAAGTCCGTCTTTGGTAAGGGTGAAATGGTGCGGTAAGAGCGCACCAGCGGCGGGGTGACCCGTCGGCTCGGCAAACCCCACTGGAAGCAAGGCCAAGCAGAGAGAAGGACCTGTCCGGTCCGTTTGACTCTCGGGTGTGCTGCTTGAGCGGCGTAGCAATACGCCGCCTAGATGGATGACCGTCTTCAACAAAACCCGGCTTACAGGCTCACCTGCTGCTTATTCAAACACGAACACATCTGCCACCTTGATCTCATACCGCTTCGGAAGAGAGAAGGTGACCCCTGCTCGATGCCCATTCAGCGCCCCATTGAAAACGCTAGTAATTTTTGCGATCTCTTTGGGAATGAACTGAGCTGTCAGCCAGGCTTGTTCAGGCTTGTTTGACCAGTTGATGGTCACCATGACAAAGCTGTTTTTCTTCTCCAGCAACATGCTTTCTATGCTCAAGTTATCAGTGATAACATCAAAGCGAGCATCACCCGTCGCTGCGATGACCACATCACCTGCATCGCCATTCAGCCTGTCAAACAGAATCTGATGATTGAATGCATCAGGACTGGCGCTCACTTCGTACTTGCGTCTGTTCAGACTGGTCTTAAGCCAACCCGAACCGACCGGAGAAGTAAATAGCCAGACAAACCCGAGCTTGACCGGCTCGACTTCATGTTTGATGACAGCCGGGCTTTCATCGTTGTACTTACCCATGATGAAGCATTTATCTTTGTACTGTTCATCAGGAGTAACTTTCAACTTGCCGTACACGACTGGGAACTCATGAGTCTTGCCCATGTAGGTGAACTTCACCAGGTCGGTCGGCTTCACTTGTGCAAGTGCCTTCTTGGCTGCCCCGGCTTGTTCCAGTTGCTGCCAGGCAGGGTTTTTGATTCCAAGGAGTTCCAGCATCGTTGGCAGCGGCTGGTTGTACTCATCCAGGTAAGGCCCAGCAGTACACGACAAGCTGGCGCCGTTCATGACATAACTTTTGAATATCTTAGCCGTTTCCTTCTGCAGGTTCTTGCCACAGACGAAGATGCTGCTGATCTTCTGGAATTTGCCTTCCTGCACATCCTCTTCCGTAAGAACGCCGATGTTATGTCCACTCCTCCGGGCAGCAACAAAGATGGCTTTATATTCTTCACTTACCCAAGCGCTGGGATCGTACAGTGATTGAGTCAACGAGACGAGCAGAGCAACATCAGGCTCCTTGGGCCTGGCCGCTTCCAGAACTGGCTCCAAACGGCCTGCATCATGGGTCAACTCACGAAGAGCTTTCCAGGTATCGATGCTGTCCATCGACAGGCTGTCTGCTTCCTTGGTCAAACTGGGAGGCACTGCCCCCACAAAGCGAATGCGTTTCGCTCCGTGCCCCAGTGCGAGATAGAACGCCCGACGGATGCCAATCGGATAGTGATTGGTACCAACATGGATGTCGCAGATCACCGGCTGCCTGGCATTGGCTGCGCGAGCGAGTGCCAGGTAGTAACCCAGGGCCTGCAGGCTGTACTCACCATTCTGCCAGGAACGTTCAGCCACCCAGGGAATAAGGGCCTTGGTTCGCCAGGCTTCGAGGACGAGAGCATCGCTGTTCTGTTCAAAGTCGCCAGCGTAGGGGGCACCAAACGCCAGGTTCGGTTGCAGACGAACCACTTCCAGTTGCAGATCACGAAGGTAGGCCATCGTCTGGGCTACAAGAAACTTTCGTGAATAAAAAGCAAGAGGTGTCACTGTCTTGTCAACATTCAGCTTGGCTTCGTCCAGGCTTTTGAGACCCAGCCCTGTTGCGTCCACTTTCTGGTTCTTGAGATAGTCAATAAACGCTGCCTGATCCCTGGAGTGTTTCTCTTCCATCTCTTTCATGATCGACCTGATGACATCCACGGGTGAGCCGATGTCGATGAACTGTACTGTTTTGAGCTTGCCATCCTGATGAAGTTGCTTGACGGTTTTGATCCAATCAGCCGACCAGGGTACACGAAGACAGACCGGTGCCAGCGAGCCATCTGCCCCGCAAAAACCGACTGCTTTGGCCAATGCTTCGCCGGTATCCGTCGTCGGAATCGTCAATCCATCGGTGATGTTGCGATTGAGGATAAAACTGTTGCCGATCTTCCCACTCGTCGACTGGAGAGCGAGAGTCTTCGCCAATTGATCCATGTTAAATTGTGCAGGCAACTGGCTGACACTACTGGCCATGACCAGAAGAACAGCCATCCGACGGGCATATGACAACATGATGACACCTATGACATGCTTATGAATGATGAGCCCTTTCTCAGTGTATACGAACCAGCAGCAAAGCTATGAAAACTCTGTGACTATCACCCCAAAAATGATTGCTATCTCAAGTCAGAATGCGTACCATCAGGCGACTGGAAGGACTCTATCTCACATGGCTGTGTTAACTGTTATCAATGATCGAGGATATACCGAGCAATACATGCTTCGCGGACGGGAATGCATCGTTGGCAGGCAGGCTGATACAGACCTGCGCCTCGATGCTCGCGATGTCAGCCGACGGCATGCTCGCATTCTCACCGAAGAAGAAGGGTTCTTCGTCGAAGACTTGGGCAGCAGCAACGGCACCTACCTCAATAACACCCGCCTTTCGGGCAAGCAGCAGCTTCAGGAACAGGACCGCATTCAAATCGGCCCTTACACCATCTGCTTCCAGAAGCAGGACGAGGTTCCCGAGCAGGAGATCAAGATTCGGGCCAGTATCCCGCTGGCCGTGACGAATTCCAAGCTCTTCCGCATGGATGCTGCCCGTAAGCTCCAGGTGATTCTTGAGATTGCCCAGCAGCTTTCGCACACTCTTGATCTGAAAGTATTACTGCCTCAACTGCTCGAACGCTTGCTCACCCTGTTCCTGCAGGCTGACCGGGGCATGATCATCCTTCTGGATGAACGAGGCAAACCCGAAGTACGAGGCATCCGTACCCGCTATGCCGATCAGGAAATCCCACGTCAGTTCAGCCGGGCGGTGATCAAGCGGGTGCTGGATGAAGGCGTTGGCATTGTTGCCGAAGATGCCTCGTCAGATCAGCGATTCAATGCAGCACAAACGCTGGCCAGCCTGGGTGTCCGCTCCTTCATCTGCACGCCCTTCAAAGCCCACGATGGCAAGCCTCTTGGCGTGGTTATCCTGGATCGCTTTGGCAACGACAACCCGTTCAAGGAAGACGATCTGCACCTATTGGCTGCCACCGCCCTGCTCTTTTCGGTGGTGATTGAGAACGCTTCCCTGCACCATGAACTTCTCGAGAAAGCCCGGCTCGACCGTGATATGTCGCTGGCTCGCCAGGTGCAGGAAGGGTTTCTGCCTCGCCAGTTACCTCCGGAGTTCAGTCATCAACTGGAACTCTGTGCCGAGGTCTACCCGGCCCAGGAAGTGGCAGGCGACTACTACGACTTCTTCGCTGTCGGCCCTGATCGGCTTGGCTTCGCTGTCGCAGACATCTCTGGCAAAGGTGTATCCGCTGCGATGCTGATGAGTGGCATTCGCACTCTCAGCAGGCACTTGCTTCAGCAAGGCGCTACCCCAGCCGACACCCTGCAGCAAGTCAACGACATGCTGGCACAGGATAACCCCCATTCATTGTTCGTAACGATGGCTCTCGGTGTACTCAACACCCAGACCGGCCAGGTGGTGCTTACCTGTGGTGGGCATCCGCCTTTGCTGATTCGCCGTAGTGATGGTAAAGTCGAACGAGTCAATCAGCCGGCAGGTCGATTGCTGGGATTCGTTGTTGGGCCTCAGCAGTTCCAGAACACGGAGCTTCAGGTCAATCAGCATGATACCATCATGCTCTACACGGATGGACTCACCGAAACATACGACCAGAACCGCCAGACTATGTTCGGCCTGGATCGCCTGATTACGGTACTCCAGAACCTGCCTCAGGGTACCAACTGCGAAAGCTGGGAACACACCATCAAAGCCAGCCTCGAGACCTTCGCAGGCAAGTCAGAGAACGATGATGATCTGACGATCTTCCTGCTGCGACGGTTGTAAACGCTACTCTTCGCTTACTACCGGATACTTGCTATAGCGAGCAATCCAGCCTTCTTCTGTAAACAACTCCCCATGCAATCCATCTGACTCTTTGGCGATTTCCTCACCATCGACTAGCAAACGTATTGAACCATTAGAATCAGATTCTTCCTGCAAGGCAAAGAGGAAGTCATGCATGCCTCCTGTTATCACTCTGTCGACAAGCTCGCGGATTGTCTGTTTGTCAGCATCATCAAGTTTTACTAACCGCTTTTGTAGATCAAGCACTCCCGGGGCTTTCCATGAACCACTGAGAGTTGTTTCCAGATTGTACTTCATTGCATCGCGGAGGTTCCGTACGAAGAATTCCCCAAACTTTTCGAGTGATTCTCTCGTCATCTATCACTCCTTATAGACACTTCGCCAGTGCAGCAAGCAATTTATCCACATTCTCCGGCCGGCTGCCATACCCCATCAGGCCGATTCGCCAAGCTTTGCCTTTGAGAGCACCCAGGCCGCCACCGATTTCGATGCCGAAGTCGTTCAGTAGCCGTTTACGAATCGTCATGTCATCCAGCCCGGCGGGGATGTTCACCGCTGAGAGTGCCGGTGCCTGGCAATGTTCCTGGGTGAAGTACGTGATGCCCAGCCTCGATAGCCCCGCTTTCAGCAGTTCTTTGTTCTGCACATGCCTCTTCCAGCGGGCTTGCAGCCCTTCATCGTTCACCAGTTTGAGGCCAGTGTGCAGGGCATAGACACTGCTGATCGGTGCGGTGTGATGGTACCCTCGGTCAGGCCCCCAGTATTTCATCAGTTCTACAACATCGAGATAGTAACTTTGCGCTGGCTTCTTACGAGCCTTGATCCGATCCATGGCTTGGGTGCTGAACGAAACTGGTGCCAACCCCGGCGGGCAACCCAGCCCCTTCTGTGAACCACTGTAGATCGCATCAATCTGCAAGCCATCGACATCCAGAGGCGAAGTACCGAGGCTGGTAACTGCATCTACTGCGAGCAGGCAACGGTGCTTGTGACACAACTCGCCCAACCCTTCGAGAGGCTGAAGTACTCCGGTGGAAGTTTCAGCCTGCACGATCGCCAGCACTGCAGGCTGATGTTCAACGAGAGCCTTCTCAATGTCAGCCAGCGTAAAGCAGTTGCCCCATTCACCACGAAGCACTGCTACCTCAGCGCCAGCCCGCTGGGCAACGTTAATCATGCGGTCGCCAAAGAACCCTGCGGTACAGACCAGCAGTTTCTGGCCAGGCTCGAGCAGATTGGTGAGAACGCATTCCATCCCCGCCATGCCTGTGCCACTGACAGCCAAGGTCACGTCGTTCTTCGTCTGAAACACTTGGCGCAGCAGCACCTGGGTCTCGCTCATGATCTGAAGAAAATCAGGATCGAGATGCCCCAGGAGAGGCTTCTGCTGAATAGCGAGCACATCAGGATGGGGTTCGCTGGGACCAGGGCCCAGCAGCAACCGTGGGAACGGAATCGCCATCGTTACAAACTCCATCCAGTGCGATACTCTTTCTTGAGAAGGGCATCCACATCGCTGGTGCTGTTCTTCACCCAGTTCTTCTCAGCATCCCATTCGAGCTTCTTGCCTGCACGATACGCGACCGTGCCGAGTTGAACTGCCATCGAGAGCGGCCCGCTGTACTCAAACTGGCAGGTCGGTTTACCTTCACCACGAATCGCCTGGCACCATTCTTTGTGATGCCCAATCGATTTCGGAAGTGCCATACTGGGTTTGACATCCGTAAAGCGTTCGGCTGGATGAAGCAGATATCTGCCGTAGTCAGCCAGCAGAATACCCTTGTTGCCGACGAATACGTTGCCTGCACCCCACTTCGGGAACTTGGGATCGTTGAACTGTGGCGGACGCTTGTCGCCATCGTACCAGGTCAGCTTGATCGGTTCGCCACCACCGGGACGGGCATAGGTATACCGGGCAATGACCCACTTGGGACAGCCCACCGCATGCACCGGCGAACCCTCAGCTTCAATAGTCAAAGGCATTCCCAAGCCCAATGCCCAGGTTGGCAAATCCATGTGATGACATGCCATGTCACCCAGACGGCCGGTACCGAACTTCCAGTAGCGGCGCCAGTTGAATGGCAGGAATGCTGGGTTATAAGCTTGTTCGGTCGCTGGCCCGAGCCAGAGATCATAGTTAAGCCCTTCAGGAACCGCAGGCTTATCTGACGGGAAGTCGCCGGCAGCATAGTCGCCGGGCACCCAGGTATGCACTTCGCTTACTTCACCAATGGCACCCTGCTGAATCAGTTCCACCACGCGACGATAGTTGTCGCCTGCATGAATCTGCGTCCCCATCTGCGTGACCAGCTTACGTGCCTTGGCTTCGTTCATCAGAGCGAGCACTTCATGCACGGTGTGGCATAAAGGCTTCTCGCAATAGACATGCTTGTTGGATTTGATCGCAGCCATGGCGATGGGGGCATGGGTATGGTCAGGTGTGCAGACCGCGACAGCATCGACATCTTTACGGGAGACAACTTCACGATAGTCCTGCGTGAAAAGTGCAGATGAATGAGCAGCCCGCTCTTTCTCAACTCGCTTGCTATCGACATCACAGAGCGCCACGATCTTTTCAATCTTGGCCAGGCTACCAAGACTGAACCCACCTTGACCGCCAACACCTATGATGGCGATACCTAACTTCTCGTTGGCACCCAATACCCGGGAGTATCTGGAAGCAGCCAGTGCCGATACGCTAGCCAAGGCAGTTCGGTGGAACTGCCTGCGTGTGAAACGAATTGTCATTGTGAATCCTTAAGGAGAGGGTTATGCCTTGTTAGCCTGGTTCATCACTTCAACGCAAGCAGCCACATCGTCGTACGGGTTTTCAGGCTTGGCTTCATACTCGAGGCTGACCATGTACTTGAAGTTGACATCACGCAGGGCCTGGAAGACGCCCTTCACATCCAGCACACCTTTGCCACAGATTACATCGGTCTTGTTGGCATTGTCATGATCCTTCAGATGGATGCCAAAGTTACGGGCCCCCATTTTCTTGATCTCTTCCACAGGGTCGAGCTTGAAGCCCATCTGTGCGGAACGAATGAGATGCCCGGTATCGAGACATGAACCAATCAGCGGATGATGACTATTCACAGCCTTCAGGATGATGTCTGCCGAATACCAGCGGTGCATCTTGCCCCCCGAGGGGCCATGCGGGTGAATACCAACTGCAATCTTGTATTCCTCGCAGAGCTTATCGAGACTGTCGAAACTATCGGGATCAGGATCAGCACTCAGAGCCTTCACACCAAGAGCCTTGCCGAAGTCAAACAGACGCTTGTTGTCATCGTGCTTCTTGGTGAAACGCACCACGCCAAACGATTCCGGTGCAACACTGTATTCCTTGCACAGTTTGAGCAGCGCCTGTAGTTGTTCAGGCTTACTCTCTGTCGAGATGTGCTTGCTGTAGAACTCAGCGTTCCTGAGGCCCAGTTTCTGAATGAACTGCAGCGTGCGTTCCAGGTTGAAGTTGCGGAATGTGTAGCTCTGCATCCCGACCGTGATGGCAGAGTTGCTGGACGAACCGAAGAGTGATGCAACAGGCAAAGCTGCAGCGCAGCTGGCTAGAAACGTTCGACGTAGCATGTGACAATCCAAGGCAGGAATGAAAGGCAGGATGCACACAATGTACCACATGCCCATCGACATGCAACGGACAATTTGCAGCACTTAGCGCATGAAGTAGACGAGGGCGATGCCCACCAGGCAGAGAAACGAGAACATGACGAGTTCAACCAGAGTTGCTCCCAGGATCGTCCCGATGGTGATAATAGCAGCAGGTACGCCGAGTAGGATCAACCAGATAACCCAGACGGGGATAGGGGCGCGTTGGCTAGAAGAATCGCTCATACAGTTGTGATACGACAAGCCCCTTGAGCAACAAGTGTAGCCAGCGCATGAAAAACCCCTCAAGAGACTTGAGGGGTTGCTGTTAACATTAGTCGACTACTTCACCGTTGCTGAATGCCCTTTCATGGCACCCATCTCTTCTGCACGACCACCGAGATGTTCGTACAGAAACTTTTCAGTGATGGCGAAGAAGTGAAGCCGATTCTCCGGTCGCTGGAAACCATGCCCTTCGTCAGCATAGATCACATACTGCACCGGCAGGCTGGCCTTCTTCATCGCATCGTAGATCTGATCGCTTTCAGGCTGCTTGACACGGGGATCGTTGGCACCCTGACCGATGAGCAAAGGCGACTTGATCTTGTCTACCTTGAAGAGTGGTGAACGTTCCTTGAGGAACGATTCTTCCTTCTCCAGATCACCCACACGCTTGGTGAACAGCACCTTCATGGGTGCCCAGTAGGGAGGGATCGACTTCAGCAGTGTGACGATGCTGCTTGGCCCCACGATATCAACACCGCAGGCAAACTTGTCTGGAGTGAAGGTCAAACCGACCAGTGTGGCATACCCACCATAGGAGCCACCCATGATGGCTACCTTCTTGGGGTTCGTGTAACCCTTGCCCACGACATAATCAACGCCATCAAGCAAGTCCTGATGCATCTTGCCAGCCCATTCGCGGTTGCCTGCATTGAGGAACTGCTTACCGTAGCCAGTCGAGCCACGGAAGTTGACTTGAAGCACCGCGTAGCCACGGTTGGCGAGGAATTGGACCAAGCCATTGAAGCCCCATGCATCGCGAGCCCAGGGGCCACCATGAACGAGTAGAACGGTTGGCAGATTCTTTGGCTCAACACCCACTGGGAGCGTCAGATAGCCTCGAATGAGCAAGCCATCCTGGGCCTTGTATTCGATCGGTTCCATGCGGGCAAGCTTGGTCTTTTCCAGCTTGCTGTTGTTGCTGTACAGGAAGTGTGCCTTCTTGTTCGGACGATCATAGAGATATGCAGTCGCTGGGCCATCATCTGTGATATAAGTGACAATCCAGGTTTGTTCATCGAGAGATTTACTGGTGATGACGAAATCACCTCGACGCACTTCGCTCAGCACCTTGAAGTCGTCAGCAACGCTATTGTCGAGAACTTTCCATTCGGTGCGAGCCTTATCGAAAGAGACTGCTAGTGGCAGCTTGCGCTTGCCATCAATGAATGCCCCGCTGAGATCATACTCGGGATCTTCAGCGATCACTTCTTCCTTGCCACTGGCGATATCAGCCTTGATCAGCCGCATGGCATTGGCATTGTGGTTACCGATCATCCAGATACCCTGGTTGTCAGCGGTGAAGCCGACAGCACTGCCCTGCTCTTCGGAGGGCCAGGTGCGGAACTTACGCCAATCAGCGCCAACCTTGTCGCGTACCATCAGAGTTTGTGAACCATCTACGGGATTCATCGCTACTGCAGCTCGGGCCTGCATGTCGTTGTCGAGAATGTAACCCATGTAGTTGCCTGGGTTCGTTTCGACGAGTTCAGTCTTTCCGGTGGTGAGATCAAGCTTGTGCAGATCGAACACCTGGGGATTGCGCTGATTCATTTGCAACGCAACGATATTGGGATACTTCTCTTCCAGGTCAATACCCTGTACCCTGACACCCTTGAACGGAGTTAGTTCCTTGGTTTCACCAGTCCCAATGTCTACCGAGTAGAGGTGGAAATTCTCATCGCCACCAGTGTCCTGCAAATAGAGAACATGCTTGTTGTCGTAAGCCCAGTAGTACTGGCGGATGCCCCGCTTCGGATCGTTGGTGAGCTTACGAGCATCGTCCTTATCGCGTGAGCGAATCCAGACCTGAAGCACGTCTTTGTCATCGGCGGCAAGATAGCTGATATACTTGCCATCGGGGGAGATCTGGGTGCCTGCCCGTTCCGGATTTCCAAAGAGTACACTCCGTGGAATCAGGGGAGGCAACTTGTCTTCAGCGACAGTGATAGCGGGCATCATTCCAAGGCCCAGGAGAGTGAGAACACAGAGACGCAAAAACAAGGTATACTCCTTCATGTGGTGAACCGAAGGTCATTCGTCGCTCGGCGCAGTCCATCTACGAGCAACGAAGACGTTGCACTCTTTTTACAACAACGATCACGAGAAAGTTTCACTGAATGCGTAAAATGATTGCATCATTAGAAAAGTGGGTGCACAGCCGACTTCAGCCTGAGTACCTTCGCCTGCTGGCCATCGGAATCACCCTCGTCGGCATCGTGCTGGGTGTCCTTTGTTTTACGACTGCTGATCAGGGCACCTCCCAAGTGGGTATTCCCTGGGGTGCAGACTTTGCAGGCTTCTATGTGGCTGCCCAGATTCTGGATGCGCATCCACCGGAACGACTTTACGACCGAAAACTGCACAACGAGTTGTACCACCGCTTGCTGCCGAAGTTGCCAAAAGAAGATGCGATTCCTTACGTGCATCCGCCGTTTGTGGCTGGCAGCTTGCGACTGTTGACGAAGTTGCCTTACGATGTTGCAGTGCTGATCTGGATGGCAGTCACGCTGGTACTCTACAGTGGCGGCGTGTTGTTGGTGCAATCCACCTGTGCTGAACTGAACGCCAAGCACCGCTGGTTGGTGTTACTACTGGCTCTCTCGTTCGAACCTTTCCTCTTCGAGTGTCTACTCGGCGGACAACTCTCTGCGGTAGGCTTCTTCAGTTTCACCCTCTGCTACTACTACCTGAAGCAAGGCAAACCACTCTATGCCGGTTTGGCTCTTGGACTCTGTTTCTACAAACCCACGCTGTTAATCCTGATGTTGCCCATGCTGCTCATCGGCAGACAGTGGCTGATGCTGGCAGGCATGACTTTAACCGGAGTGGCTTACTTATCTCTCAGCTTGCTCATGGTCGGCTGGGACTGCACTTTCAGTTACGCCAACGTCCTGCTCAACTTCCGCCAGCAAAGCAGCGGCGCAGAAGAGTTTGCTATCCGTCTATGGAAGTATGTCGATATCAACCACTTCTGGCTAATGTTGCTGGGCACCCATATTGGGAAGCTGGCACCGTGGGGGATCATCTCTCTTGTGGTGATGATCCCCGTTGTCGGTGTATTCTGGTGGCGAAGCCGAGGTGTGCCTTCCGATAGACTCTGGGCTGCAACTGTGTTCCTTGTTCCTGTGGTGAATCTCTACTTCGGTATCTATGACGCCATCATCGTAGTACAGGCTGCCATCATCATGACTGCGATGACGATGAGGATGAATAACGGCAAGATATTGGGCACGCGGTGGGAGTACGTTCTTCTGGCATTGGCCTTGATCCCGTGGTTTACGCAACCGCTGGCGAAGGGCGTGGGGGTACAGTTATTTACTATCGTTCTGATGTTCGCCGCTTACTGGTGCTATTTCATTTCTACAAGAGGATCATCATTCGAACAATCCAGCAATCATTGATGCTTTCCTCTGGACTACACGTTCGGGCTGATTGATGAATAGTACATCAATCGTTACCCTACCTACCGCTGTCTTTCCGAGCAGCAGTCCACCTTTCCATTTGAAATGAGAAGACCACTTCTGCTTGCGTGGGTTGAACAATGCAGTAATCAACCCAAGTTTGGGATCAAGTCCTGCAATATTCGGACCTTTGTAACTGTTGCAATAACAACAGGAATAAGCCAAGTTATCCTTCCTGGTTAGGCCATGATGCTTAATCGCGATGATGTGGTCAATTTCAAATGGTAGCAGCGACAGAGTATCTGGTAGGCGACAATACTCACGTCGACCTTCAGCTCGCAGTCTAACCAATTGGACAAGTTGATCCGTCATCGACTCTACCGGGTATTTCGTTTACGAATCGATTTTCCCAATGACAATCGTGCCTTGGCTTGCAGCAAATCAATAAACATTCCAATATTGAGGTAGCTATCGAGTTCCAGTCGTTCTTTTCCAGTCAAAGTACCACTCTGGTTCTTCAGCACAAGCTCATGCAAGCGTACTCGATCAACGTCGTCTAATTGAATGTCAAGTAACGCTTGAGCAATTTCTGGACTCAGACCTTTCTTGCGTGGTTTGATGGCACGCGTCAAAATCTTGACTTCATGTTTAGCCGTGAGCATTGAACTGCATTCCTTGGTTAGACACAAACATTATACCAGCTCCTTCCCTCGATGAAACATGCATATCATCACACCGGACTCGGCTGCTGCATCGTCATGCAATGCAACGTCCCCAACCCCCAGATCAGGTCACCACAATGGATACCCACCACCTCTCGACCGGGAAAGCAATTGGCAAGTATTCCCAGGGCGATGCGATCAGCGGGGTCGTTGAACGTGGGCACGAACACTGCATCATTGGCGATGAGGAAGTTGGCGTAACTGGCAGGCAAGCGTTGATCGTCGAACATCATCGGTTCAGGCATCGGCAACGTGATCACGTCAATCCGTTTGCCATCCGCAGTGGTTGATCCACGAAGAATCTCCACGTTCTCACGAGTACTTTCGTGATTCTCATCGCCTGCATCTGATTCATAGACGCAAACCACCGTGTTTGCATTGATGAACCGGGCGAGGTCATCAACATGGCCATGTGTATCATCGCCGACGATGCCTTTGTTGAGCCAGATAGTCTTACGAATGCCCAGGTATTCCGCAAAGACAGCTTCATAGTCAGCCTGGGTGTAGCCGGGATTCCGCACCTGGGTATCGCTAAGCAGCCATTCGCGCGTGGTCAGCAGCGTCCCCTGGCCGTTGCCATCAATGCCGCCACCTTCGAGCACCACACGGCGACCTTCTCGCTTGGGCAGCACCAATTCTTCGCCCGCTACCTTCTGGCCGGTCGCATCGTCATGTTCCCAGTTCTCGTATTTGGCCCAGGCATTGAACTGGAACTTCATCGCCTGTGGCTGCCTGGCTCCCTGTACCCAGATCGGGCAGAAGTCGCGGGTCCAGACGCGATCAGTGGGGTACTCAAGCAAAGCGAACCGATCGGGATGCACACCAAACCGTTCAAAGATGCCTAGTGCTGCAGGCCGGGTCATCTTCTGGGCAATGATGTTGACATGCTCGACTCGACTCAGCTTGCTCAGGAAGTCGCCATACACCCACGGAATCGGACCGAATCGATCGGGCCAATCTTCGATGTTGTGTGGCCAGGCAACCCAGATACCTACGTGCGGTTCCCACTCGGCAGGCCAGCGTACACTCATGACAGGCCTCCTTCATTCGCCCGCTGGGTGATGCCACCGTAGGCATCAATGCGGCGGTCTCGCAAGAACGGCCAATGCTGACGGGTCGTCTCCGATTTCTTCGGATCGCATTCGACGACGATCACTTCTTCCTTATCGTTACTGGCCCGGTGCAGCAATCTGCCGAAGGGATCATAAACAAACGAACCACCCCAGAACTCGATGCCACCACCGTCTGGCCCCTCATGGCCAACACGGTTCACACCGGCCACGTAACATCCATTGGCGATGGCATGCCCCCGCTGGATGCCTTCCCAGGCACCTTGCTGTGCTTCACCATACTCAGCCTTCTCAGCCGGGTGCCAACCAATGGCAGTGGGATAGACAAGGACTTCCGCACCAAGGAGTGCGGTAAGACGTGCAGCTTCGGGGTACCACTGATCCCAGCAAACGAGCGTACCGACCTTGGCATAACTGGTAGCAAAGGTTTTGAACCCGAGATCACCCGGGGTGAAGTAGAACTTCTCAAGATAGAGCGGATCATCGGGAATGTGCATCTTGCGATACTTGCCAAGGTATTCTCCATCAGCATCAGCCACGAAAGCTGTGTTGTGATAGACCCCGGACATACGGCGTTCAAATACTGAACCGACGATCACCATCGACAGTTCCTTGGCCAGCTTGCACAGTGATTCCGAAGTAGGTCCGGGGACAGCTTCAGCCCATTCATAGAAGCGATGCTCTTCGGTCTGGCAGAAGTAGGGCCCCAGGAAGAGTTCAGGAAGCACTGCTACCTGTGCCCCCTTCTTGGCAGCACTTCGCAAATGTTCCGACGCTGCTGCCAGGTTCTCTGCAGCACTGCGATTGCAGCGCATCTGGATCAATCCAAGTTTGAAAGCCTTGCTCACTGGCACCTCCTACCTTTACATCCCAATAGCTCAGGCTTGATTCTATACAGGAAGTCGAACAAAAGTGCAGAGAAGATCACTTCAATAATCAGCACCGGCACATGCCAGACGAAAGCGATGGTTGCGAGGGTCTGCAGGTCTTCACCGGAGATCGCTCCGAACCGAAGCACCAGATAGTAGAGTATCAGCGTACCACAGACACCAATAACGCCCAGCAGGCCACCTATGAGCAGACGAGTGATACGTTTCTGCAGTGGCACCGTTCGCTTGATAGCAGCAAAGAGCATGGCGACGAGCAGCCCAGGTATTCCAATGGTGGCCGTGTTCACTCCTACTGCGTACCACCCGCCATGACTCAGCAAGAATGCCTGTAGTGTCAATGCGATAGCCACCGCCAGCCCTACCCGGGTGCCAAGCAGCATCCCTGCCATGCCATTGAGCAGCAGATGTACCTTCGCCCCGGGAATGGGAGGATGAATCAGCGAGGCGATGAACAGAATTGCCGTGAAGACTCCGGTCTTGGCCACTTCCTCTTCACGCAGGCGATAACACCCCATCACCAGCAACCCCACCATGACAACAAAGCCGATGGCAAGTGTTGCAGGAGCCAGCACGCCATCAGCAATGTGAACAGCCCAGAGCATCAAGCTGCTCCCGTGCCGTAGTGCTTGAGGAGGCCATCTAGCACTTCCTTCAGAAACCTTGTCAGCTCCATCGCCGGGAAATTAGCCGTCTTCTGAAACTCGAAGATGGCTTCATCAATCTTGGGCTTAGTGGTATTGAATTCAGCATTGATGGATACACTTTCGAGCCGCGTGATATTGAACTGCCCCTTCACACAATAGGTGATGACTTCGAGCGCCTTCGCCTGCTTGGTCTTGATGCGGAGCCAGAAGGCTTTGCAGTTTGACGGCTTGATGTGGATGGCATCGCGAAGGTTAAAGTTGATCTCAGCCTCGCTATCCAGCTTACCCACGATGGTGAGTAACTGCTTGAGTAAGCCCTGCTCCCACTGGCACCCCTGCCCAGGTGGGAAGCCTTTGGTTGATTGATGCCATTGCTCGCCATTCTTGGCCCAGGGCATGAGCGATTCGATGTTGCTTTCGAGTTGGTTCGTCACCGAACTGAATGAACGCAAGGCCTCAGCCAGGAAACGAGTGAATGCCGGCTTCTCGAGGTCTTCCTGCTTGTAGATGCCAATCTCGACGTTCTGCCAGGGGCCTTTCGGGTTACTGACCCTGATGCGGCGCTGGCCACTGTGAGCGACCATGCCCGGTATCTTGAGTAGATCGGGGAGCTTGAGTTGCGATTCGAGCGCCGCTTCCTGAAACGCATTCTTGGCTACTCGGAACGTCAGCCAGAGGAGGTACTCTTCGGAGGTAGAGGCATGCAGGAACCAACCCCGACTCTTGGTCTTGTGGGCAATCTCGACCGTCGTCCGATGGCTCCAATTGACATCACCCAGCGTCTCACTTTTGAGCGCCAGAATCTGCTCGATGGCATATTCGAGAGCTGCACCTTCCCACTTGCACTGCTTGCCTACAAGTGTGACACGGTCATGACAATGCCACTTCGGCCCATCCGATTCCCAAGGCATGGCAATGTTGCCTGCATCGGTCTGGGCCAGCGTCAGCGGTGCTTCGATGGGGATGATGGCCTGCTGAACGCCCTTATATCGTTCCCGCTCAGCATAAGGGCCATCTTCCAGTATTTCCTGCAAGATCGGCATCGTCACGGAATTGTTCGGATGGGCCACCACCCACTCGGGGGTGCCTTCTGTGACAATCCGTCCGCCTGCTTCACCCGCTTCGGGGCCAAGGTCAATCACCCAGTCTGCAGACTTGATGACATCGAGATTGTGCTCCACAACGATGACCGTGTTACCCAGGTCAACCAGCCGATGCAACACTTCGAGAAGCTTGCGAATGTCATCGAAGTGCAACCCCGTGGTCGGCTCATCCAGTACGTAGAGCGTCTTGCCTGTATTCGGGCGACCCAACTCTGCAGCCAGCTTCACTCGCTGTGCTTCACCACCAGATAATGTGGGTGCGGCTTGCCCCAACTCGAGGTAATCGAGCCCGACATCGGCGAGGGTTTGCAGCAAAGCCTTGATGCGAGGTACATTCGTGAACACTTCGAGTGCCTGCTTGATTCGCATGTTCAACACTTCGGAGATGTTGAATCCCTTGTAGCGAATCTCCAGCGTTTCCGGTGAGTAGCGGGCACCATTGCATACATCGCAGGTCACCCACACATCAGGCAGGAAGTGCATCTCGATCTTCTTCTGCCCCATGCCCACGCAAGCTTCACACCTGCCACCAGGCTGATTGAAGCTGAACCGCCGAGGCTGATAGCCCCGCACCTTGGCATCAGGCACTTGAGCGTAAAGCTGACGGATGAGATCGAACACCCCCGTATAGGTGGCTGGGTTCGAACTGGGTGCATTTCCAATAGGTGACTGATCGACGTTGATGATCTTGTCGATGAACTCCAGCCCGGTAATTTCACGAAACGCCCCGACAGGCATCTGAGCCCGATGCAACTTCCTGGCAAGGGCCGGGTAGAGCACATCCTGCACCAGCGAACTCTTTCCCGAACCGCTCGGGCCTGTGATGGCGATCAGACTGCCGAGCGGGAAGCGAACATCAATATCTTTCAGGTTGTGATGGAAGATGCCCTGGAATGCAAGCCACTGCGTTTTCGGGGTGGTGATGGAATCATCAGTGATGTTAGCCCGGCGGTTGCTCGGTACCGGAATCGACAGCCGATTGGCTAGATATCCACCGGTGAGCGAGTCCTTCATCTTGGATACTTTGGCTGGCGCTCCCTGGGCGGTGATGGTTCCGCCATCAATTCCAGCCCCCGGACCGAAATCGCAGAGGTAGTCAGCCTTCTTGATCACTTCGCGATCATGCTCAACGAGGATGAGGGTGTTGCCCAGGTTCTTAAGCTTCTCGAGGGCGACGATCAGACGACGGTTGTCGCGAGGGTGCAACCCGATGGTGGGTTCATCCAGCACATACAGCACGCCAGTGAGGCCGCTGCCGATCTGACTGGCTAGACGAATACGCTGGGCTTCACCACCAGAGAGTGTGGGGGCAGAGCGATTCAGAGTGAGGTAATCGAGCCCGACATCAACGAGGAACTGTAGCCGGCTGGTCACTTCTCGAAGCAAATCGCCTGCGATCTTCTTCTCACCAGCAGTGAGTTTGAGTTTCTTGAAGAAGTCGAGGGCTTCGAGCAGCGATCGCTGCCCCAACTGGCCCATGGTCAGGTTCTGATAGCGGGCTGCTGCTGCATCATCGCGTAGCCGGGCACCATGACAAGTGGTGCATTCCGACTGCATGAGTTGATCGGACAATCGTTGCCTCAGCACATAGCTGACACGGGCCGCTTCATCGATGGCTGGATAGATGCCCTTGTACTGGAAGCGCACCGGTGGTTGGCCCAGTATCCCGGAATCGACTGACACCCATTCACCATCGTTGCCGTGCAGCACAACCCGCTTAGCTGCGTTGCTGAGATCGTTGTACTCAGTGTCCAGCGAGAAGCAGTTCGCCTCACTGAGTGCATCGAGCATAGGCATCATGCCAGGTATTGAGGTGGTAGGCCAGTTGCTCAGAGCGCCATCCCGCAAGCTCGCCTGTGGATCACGGAAAAGCGCAGTGTGACTGGTCCCTTGACGAACGCCCAGCCCTTCACAGGTTGGACACCAGCCGAGCGGGCTATTGAACGAGAAGTGATGAGGAGCCAGCGGCTCGAAGCTGCGGTTGCACTTGGAACAGGCAAGGTGCTGACTGTAGCGTTCCACCTTCCACTTCTTCTCAGGCACGCCATCTTGAACATGGGCGACCAGCATCACGCCTTTGCCGAAGCTGAGGGCTG
>WBZX01000267.1_pt1 | contig 49653 bp, 49 predicted proteins | sample 5204211 | NCBI WGS metagenome assembly WBZX01 (sample SAMN12344362, study PRJNA552823) | activated sludge metagenome | biome: Activated sludge suspended growth; feature: Nitrification reactor; material: Wastewater; isolation source: activated sludge from nitrification reactor of wastewater...
CCAGAAGCGCACCCAGGAAGGCCTCTCGCGCTACATCGCCAATCTCCTCAAGACCATCCGACAATCCGAATGCTCCAGCTACATCCAGAGTGCCGGATAGGCTCACGTCAAAACGTGAAAGGCTCTAGCTTGCTGCAACGTCAGATCTGGCTCTTGAAACGCTCGATCAGCCATTGCGCGGCAGGACCGGGCGGCGTGTCGGTGCGATACAGCGCTTTCAGCGGGTAGATCGCTTCCGACCACTCGGGCAGATCGAGTTTGACCAGTCGGCCGGCGTCGAGGTCGCCTTGCACCATCGCCGCCGGCATGTTGCCCCAGCCGACACCGGCCAGCAGCAAGGCGTGCTTGGCGCCGAGGTCGGCGAGACGCCAGCTCTTCATGCTGATGACGCCGAAGTCCTGTCCTTCCGTGAGCTTCGAGCGGTCGGTCAGCACGAGCTGGATGTGGTTGCGCGCTGCGCCGGGCGTCTGCCTGCCCGGGCGTGCCAGCGGATGGAACGGCGCCGCGACGGGGACGATCTCCACGCCGCCGATGGCGATGCGCTCGAGGCCGGTCGTATCGACATGCAGCGGACCGCTGATGCCGACAACAGCCGCGCGCTCGGACACGAGCTGCGTGATGGCGCCCAGGGTTTCGACATGAAGGCGCAGCGGGACGGTCGGGAACGTCGCCTGAAACGCCTGCAGGGCATCGACCAGGCGGCTGGTCGGCAGCATGACATCGACCGCGACCGAGACTTCCGCTTCCAGGCCTTCGAGCAGGCCCTTCACCTTGGCGCGCAGCATGTCGACGCTATGGGTCACGGCTCGCGCCTCCGCGACGATCGCGCGGCCGGCCTGTGTCAGCTCCGGCTTGCGCGTCGCCACGCGGTCGAACAGCGGCAGGCCGAGCTGGGCCTCGAGATTGTCGATCGCGTAGGTGATGGCCGATGTCGCACGGTTCAGCCGGCGGGCCGCCGCCGCAAAGCTTCCGGCATCGACCACGGTGAGCAGGACCTGGAGCTGGCCGAGGGAGGGAAAGCCGGGTTCAGGCATTTCTAAAATTCTGAAAAGATTATTAATTATTATACAGATTTTCAGATCAAGAGGGAGTCCCTACATACGCCTTCGACGAGAGGAGGGCGTCTCACATGATGAATTCAAAGCGAACCGTCGCTTCGGTCCATGAGGCTTTCCGGACCCTCGAAGGCGATGGGTTCGAAGTCCGCCGGGCTATCCCGTCGGCGGCCTACGAGGGTATCGGCCCCTTCATTTTCCTCGATCAGTTCGGGCCGATCGACGTGCAGCCGGGCGAGGCGAAAGGCGCTTCGGCGCACCCGCACGCCGGCATCGAGACACTGACCCTCCTACTGGAAGGCAGCCAGCGGCATAAGGATAGTCTCGGCAACACCAGCGCCATGCATCCGGGCGAGGTCCAGTGGATGCGCGCCGGCCGCGGCGTGATCCACGACGAAGGCCCCGACGAGGCGATGCGCCGCGACGGCGGGCATGTCCATGGCGTGCAGCTCTGGATCAACATGCCCAAAGGCGAGAAGCACGCCGAGCCGTCCTATCGCCACGTACAGGCCTCGGAGATCCCGACCCTGCAGAACGGGGATGGTCGCGTGCGGACCCGCCTCGTTGCCGGCACGCTTGGCGATCTGGTGGGGCCGATTGCGACCTCGGGCCATCCCTTCGTTGTGCATACGTCGCTGAAGGCCGGCGCCGAGGCCGAACTCGAAACAGGCAACGCACAGGAGCTTGCAGTCTACGTCATGGTCGGCGCCGTGCGCATCGACGGCGACGACAGGCGCATCGCCGCCGGCCAACTGGCGCGGCTGACGGCCGGCCAGATCGTGCTCTTAGTCGCTGCGGAAGACAGCGAAGTGTTGCTGATCGGCGGCGATCCGCTCGACGCACCGATCCTGCGTCACGGACCGTTCGTCATGAACTCCATCGCCGATCTCGAACGCGCGGTTCGCGACTATCACGCCGGCCGCATGGGCCGCATCGACAGCTGAGTTTCCGCAACCCCCAACCTCAATCCTAACCTCAACAGTGAAAGACGAGTGGAGAGTGTGATGACCAAGGTTCTTGTTCTCTATTATTCGAGCTACGGCCACATTGAGACGATGGCCAAGGCAGTTGCCGACGGTGCCCGCGAGGCCGGTGCTCAGGTCGACATCAAGCGCGTGCCCGAGACCGCGCCGGAGGCGGTGGCCAAGGCTGCCCATTTCAAGCTCGACCAGGAGGCGCCGATCGCCAAGGTCGAGGACCTGGCCAACTACGACGCGGTGGTCGTCGGCGCGGGCACGCGCTTTGGCCGCATGTCTTCGCAGATGGCCAGCTTCCTCGATCAGGCCGGCGGCCTGTGGGCCAAGGGCGCGTTGAACGGGAAGGTGGGAGGTGCCTTCACCTCGACGGCGACGCAGCATGGCGGCCAGGAGACGACGCTGTTCAGCATCATCACCAACCTGCTGCACTTCGGCATGGTGATCGTCGGGCTCGATTACGGTCATGCCGGTCAGATGACGCTCGACGAGATCACCGGCGGTAGCCCCTACGGCGCCACGACCATCGCCGGCGGTCAAGGCCAGCGCCAGCCTTCGGAGAACGAGTTGGCCGGCGCCCGCTACCAGGGCCGCAAGATCGCCGAGACGGCGAAGAAACTCGCTGCCTAACGATCGCCGGGACCTTTCTGGGAACTGAAGAAGCAGCCGGCCCAACCGGGCCGGCTGTTCGCTTTGGGCCCGCTACTGACCGTCAGGTCTTCAAGAAGGCCAAGAGGAGCCGGTTGACCTCCTCTGGCTGCTCCTGCTGCACCCAGTGGCCAGCACCTTCGATCAGGTGGATTTCCTTCATGTTAGTGCAGGCACTCTTCTGCATCTTTTCCAGTGCACCGGGGGCCTGATAGTTGCCCCAGTCGCTCTTGCCTGAAATGAAGGTCGACGGCTGATCGATGGTGCGGCCGGTGAAGATTTCGAGTTCCGGCGTCACGCGGCCGCTGGTGCGGGCACGATACCAGTTCAGTCCGCCCTGGAAGCCGGTGCGCTGATACTCGCCGCTATAGACTTTCAACTCGGCGTCCGTCAGCCATTTGTTGGCTGCGATCTCGGCAGCACTCGGCATTTCCCTGGCGACCGACTCGGCCATGCCGTCGGCAAGATCCATGATGTAGTAGGTCGGCATCTTGGCCAGCTCTTCGGCGATCCAGCCCTTGAGTTCGTACGGCTTGTTCGCCTTCCAGTCGGCGCTCTTGTAGTGATAGTAAGCGCGCAGGAAGTCGTGCAGGCCCTGCTTGGCATGCCATTGATTCTCGTTGGCCTCGCGCGTCGACTGATACCACTGGTAATGTTTGCGCGGCCGGGGCAGCGCCGCCATCGCGGCATGGATGTCCGGCGCCTTTGCTGCCGGCGGCTTGCCGTCGGTGTCGAACGGCACTGCCGTGGGCCCTGCGAAGGGCGCACTCATCAACGCCATGCGCTTGAAGATATCGGGCCGCGCCAGAGAGGAGTAAGAGGCGACGGCCGAGCCGAAGTCGTGACCGACCGCAGCCTCGGCCGTGCAATGACCCAGCGCATAGAGCACGCCGATCGCATCGCGCAGCAGGTTGGTGAACCGAAAGCCGGTCTGGTCCGCGTCGTAGTCCGCGCTCCAGCCGGTCGTGCGGCCATAGCCACGCAGGTCCGGGGCGATCGCGTGATAGCCCGCGGCGCCCAGTGCCGGCAGCACCTTGCGCCAACTGTAGGCGAGTTCCGGAAAGCCGTGAAACAGCATCACGGCCGGCCGGCCGCGCGGCTCGAAGCCGGCTTCCAGGATGTGGATGTCCAGGCCATTGATGTCGGGAAGAATGCGGCTGCGCACACCGGCAGGCAGGACGGAGGAGGGGAGCGGTTCCATGGTCTTTGTGTCCGAAGCTTGAACGAAAGGAAGTGCGAGCCTACTTTGACGACGTCGAAAAAGGCAGGCCGGTGTGGTTTAGCCCGGCGCTTTCGTCCGCTCTGCGGGCGTTAGTCCTAATGGGAGTTTCGCTCCTTTGCCTCGCGCCCACGCACGCCCGCGTCGGCGAACAAGAGGGACGTAGACCACGCAGCAGCAGATTTCCGTGATAAGGCTCGGCGTCGCCGACCTGGCGCGCTCCAAGCGCTTCTATGTCGACGGCTTCGGCTGGAAGCCGGCTTTCGAGAATCCCGAGATCGTCTTCCATCAAACGAATGGATTGGTATTCGGCACTTGGCTCTCGGCGGCACTGAGCGCCGATTTCCGGCAGGAGAGCTGATCCTCCGGAGGCTTCAGCCTGGCACACAACGTTGCGTCACAAGAAGGTGTCCAGCCCTTGATCGATCGATTGGCGCAAGTCGGCGACCGGGTGCTGCGGCCGGCCGACGCGCCGCCGCATGGTGGTTTCCGCGGCTACGTCGCCGATCCCGACGACCATGCCTGGGAAATCGCTTGGAATCCCGTCTGGCCGATCGCCGACGATGGTCGGGTCACCTTTGCGATCTGAATAATCCTAAACTAGGTGGTTGAATAATATGATCGAGGCATTATATTCAATAATATGGTTGAATATAATGCCTCGGCTCTCAATCGCGTGTTCCATGCGCTCGCCGACCCCACTCGTCGCGCTATGCTGCGCCAGTTGGCTGATGGCGAGCACAGCGTGGGCGAGCTTGCCGAGCCATTCGACATGTCCTTCGCAGCAGCGGCCAAGCACGTGAAAGTGCTGGAAGAGGCGGGTCTTCTCAGCCGGACAATCGAAGGCCGCACGCATCGTTGTCGCATTGAGGCGGGGCCACTGGCCGAAGCCGACCGCTGGCTTGCCTACTATCAGCGCTTCTGGGCGGCCCGCCTCGATGATCTTGAAACCGCACTGCTGCGTCACGCGCATCAGAAGAAGAGGAGTCGCAAATGACGACTGCATCCGACGGCTACGGCCAGATCGTCGCCCCCGCCGAAGTGCGCTTCGAGCGGCTGTTGCCGGGGCCTATCGAAACGGTCTGGGAGTTTTTGACGGACGCAGAAAAGCGCGGCGAATGGCTCGCATCCGGTCCGATGGAGCTCAAGGTCGGCGGCAAGGTCAAACTCGCCTTCAAGCATGCCGATCTCTCGCCCCACAAGGCGCCGGCGCCTGAGAAGTACAGGAATCTCGACGCCAAGGGGCACGAGAGCAACCACGAGATCACGCAGATCGACCCACCGCGCTTGTTGGCGATGACCTGGCCGAAGAGCTCGGAGGTGATCTTCGAGCTGAAGCAACAGGGCAGCCAGGTCCTGCTGACGGTGACCCATCGCCGGTTGGCAAGCCGAGAGGAGATGATCGACGTCAGCGGTGGCTGGCACACGCATCTCGACATACTGGTCGAGCGCGCCAACGGACGGACGCCTCCTGCCTTCTGGATCGTCTTCGGCGATATCGAGCAGGCCTACGAAAAGCGCTATCCCAGAGACTAAAATGTCGTCTCAGGTGGCACATATTCGCTCTGTGCTGCTGAGCTCTCGCGAATATAAATAATCCGTGAACGCGAGAGTCGACGGCCGCGAGGCCCGGTACCGGGAGACGTTTTTGGCGGCGATGGACAACTCGAAGCTGTTGGAGACCATCGGCGCCCTCTACGACTGCGTTGCCGAGCCCGATCTCTGGCAAGCCGCCCTGGGCCGAGTCACGGAGATGACGGACAGCGTGTTGACCATGCTGGCCGTCATGGACCCTGTGAAGAAGACGGCGCGGTTCTCGGCAGTTCACGGCGATCCGATCGTGCTCGAGCCGCTCGTTTCGACCTATGCGGCTCATGTGCCGTTCTATTCGATCCTGCCCAAGTTCGAACTCGACGTGCCGCTCGATTTCGATGCGCTGTGCAATCTGTATGGTCCTGACGGCTACGACGTCTGGTACGCGAGCCGCACCTATACGGAATGGATGCAGCCCAATCGCTTCCGGACGGGCTTCAATCTTGCGGTGATGAAGCGCGACGAGTTTGTCGGTGCGCTCACCACCATCACCCGCGACGATATGCCGGCGACGCCGGCCAGCAAGGCGCGGCTGGCGCAACTTGCGCCGCACATCCGGCGCGCCGTCAGCATCGCGGACCTGTTCGAGGTGAAGCAGCGCAGGTCCAGGATCTTCCAGGAGGTGATCGACAATCTGGCGCATCCTGTCCTCATCGTGACGGGTGACATGCGCCTCCTCTACGCCAACACCGCGGCCGAGGTTCTCTTGCGGGACGAGGCGTTCATCCGGCAGGCCGAGGGCCGGCTCGTCATTGCCTATGCACCGGCGCAGGCGTCGATAGTGCATGCCGTAGAACTCGGGAACCGCAACGAGGTTCTGCTCGGAACGGCTGGAATCGGCGTACCGCTCGTCAAGTCGGACCGGCCGTCGATCGTCCATGTGCTGCCGCTGGCGCAGCGCCATCACACGGGCATGTCTCCGCAGGCGACAGCGGCGATCTTCATCGCGACGCCCGGGACCAATCCCATCCCGGCCATCGAAGCGATTGCGGCCCTGTTCGGCCTGACGGCAGCGGAAAAGCGGGTCGCGGCCCTAGCGGCCGAAGGCATGACGCGCCGAGAGATCGCCGAGGCAAACGGCGTGTCCGACCATACCGTGAAGACCCAGCTCGGCGTCGTCTACGACAAGACCGGCACCCGCGATCAACGGCAGTTGCAGTTGCTGATGCGTGAACTCACGCCCCCGATCCGGACGGGCCCGCCGGACGGGCGCGACGAAGTCTGACTGGGCTTATCGTCGTGCATCACCCTATAGGGCGATGCCTGTTCCATCAGCCATCCGATATTGCCTCCTCCCGGTTCGTCGTCGGGGAGAGTGCAAGTGTCGGTCAATCGTTGGAAGCTACGTCTCTCGGTGTCGGCATTGGCACTCATGGCCACGACGGCCCCGGTATCGGCGCAGAGCGTCTGGGCCGGAGCGATCGACAACGACTGGTTCAAGGCCGGGAACTGGGCGCCGGCCATCCTTCCCACCGGCCCCACATGGGTCAATTCCAACACGCCGGGTCCCATCATCGACGGCGGGCCTGCGGTGTTCTTGACAGGCCTTACGGTCATTGCCCGGGATGTCGGCACGACAGGCAGCCTGGTCGTTCGCAACTTCGGCTCCCTTACCACCGAATCCGCCCGGATCGCCTTTTCGCCGGGTTCGGTCGGGACGGTGACCGTCGACTCGGCGGGCTGGCTCGTCGACACCAGCCTGGTCGTCGGCAGCGCTGCTAGCGGCGCCCTGACGGTCGTCAACGGCGGTACCGTGGGCACTGGCACCTATCTCACGATCGCCGATCAGGAAATCGCCACCGGCGTCGTGACCGTCGACGGATCGGGGGCGACCTTGGTTGTCGGGCAGGCGCTCGAGGTTGGATGGGCCGGCAACGGCACCCTCGACATTCGCAACGGTGGCGGCGTGATCAGTGGCGTTGGACGGATTGCTTCGGGCGAAGGTTCGTCCGGTACCGTGACGATCGATGGCGCCGGTTCGATCTGGAACAGCAGCGATGTCGTCACGATCGGCAACTTCGGCAACGGCATCATGACGGTTCGCAACGGCGGGGCGATTTCTGCAGCAGGCGGCTTCGCCATTGCCGTAGATCCCCAGTCTGTGGGCGCTCTCAATATCGGGGCGGCGGCGGACGATGCTGCCGCGGCGCCCGGGACGGTAGCCGCGGCGATTATCCAGTTCGGTGCGGGGGATGGAAGGGTCGTCTTCAATCATACCAGCGCCGGCTACGCCTTCGCGCCGGTCATGATTGGTGACGGCAGGATCAACCAGATCGCCGGCACGACGATCCTGACCGGAAATTCCGGCGGCTTCACCGGAAACACCAGGGTGAGCGGCGGTCAGCTCATCGTGAATGGCTCGCTCGCCGGGTCGAACATCACCGTGTCGGGCGGTGTGCTCGGCGGCACCGGAACGCTCGGCGATGTCGGCCTCCATCCCGGCGGCATGGTGGCGCCCGGCTTTGCATCGATCGGTACGCTGACCGCGGGCAACTTCGGCCAGGCGCCCGGTTCGGTCTATCAGGTCGAACTTGCCTCTAATGGGACGGGCGACCGGATCAATGTCGGCGGCGTCGCCGAGCTCATCGGCGGCTCGGCGCTGCAGGTCGTCAAGGCGGACAGTGGCCCCTACGTCCTCGGCACGCGCTACACGGTGCTGACGGCGAACGGTGGCATCTCCGGAACGTACGTGCTCACGGGCGACACTCAGATAACCGCGTTCCTAGGATTCGTCGCAGCCTACGACCCCACCAATGTCTATGTCGATGTCCTGCAGAACCGTTCCTTCGCGGTAGCGGCGCAGACATCAAACCAGCTCAATACGGCGGCCGCTCTCGGAACGCTGCCGACCTCGGGTCCACTTGCTGGCGCCATCCTCGGCCTTCCGAACGATGTCGCGGCCCAGTACGCCTTCGACCAGCTCTCGGGAGAAGCCCGCGCCTCGATCAAGAGCGTCCTGATCTCCGACAGCCAGTTCGTGCGCGACGCCGCGTTCGGCCGTCTGCGCAGCGTATCCGCCAGTCCGGGGACGGCGATGGCGTCGACCGCAGGTCAGGTCGCGTGTGAGGCGGCAACGTCGTGCGCCACCATCGACCGCGTGACGTTCTGGACCCGCGCCTTCGGCTCCTGGGGGCGTTGGAACGGCACCGGCAATGCCGCCGCCCTGTCGCGCGATACGGGCGGCTTCTACCTGGGTGCCGATGTTGCTGTCCTAGAGGACAAGGCACGCGCCGGCCTCCTCGTCGGCTACAGCCGGTCGAGCTTCCAGGTCGGCAACCGCAGTTCTTCTGGCGCCAGCGACAACTTCCATCTCGGTCTCTACGGCGGCACGCGCTGGGGCGACCTCGCGGTTCGTCTGGGCGTTGCCCATACGTGGCATTCGCTCTCGACCAGCCGCTCCATCGTCTTTCCCGGCTTTGCCGACTCGACCAAAGGCAACTACACGGCCGGCACGACCCAGGTCTTCGGCGAGGTGGGTTACGGACTGCGGATGGGGCGAGCTGCCTTCGAGCCTTTCGCCAATGCAGGCTATGTTAGCCTGCGGACCGATGGCTTCAGAGAGACGGGCGGTGCGGCCGCCTTGACGAGCTGGGGATTGGTCAACAGCGCCACCTTCACCACTCTGGGCATACGCGCCTCGACCGACTTCACGCTGGGCGGCATCGACGCCACCGTAAGGGCGAGTGCGGGCTGGCGGCATGCCTTCGGCGATACGACCCCTGCGGCGATCTTCGCCTTTGCCGGCGGCGGGACATTCACCACCTTGGGCGTGCCGATCGCGCAAGACGCCGCCGTCGTCGATGCGGGCTTCGACTTCCGCCTCGGGCCCAATGCCAGTCTCGGAATCTCCTATGGCGGGCAGTTCGGCGCCGGCGCGCTTGATCAATCCGTCCGCGGCAACCTCAGCATAAAGTTTTGATCGATGTGAGGTCGGGCCTACGGGGTGGCGATCTGGTGCTCGTACTGCGGCTCGTCGCTGTAGATGACCTGGCTTCGCGCGTGCGTCTCGCGCTCCAGGCACGCTCGATAGTCGGCCGTCGTCGGCGCCAGTCCGTAAGCCAGGCAGGCATCGCGCGAATCGGCCGTCATGCGCGCCAGCGAGTAGGCCAACTCCGGCCTGCCCCATTCGAGGGCGCGTGTGGCTTGTGCCAAGCAATACTCGTAGCCGACCGAGGTGGAGCCGATGCCCTGGTCCAGGCAGATGCGATCGGCCCGGCTTTGAGCCGAGACAGGCGGCGTCGACGGAACGATGGAAGCGGCAAGGGCCACAAGAAGGGTGCTGACGAGGGCGAGGCCCGCCCAATGGTGGGTACGAGTCATGGACTCCTCCACGCTGATGAATTGAAAGTGGTGCTTAAGGAACGCGCCGGCAAGGGCGTGGTTGCCCTTGTCCACTTTCCGCCGCATTCAAGACGCGGCGCGTCTCGGGCACGATCTTGTCCCGTCTGCAGGTCCCTTTGGGACGCCGCGGATCAGCGCTCAGTAGCTCTTGGGCAGGCCCAGAACGCGCTCCGCGACATAGCAGAGGATGAGCTGTTCGCTCACCGGCGCTATGCGCGCGATCATGACTTCGCGCAAGAAGCGCTCGACATGGAACTCCTTGGCGTAACCGTAGCCGCCATGCGTCAGGATCGCCCGCTCGCAGGCATCGTAGGCTGCGCGTGCGCCGAGATACTTGGCCGAGTTCGCCTCGGCGCCGCACTCCTTGCCGTTGTCGTAGAGCCAGGCGGCCTTGAAAGTCATCAGGTTGGCTGCTTCGAGCGCCATCCAGCTCTCGGCCAGGGGGTGCTGGATCGCCTGGTTCTTGCCGATGGGGCGGCCGAACACGACACGCTCCTTGGCGTACTGCGTGGCGCGCGCCAGGGCGGCCTTGCCGATGCCGATCGCCTCCGCGCCGATCAGGATGCGCTCGGGGTTCAGCCCGTGCAGGAGATAGTGAAAGCCTTTGCCTTCCTCGCCGATACGATCTTCCAGCGGCACTTTCAGGCCGTCGATGAACACCTGGTTGGTGTCGATCGCCTTGCGGCCCATCTTGTCGATCTCGGTGACCTCGACCTTCGAGCGGTCGAGATCGGTGTAGAAGAGCGACAATCCGTCGGTCGGCTTCTTGCACTTCTCCTTGGGCGTGGTGCGTGCGATCAGCAGCATCTTGTCGGCGACCGAGGCGGTTGTCGTGAAGGTCTTCTTGCCGTGCACGATATAGCCGTTACCGTCGCGCTCGGCCTTGGTGTCGAGTGCCGTGGTGTTGAGCCCGGCGTCGGGCTCAGTGACGGCAAAGCAGCCCTTGACCTTGCCCGCGATGATGTCCGGGAGGATGCGCTTCTTCTGCTCTTCCGTGCCGAACACCACGATCGGGTTCGGCCCGAAAATATTGAGATGGATCGCCGACGCGCCTTGCAGCGCCGCGCCCGACTCCGCCACCGTCTGCATGACCAACGCTGCCTCGGTGATGCCGAGGCCTGCGCCGCCATATTCCTCCGGCATGGCGATGCCCAGCCAGCCAGCATCCGCCATCGCCTTGTAGAAGTCGTTGGGGAAGCCGCCTTCCTTGTCCTTCTTCAGCCAGTACTTGTCGTCGAACTGGGCACAAAGCTTGGCCACGCTGTCCTTGATGGCAAGCTGGTCTTCGGTGAAGGCGAATTCCATGGTGTTACCTGTTAAGTCCTAGCCACTGCATCATGATCGGGTTGAACTGTTCCGGCCGCTCGACATTCGGCAAGTGCCGCGCCCTGGTGATATCTTCGTAGCGCGCGCCCGGAATCTTGGAGGCGATCAGCCTGTTGCGATCCGGCGGCGTTGCCTGATCGTCGTCTCCGCAGACGACGAGGGTGGGTGTCTTGATGGTGGTGAGCCGGTCCAGATAGTCGAAGTTCTGGATCGCCGCCGCGCAACCCAGGAAGCCCGCGCTCGACGTCCCGCAGATCGTCGAATGGATTTCCTTCCAGCGCTGCGGGTTCGCTCCTTTGAACTCGGCCGTGAACCAGCGCTCCATGTTGCCGTCGGCCAGCAGCGCCGTGCCGCCCTTGCGGACCGCCGCCTTGCGCTGATCCCATAGGCCGGCCGAGTCGTCGGGCGAAGAGGGATGCGTGTCGCAGAGCATCAACGACTTCAGTCGCTCCGGATAGGCCAGCGCAAATCCCTGGCCGATCATACCGCCGATCGACAGGCCGATGTAATGCACCCGGGCGATGCCCAGGAAATCGAGGGCAGCCTTCACGTCAGCTGCCAGCGCGTCCATCGTGTAGTCGCCGTCGACCGGCTGGCTGCCGCCGTGGCCGCGCATGTCCAGCCGCAGGACGCGATAGCCGGCGGCCAGGAGCGGCACGAGCTGTTCGTTCCACATGCCGCCATCGGCCGCCAGCGAATGGGTGAAACAGACCACCGGCGCGTTCTGCGGGCCGGCGACGTCGAAGTAGATCTTGTGGTCGTTATGGGAGAGGAGCATGACCCTTCCTCACATCGCCGAAATGCCGCCGTCGATCACGACTTCCGAGCCGGTCATGAAGCTCGATTCGTCGGAAGCGAGGAAGACGAGCGCCCAGCCCACTTCCTCGGGCCGGCCAAGGCGGCCGATCGGGACCTGCTTGCCGAGCTTCTGCTGCATCAGGTCCTGGCCGAAGCGGTCGCGATACTTGTCGAGGATCGGCGTGTCGATGAAGGTGGGATGCACCGAGTTGCAACGGATGTTGTAGCCCGACTTGGCACAATGCAGCGCCACCGATTTGCTCAGCAGGCGCACGCCGGCCTTGGCCGAGTTGTAGGCCGCCATGTTGGCGCCGGCGATGATGCCGGAGATCGACGAGATGTTGATCACCGAGCCGCCGAGCCGGCCGGTGTGCTTCTTGATTTCGGAGACGCCGTGCTTGCAGCCGAGGAAGACGCCGTCGAGATCGATGGCGTGAACCTTGCGCCACTCCGCGAGCTCGATCTCCTCGACGGTTTTGCTGAGGCCGATGCCGGCGGAGTTCACCAGCACGTGCAGCGCACCGAACTTGTCGACCGCTTCCTTGATCGCCGCCCTCCAGTTGTCTTCGCTGGTGACGTCGAGCTTCACGAAATGACCCGAAGAGCCCAGCTTGTCGGCCATGGCCTTGCCGCGGTCCTGGGCGATGTCGGCAACGACGACCTTGGCGCCTTCCTGCACCATCAGCGCTGCGGCATTGGCGCCGAGGCCCGACGCGCCACCTGTAATCAAAGCCACCTTGCCGGCCAGACGATCCGTCATTTCTTCTTTCCTCCCGAAATAGCTTCCCGATGAGCGATGTAGGTCGTGGCGGCCACGATGATCGCGGCGCCGACGAAGGTCCAGATGTCGGAGGTCTTGCCCCAGACCGCCACGTCCATCAAGGCAGCCCAAACAATGCCCAGGAAGGTGATGGGTTGCAGGGCGGAAATATCGAGGAGGCGATAGGCCCAGGTGAGGAAGAAGTAGCCCATGGTGCCGAAGAACCCGGCCGCCAGGAACAGCAGGAGCTGGGTCGGCGTCGGCATCTCCCAGAACCAGAGGCCGAAGGGCGCAAAGCAGATCGTGGCTATCATCGTCTGCCAGAAGACGACCAAAGCGGGGCTGTCGCGGCCCGACACCGCCTTGGCAACGAGGTTCGAGCCGGCAATCAGCGGTACCGCCCCCAGCATCAGCCATATGCCGGCATTGGCCTCGGCCAGACCGGGGCGCACGATGACGAGCATCCCGAGGAAGCCGATGGCGACGGCCGTCCAGCGCCGGGCATGGACCTTCTCGCCGAGGAAGAGCACGGCGCCCAGCGTAACAAAGATCGGGCCGGTGAAGCCCAGCGCCGCAATGGTCGCCAGCGGCAGCCAGACCACGGCCTGGTACCACAGTGCATAGCCGGAGGCGTGGAACAGGCCCCGAAAGCAATGCAGCTTGAAATCGCGCGTCGCCAAACCTGCGATACCGCCATACCACAACATCGCCGGCGCAATGACGACGACACCGGCCAGCCAGCGTCCCCACGAAACGAGGAGTGGCGGCAGTTCGGTCGCCAGCTCCTTTACCGAAGTGTTGAGCAGCGTGAAGAAGATGCCGGACACCACAGCCACGACGAAGCCGCGGACCGTGCGCGACGGGATGAACCGAGAGAGCGAATCGGGGGAGTCGACGGCGGGAGCAGACATCGGGCAACCGGCTTGCCTGTGCGGTGAACGCCGGTCAACCCGCAGGTTTTGCAGGTCAGTCCAGCGTTACCCGATAACGGCTGATGGCCAGGATCGAGACCAGCAACAGCATGGCCAGCAGGGCTGCCAGCTCGGTCGCGATGTCGTCGAAGCCTGCGCCCTTCAGCATGACCCCCCGAACGACCCGCATGAAATGCGTGGCAGGCAGCGCCTCGCCGATCCATTGCGCCCATACCGGCATGCCGCGGAAAGGAAACATGAAGCCCGACAGCAGAATCGAAGGCAGCATCATGAAGAACGAAGCCTGCATGGCCTGAAGCTGGTTCTGCGTCAGCGTCGAGATGGTAAAGCCGATGGCCAGGTTCACGGTGATGAACAGCGCCGTTCCGACGGAGAGCAGGGCGACGCTGCCCTCGATCGCCACGTCGAAGAGCAGCCGCGAAACGATCAGGATAACGGCGACCTGCACAGCGCCGATCACGATGTAGGGGACGATCTTGCCGATCATGACCTCGAGTGGCCGCACCGGCATGGCGAGCAGGTTCTCCATGGTGCCGCGCTCGCGCTCGCGGGTGACGGCGAGCGCCGTCATCATCACCATGGTCATGGTAAGGATCACGGCAAGCAGACCGGGCACGACATTGAGCCGCGACTTGCCTTCGGGATTGTACCGGCGTTGCACCACGAGCTCGACCGCGTCGGGCTTGGTGCGCAGGCCATTCAGCGGGCCGACGAAATCGTGAGCGGACAGTGCCTGGTTGATCGCGCGTCCGGCGGCGGCAAGCGGGTTGGCTGTGGCCAGGGGATCGGTCGCGTCGGCGTCGATCAGGATCTGCGCACGCTCGCCGCGGATCAGCCGGCGCGTGAAGTCTGAAGGGATGGTCACGACGAACAGCACGTCGCCCTGCCGCAGGAGTGCGTTCGCCTCGTCCTCGCTTTTCGGCTGGTGCGTGAATTTCATATAGCCGGTGTTGGTGAGCGCCGAGAGAACAGTGCGCGTGATCTGGCTCTGGTCGGCGGCTATGACGGCGGTCGGCAGGCGGTGTGGATCGGTGTCGATTGCATAGCCGAACAGCAGGAGTTGCATGATCGGCATGCCGAACATCATCGCGAAGGTGAGGCGGTCGCGGCGGAGCTGGAGCACCTCCTTCACGATGATGGCGGCAAGCCGCTGCCAGGCACCGCGCCACATGGTCAGGCCTGCGCGCCAGGTGCATTGTCGTGCGCCTGTCCCATGAGGTGGATGAAGATGTCCTCCAGTGTCGGCTCGGCCTCCTGCCAGACGACGTTGGAATCGCCCCGGAAGGGTTCTATGGCGTGCTCGAGTTCGGTCCGGTCGGGGCCGCAGACATGGAGCGTCGTGCCGAACGCGGCCGCGGCGCTCACGCCCGGTTCGTCGCGCAACTTCGGCGCAAGCCGATCCGCGCCGGGGCCCGTCGCTATGAACGCGAAGAGGCCGGATTGCCGGATGATGTCCTCGGCGGTGCCGCGTGCCATCAGTTCGCCGTAGGCGATGTAGGCGATCTCGTGACAGCGCTCGGCTTCGTCCATGTAGTGCGTCGACACCAGTACGGTCATGCCTTCGGCGGCATAGGTGTGGATTTCGTCCCAGAACGCGCGGCGCGCCTTGGGGTCGACCCCGGCGGTCGGTTCGTCGAGCAGCAGCAGCTTGGGCTCGTGCAGGACGCAGGTCGCGAGCGCCAGGCGTTGCTTCCAGCCACCGGACAGCGATCCGGCCAGCTGGCTCTGGCGTGTCGTCAGTGCCAGTCGTTCCAGCGATTGATCGACGCGGGCTTTCAGCCGGTCGAGCCCATAGACGCGGCCGACGAATTCGAGGTTCTCGCGAATGGTGAGGTCCTCGTAGAGACCGAAGCGCTGGGTCATGTAGCCGGTCAGGCGCTTGATCGCCTCGCGGTCGCGAACGAGGTCATGGCCGAGGCAGGTGCCGCCTCCAGCGTCGGGCGTCAGCAAGCCGCAGATCATGCGCAGCGTCGTGGTCTTGCCCGAACCGTTCGGTCCGAGGAAGCCGCAGATGCGGCCCCGCTCGACGGAGAGGCTGAAGCGATCGACGACGGTGCGCGTGCCGTAGCGCTTCACCAGATCGTGGACGTCAATCGCCAGGGTCATGGTGCCGTTGCGAACGACTCGACGACGATGGGAAGGCCGGGTTGCAGGGGCATTGCCGGCTTTGTCGGGCGCGCTTCGACCAGGAACACGAGCTTGGTCCGGGCGCTTTGGGAATAGATGACGGGCGGTGTGTACTCGGCGCGCGGTGAAACGTAGATGATCGTGGCCTTGAGGCCGGACGGGCAGGAATCGCAGGTAAAGGAGACTTCGTTGCCGGGGCGGGCCCGCGCGACATCCTCTTCGGGAACGAAGAAGCGCAGCTTCACCCGGAAGTCCGGCAGCAGGGAGACGACAGGCGATCCGGCCGGCACCCATTCGCCGACGTTGAAGAAAGTATTCTCGACCAGCGCATCCTCGGGCGCGACGGGCATCAGATCATCGAGCTTCTTCCTCGCCTGGTCGACATTGGCCTGGTTCTGGACGACCAGCGCCCTGGCGGCCTCGATCTCGTCGGGGCGCGCGGCAAGGTCGCCGACCTTCTCCTGTGCAGCAAGCGATGCGGCCCGCGAACGGAGTTGGCGCACCTGAGCGTCGGCCTGGTCGTAAGCCTGGCGCGTCGTGTAGGCGCGTTCGAGGAGCTGTACCTGACGCTTGAGCTCGGTCTCGGCCAGCGCCAGCGACGCTTCGACCTCCCGGCGTTGGCCGCGGATGACATCCTGTTCTTCCTGCCGCTTGCCAGTCAGCATGTTCTCGTAGCGCGCCCTGGCCTCGGCGAGTGCTGCTTCGGCACGTGCGACCTCGGCCTTGGCAACCACGGGGTCGATCACGAACAGACGGTCGCCTTTCTTCACGCGACCGCCGCGGTCGACCGGCCGTTCGAGCAGCCGTCCGGCGATGGGCGGCGCGATCAGGCTGGTCTCGCCTTCGACATAGCCGAGATAGGTCGATGTGTCGGAGCCGATGCCAACGAACGAAAGCATGCGCTCGCCCCAGACGACATAGGAGACGAGCACGGCAGCGAGCAGCGCCGCGATCACGACGAAGGGCGCGCGTTTCATGGTCAGGTCTCCGGAGCGGGGCGCAACGCGTGCAACATCAGGTCGGCGTGGTGACGGGCCATTGCCCGCACATCGAGTCTTTCCGCGCCGATCGGCTCGAACACTGTACGCCACAGGCCGGCGAGCAACAGGGCTCCCATCAGAGAGCGGACTGTCATCGCCGGATCGACCTTGCGGAACTCTCCTTGCGCAATGCCGCGCGTGATCAACCCTTCGAGAAGGGGCAGGCCGCGGCCGATCACTTCCTTGAGGTAGAAATGGCCGATCTCGGGGAAGGCGCGGGATTCGGCGATCACCAGCTTGGCGATCGAGGCTGCGGGCGTGTCCTCGATGCGTCCGGCCATGAACTCCAGGATGCGGGGCAACAGGCCGGCCACGGGGCCGCGATGGGCGGCCAGCATCGTTTCCACCGTCATGAGGTTGGCCGTGATGGCCTGCCGGATCACGCCCTGGAAGAGGGAGAGCTTGTCGTCGAAGTAGAGATAGATCGCCGCCTTGCTGAGACCCGCCCGCCGGGCGACGTCGTCCAGGCGCGTGCCGGCAAAGCCCGTCTCGACGAACTGGGCGAGGGCGGCATTCAATATTTCCTGCGGCCGTTCGGCCGGGGCGCGACGCTGCTTGACCGGCTTCATACAACTAACTTACTGGTCAGTTAGTTGTAATGCAAGAGGGTGCCGCTGCCGCGGGCGGCAGCCTAGACTGGCCGCCTGGAGGGACCTCCCATGGACACAATGCTCGAAACGTCGTCACGTGCCCGCCGCACGCTCGATCCCAAGCCGGCAACGCCCATCCTGTTCGCCCACTTCGTGCTGCGCTCCTCAAACATCCAGCCGATGATCGATTGGTATTCCACGGTGCTGAACATGCGCGTGGTGCAGCGCACCGATTACATCTGCTTCCTGACCTACGACGACGAGCATCATCGGCTGGGCATCGTGAACCTCGCGGGCCTCACGGCGCCCGATGCGAAGACGGCCGGCCTCGCCCATGTCGCCTACACCATGGCCGATATCGGGGCGCTGCTTTCGACCTATCGTCGCGTGAAGGCGCTCGGCATCGAGCCGTCGCGCTGCATCCATCACGGTCCGACCGTGTCGATCTACTATCGCGATCCCGACGGCAACGGCGTCGAACTGCAGGTCGACCGCTACGCGACCAAGGAAGCGACGGCGGCCTATTTTCAGACGGCCGAGTTCAAGAAGAATCCGATCGGCGTCGCCTTCGATCCCGAGGCGCTGGTTCGGGCCTACGAGGCCGGTGCGCCCGAAAGCGACCTGCTCACCATGCCCGAGGGGCCGCCGGCAGCGCCGCAATCGCCAGCCACGGCGAATTGAGCCTAGTCTAGAACAACCAGACCAGGGCGGTTCCCCCCATGAGGACAAAGAGGATCGCCGTGCCGATGACGAGGCGGTTGGCCGGACGATAGCTGCCGCTCTCGATCATCCTGCCGACATGCAGGTAGTGCCCGATCGCACCGCAGAGCATCGCGATGCCGAGGACGACGAGGCCGATGCCCAGCTTCTCGACATGGCGGTTGGTGAGCTGGCGCACTTCCGGCACGACCTGATGAATTTCTACCAGGAAGAGGCTGAAGCGGTTGATGGCGACGCCGAGCGTCATCACGGCGATCGACGTCCGGATCCAGGCAAGGAACGTCCGTTCGTTGGCGAGATGATCGCTGATGTGTCGGTTAATGGGCGCGTTTTCCACGGCGATCCCTCCGGGCAAGAAAAAGGGCGCGACCCCGAAGGATCGCGCCCCGCTTTTCTCCGTCAAGCGACGGCTTAGTTGTACTTCGAGATCTCGAGGCGGCCGACCTGGTCGCGATGAACCTCGTCCGGGCCGTCGGCCAGGCGCAGCGTGCGCTGGTGGGCATACATGCTGGCCAGCTTGAAGACCTGGCTGACGCCGCCGGCGCCGTGGAGCTGCAGGCAGCGATCCACCACCTTGGAGGTGATGTTCGGCACCGCCACCTTGATCATCGCGATCTGCTGACGGGCTTCCTTGTTGCCGTACTTGTCCATCGCCCAGGCGGCCTTGAGGACCAGCAGGCGGGCCATGTCGATCTCCATGCGCATGTCGGCGACATGGGCCTTGGTGACGCCCATCTCCGAGATGCGCTGGCCGAAGGCGACGCGGCTCTTGGCGCGCTTGATCGCCATCTCGAGCGCACGCTCGGCGACGCCGATGGCGCGCATGCAGTGGTGGATACGGCCTGGACCCAGGCGGCCCTGGGCGATCTCGAAGCCGCGGCCTTCACCCAGCAGGATGGCCGACTTTGGCACGCGCACGTTGTCGTAGACCACTTCGGCATGGCCGTGCGGGGCATCGTCGTAGCCGAACACGTGCAGCATCTTGACGATCTTGATGCCCTTGGCGTCGCGCGGCACGACGATCATCGACTGCTGGCGGTAGGCCGGCGCGTTGGGATCGCTCTTGCCCATCAGGATGATGACCTGGCAGCGCGGATCGCCCATGCCCGACGACCACCACTTGCGGCCGTTGATGACATAGTCGTTGCCGTCGCTCTCGATGCGGCACTCGACGTTGCGCGCGTCGGACGAGGCGACGGCCGGCTCGGTCATGGCGAAGCAGGAACGGATCTCGCCGTTCAGCAGCGGCTTCAGCCACTTCTCCTTGTGCTCCTTCGAGCCGTAGCGGGCGAACACTTCCATGTTGCCGGTGTCGGGTGCGGAGCAGTTGGTTGACTCCGAGGCGATCGAGGAGCGGCCCAGCACTTCGCAGATCGGTGCGTATTCGAGGTTGGACAGGCCCATCGTGCCGTGGGTGTCGCCGGAATCGCGGTCGGCCGGCAGGAACATGTTCCACAGGCCGCGCTTCTTCGCCTCGGCCTTGCATTCCTCTATGATCGGCGGGAGCTGCCAGCGATCCTTGGCCTTCTCCATCTGCTCCTCGTAGACAGGCTCGGCCGGATAGATGACCTCGTCCATGAACTTGTGGAGCTTCTCCAGAAGCGCCTTGGTGCGATCCGAGTATTCGAAATCCATCGCTCTTTCTCCCTTTGTGCTGCGGCGCACTCTGGCCGAAAACGCCGCCAAAGTGAACGGCCATTCAGGTCGGAGACACCGCCCACGACGCCGCATGTCCTGCGGTTTCGGATCGCGGACAGCGTAATCCTCAGTGCGAGTGTATGTCCCGGGGACAGGCTAGTATTCGCCCCTGAGGGAGAATGCCGGTGAACCTTGTCGGGATGAACGAGGGCTTCGTGCTGGTCGCCAAACGCGACTGCCAGACCTGCGAACTGGTGCAGCCGGTTGTGCGCGAGTTGGCTGCCGGGGGGCGCCCCGTCGCGGTCTACAGCCAGGACGATCCGACATTCCCCGAAGGCGTAGCCGGCGTGCGCGACGATCGGGCGCTGGAAGTTTCGTTCCGGCTGGGCATCGAGACCGTGCCGACCCTGATCCGCCTCGAAGGCGGCCGCGAGATCGAGCGCGTGGTCGGCTGGCAGCGCGACGAGTGGCGGGCGCTGACTGGCGTCAATTCGCTGGGCGAGGGGTTGCCGGTATGGCGGCCGGGCTGCGGCTCCAAATCGGTCGAGCCCGGCATCGTCGACGAACTCGAGATCAAGTATGGCGACGTGCCGTTCCAGGCGCGGCGCGTGGAGGTCGGCGAGCACGAGGACGAGTTCGAGGCGATGTATTCGCGCGGCTGGTCGGACGGACTACCGACGGTGCCGCCGACGCGACTGCGCGTGCATCGCATGCTCAAGGGCACGAACCGCGATCCCAAGGAGGTTCTGGGCCTGCTGCCGCCCGACCTGCAGCCGATCACGGTCGAGAAGGTTGCCATCAATGCCGTCATGGCAGGCTGCGCGCCGGAGTACATGCCGGTGGTGATCGCGGCCGTCGAGGCCGCGCTCTCCGAGCCCTTCAACATGCATGGCGTACTGGCGACCACCATGTTCTGCGGTCCGATCGTGATCGTGAACGGGCCGATCGCCAGGGCGATCGGCATGAACGGTCGCGGCAATGCGCTGGGCCAAGGCAACCGCGCCAATGCCACCATCGGCCGAGCCTTGCAGCTTTGCGTGCGCAATGTCGGCGGTGGGCGGCCACAGGGCGTCGACCGCTCGACCCCTGGGGACGCCGGGCAAGTACACGTTCTGCTTCGCCGAGGACGAGGTGGGCTCATGCTGGGAGCCGCTGTCGGTCGAGCGCGGTTTCGCCAGGGGCAGCAACACCGTGACCCTGTTCGCGGGTGACGGGGTACACGGCATCGTCGATCAGCAATCGCGTACGCCGGAGTCGCTGGCACGTACCTTTGCTCTCAGCCTGCGCGGTGTGAATCACTGGAAGCTGGCCCAGGGGGCCGATGCCATCCTGGTGGTGAGCCCCGAACATGAGCGCACCTTCAAGGCGGCGGGCTGGGACAAGGCGCGACTGCGCCAGGAGCTTGACTCTTTGCTCGAACTGCCGGGCGACGAGATCGTCCGCGGCGCAGGCGGCATTGCCGAAGGTATACCGGCCGCGGCGCTGGGCGAGCGCAAGACCATTCCGAAGTTCCGCAAGGGCGGATTGCTGATCGTGCGGGCCGGTGGCGATGCCGGCATGTTCTCGGCCGTGATTGCCGGCTGGGGAGCTTCGGGACCGGTCGGCAGCACGCCGGTCACGCACGCCATCAAGGATTGAGGAGGAAACAGGATGGAACTGCTCGACCCGACATCGGAGATCTCGCCCGTGCGGCGCGCCCGCAAGGTGCCGCCCGACAAGATCGCCGGCCTGACCGTAGGTCTGCTCGATATCTCCAAGCCGCGTGGCAACATCTTCCTCGACCGCATCGAAGAGCGGCTGACGGAAAGGGGCGTGGCGGTGAAGCGCTACAGGAAGCCCACCTTCACGCGCCCCGCGTCCAACGACCTCTCGCAGAAGATCGCCAGCGAGGTCGATCTGGTGATCGAAGGCCTGGCCGATTGAGGGTCTTGCACATCGTGCAGTCTGCACGACATCAAGACCCTCGACGATAAAGGCATTCCCGGCGGCTACGTCGCTTCTTCCGTGTTCGCGGAAGCCAGTGAGGCGCAAGCCCAGTCGCTCGGCTTCGAACCCGGCGTGGTATACGTCCCGCATCCCATCCAGGATCGCACCGACGACGAAATGCGGGCACTCGCCGATCAGGCGTTCGAGCAGGTGTTGGCGCTGATCAAGCGCCCCTAGAGCGCTGCACAATGTGCAGCGCAACACCATGACGCCTCTTGCTGACGGCGCCATTGCATCCCTAAATCGTCAACAATGACGATTTAGGGAGAAACGCGTTGGACAGCGTTATGCAGGCACCGTTCAAGCCCATCGATTTCCTGAGCCGCGACGTGTCGGCGGAACGGCGGCCCGACGGCACGATCGTGCTGCAGTCGAACCACAAGCTGAAGCCTTACGAGAAGCATGTGCCGGCACTGCTTGCACGCTGGGCGGCCGAGGCACCGGATCGGATCTGGCTGGCGCAGCGCCGTGGTCCTGATCGGGAGTGGCTGAAGGTCACCTATGCCGAAGCCAAGAAGCAGGTCGATGCGGCGACGCAAGCGCTGCTCGACCGCGGGTTCGGGCCGGACAAGCCAGTGATGATCCTGTCGTCGAACTCCATCGAATTCGCGCTGCTCACCATGGCTGCCATGCAGGCACGTGCGCCGGTCGCGCCGGTGTCGCCCGCCTATTCGGTGATGAGCCAGGACCACGTCAAGCTTCGCTATGTCTTTGACCTGATCAAGCCCGGGCTAGTCTTCGTCCAGAACGGGGAAATCTACGCCCGTGCACTTGCCTCGCTCGATCTCGAGGGCGTGTTTCTGGTCCATGTCGACAAGGCGCCGCCCAGGATGCAGTCGTTGCCCTGGAGCGAACTGGTCGCCACTCCGCCGACCGCGGCCGTGGCGGCGTCGATCGAGCGGATCGAACCCAAGACGACCGGCAAGTTTCTCTTCACGTCAGGCAGCACCGGCATGCCCAAGGCCGTCATCAACACCCAGGAGATGATGTGTGCCAACCTGGCGATGGGGCAGATGTCGCGTACCCGCAAGGCCAGCGATCCGCCGGCCGTGATGCTCGACTGGCTGCCGTGGAACCATACGATGGGCGGCAACGCGACCTTCCAGGGTAACCTGGCCGACGGCGGCACGACCTATATCGACGACGGCAAGCCATTGCCCGGCCTGTTCGAGGAGACGTTGCGCAATCTGCGCGAGGTTTCGCCGACTTACTTCGCCAACGTGCCGGCGGGCTACGCCATGCTGGCGACGGCGTTGGAGAACGACGACGCGTTGGCCAAACGCTTCTTCAAGAACCTGAATTCGCTCGCCTATGGCGGCGCCACTTTGCCGGACGATCTCTATCAGCGCATGGAGGCGCTGGCGGTGAAGTATACGGGCTATCGGCTGCCCTTCGTCACCGGCTGGGGCTCGACCGAGACGTCGCCGACGGCAACCACGGTGCATTGGGCTTCGGAGCGTGTCGGCCTGGTTGGGCTGCCGTATCCCGGCGTGCAGCTCAAGATGGTGCCGACCGGTGAGGAGGGGCGCTACGAGCTGCGCCTCAAGAGCGTGATCGTGACGCCGGGTTACCACAAGCAGCCCGATCTCACGGCGCAGATGCTCGACGAAGAGGGCTTCTACAAGATCGGCGACGCCGGTCGCTTCGTCGATGCTAAGGATCCGAGCCTCGGCCTGATCTTCGACGGCCGTGTGGTCGAGGATTTCAAGTTGATGAGCGGCACTTTCGTTCTGGTCGGCACCTTGCGCACGGCCGCGATTGCGGCGGCTTCGCCGGTGTTGCAGGACGCCGTGATCTGCGGTCAGGACCGCGAGTATGTCGGCCTGCTGGGCTTCCCAAATATCGCTGCCTGCCGCCAGCTCGCGGCAGATTCGGAGGCGCGGCTCACCGTGGCCGAACTGCTGGCGCATCCTGCCGTGGTCGGCACCCTCAAGGCCGGGCTTGCGAAGATGAACGCCGAGGGCGGTGGCTCCTCGATGCAGGCCAAGCGTGTCCTGCTGATGACCGAGCCGCCTTCCGTCGACGGCAACGAGATGACAGACAAGGGCTACATTAACCAGCGGGCAACGCTGGAGCGCCGCAAGGCTCTGGTCGAGAAGCTCTATGCCGGCGGCGAGGGCGTGATCGTGGTCTGACGCCGACTACTCGTCAGCCCGCGATGCCCGGATGCGGCGCGTTCCCTGGAACACCGGCTTCAGCGGATCCATGACGAAGCGGATCCGCGGCAGGTCGGTGTCCACGCTGCAGCAGGTGCCGATGATCGGATCGGCGAGTGTCACGTTGGGCGCATGCCAGGCTGCGGCGTCGAAGGCGGAGACCTGTGGCTTGCCGCGCTCGGCCTTGTAGAAGGTGTATTTGGGATCGACCTGGATCAGCATCGGCTGGGTCTGACCATCGAGCGGCGCGTTCGCCGCCGTCACCCAGTTGATGTACTGCACGTCGCTGCCGGCCACGGGCTGCGGGTCGACGAGCGCGCAGTCGAGGATCGTCCGGCCGTCCTTCTTCGCCGCGCCCATGATGCGGTCGTGACGGCGCAGGAACTTCACCTCGCCGGCCTCGACGGGAAAGCCCCAGCGCGTGCGCAGCGCCTCGGCCGCGGCCGGACTGCTTGCGACCGCGCCCAGCAGGAAGCCGCGCGGATGGGCGCCGGCGCGGCTGCCCAGCCGCAGCACCGCGAGATTGAACGGGCCGACCGGGCTTTCGGGATATTTCGTGACGGCGAGGGCCACGTAGGAGGGCAGTGCCGGGTGCATCGCCTTGGGCAGCAGACTTTCGGTCGTCGTGCGCGGCACCTCGATCAGGAGCTGCATCGTCTCGGCCCTGGGCAAGGTCCAGGCCTCGGTGTCTAGATTGACGAGCGTCGGCAGACGGGCGGGCGACTGCGTGATATCGAGAGATCCGTAGAGGGGCATCGTTTACTCTCCTGCCGCAGCGGCGACTTGACCGGGCTTCCGGGCGAAGTGCGGCATCACTTCCTTGGCAAACAGGCGCAGGCTCGCCATCACCTGGTCCTGCGGCACGACTTCGTTGGCGTTCAGGATGAAGTTGATGCAGTCGACGCCGAGCGATTCCCATTTCTTGACGGCACGGATGATACGGGCGGGGTCGCCATAGGCCATGCCTTCGGTCTGCTGCTCGCTGGCATCGGGGCCGGTGGCGGCGCGGCGCAGCGCCGGCAGCAGGCCGAGCGACTGGTAGGATGGCGAGGAATAGACTTCGCGCGTCGAGATGAGCTGCGTGGCGAGATAGTTGAAGGTGTTGCCGAGCTTCTTGCCCATCTCGATGCCGGTCTTCTCGTCCTCGTGGCAGAACAGGAAGTTGGTGGTGGCGACCTGCTCGTTCACGAAGGCGCCGACCGGCTCGCAGCTCTGGATGCGGCGGCGATACTCCTTGATCTTCTTCTCCTGCTCCTCGAAGCCCGCGAAGGAGAGGCCAAGGCTGCCCAGGCCGCGGTCGGCGGCGTCGATCTCGGTGCCGGGGCTGGTCACGGCGACCCACATCGGCGGGTGCGGCTTCTGGTAGGGCTTGGGCAGAATGGTGCGTTCCGGCATCGACCAGAACTCGCCCCGATAGGAGAAGGTCTCCTGCATCCACATCTTGGGCAGGCAGCGTACGAACTCGTCCCAGCTCTTCTTGGTCGTGTCGGGGTTGGCGCCGAAGCCGCCAAGCTCGGTCCAGGTCGCGGATCGTCCGGTGCCGACATGCAGCCGGCCGCCCGACAGCAGGTCGAGCGTGGCCGCGCGTTCGGCGATCTTGATCGGATGGTTGAACTCCGGAACGCAGACCACGATGCCGTGCCCGACCTGGATGCGCTTGGTGAGCACCGCGCAGGCGGTCAGGAACAGTTCGGGCGCGGAGCAGTGGGAATACTCTTCGAGGAAATGGTGCTCGACCGCCCACACATGATCGAAGCCCAGCTCGTCGGCGAGCTTCACTTGTTCGAGGCAGTTGTTGTAGACGGTGCGCTCTTTCTCCGGCGTCCAGGGACGCGGAATCGAGATCTCGTAGAACAGGCCGAACTTCATGACGTCCTCCCGCACTTTTGCGAAACGCTAGGCTTGCCCGGCGGCGTGCGCAACACCACCATGGCATCGGAGGGCGAAACGCAAATGAAACGACTGGCAGGCAAGGTTGCGATCGTGACCGGCGGCGCGAGCGGCATGGGCCGCGCGACCGTGATGCGTTTTCTGGGCGAAGGCGCGAAGGTGGTCGTCGCCGATCTCAACGAAGCCAACGGTCAGGAGGTGCTCGCCGTGGCCAAGGCGCAGGGCTACGGCGACGCCATCGCCTTCGTGCGCTGCGATGTCGCCAAGGAAAGCGACGTGGCGGCGACCGTGGCGGAGGCCGAAAGGCGCTTCGGCCGACTCGACATTGCCTATCTCAATGCCGGAGTCGGCGGCGCCTTCGGGCCGATCGCCGAAACCAGCGTCGAGGACTGGGACTATACGTTCGCCGTTCTGACGCGATCCGTATTCCTCGGCATGAAGCATGCTTCGCTGGCGATGAAGAAGCATGGGGGGGGCGGCGTGGTCCTCGTAACGGCGTCGATTGCCGGCATGGTCGGCGGTGGCGGCAGCCATGCCTATTCGGCGGCCAAGGCCGCCTGCATCAGCCTGATCGAGAATGTAGCGGCCGAACTCGGCCCGGACCGCATCCGGGTGGTCGGCATGGCGCCGGGTGTGATATCCACGCCGCTTGTGCATCGCGGGCGCCCGGAGAAGTACGAAAAGCAGTTCGGGCAGCAGCCCTGGCCCGACCGGGGCGAACCCGAGCATATCGCCGATGTCGCAACCTTCTTGTGTTCCGACGAAGCGCGCTTCATCACCGGCGAGACCATCAAGGTGGATGGCGGTCTGCTGGCCCAGGGCGTGGCGCTCTGGGGTACCGGCAAGGATGCCACTTTCTTGAGAAGCGCCGGCGTCAACCGCGGTACGACCGGCGAAGCCATGGTCGTCCGCACTCTTCAGCCTGGAGACAATCGGAAATGAGCGAAGCGCAACGACTGCACGGACATCTGATCGGCCAGCAGGGCTCGCGACGCTCGCTGAATACGCCGGCGCTGGTGCTCGACCTCGAAATGCTCGACCGCAACATCGCGGAGATGGCGTCCTTCGCCAAGGCGCACAACGTGAAGCTGCGTCCGCATTCCAAGACCCACAAGTCGGCCGACATTGCGCGCCGCCAGATCGCGGCCGGTGCGTTGGGCGTCTGCTGTGCCAAGCTGGGTGAGGCCGAGGCGCTGGGCGAAGCGGGTATCCAGAGCCTGCACATCACCTCGCCGGTGGTGACGCCGCAGGCGATCGACCGGCTGATGAAGCTGAACGGTGAGGTCTCCGACCTTATGGTGGTCGTCGACCATCCCGCCAATGTCGAGGCGCTCGCGGCGGCCGCGGCCAAAGCCGGCAAGCCGTTGGCCGTCGTCGTCGATATCGATCCCGGTATTCACCGCACCGGCGTGGCGAGCCCCGATGCCGCCATCGAACTTGCGCAGCAGATCGTGAAGCACAAGTCGCTGAAATATGCCGGCGTGCAGTTCTATTGCGGCCGCCACCAGCACATCGTCGACTTTGCCCAGCGCAAGGCCGAGATCGAGGAGCGCACGGAGTATCTGAAGGGCATCCTAGCCAGGCTCGATGCGGCGAACCTCAAGCCGGCAATCATCACAGGCTCGGGCACCGGCACGCATTACATCGACGCCAAGCTCGGTGTCTTCACGGAGCTGCAGGTCGGCTCCTACGTCTTCATGGATCACGACTACAATGTCTGCGACCTGCGCGGCCTCGACAGGCCGACCTTCGAGCAGGCGTTGCAGATCGACGCCCGCGTGGTCAGCGCCAACAAGCCCGGCATGGCCACGGTCGATGCCGGCCTCAAGGCCATGGCGACCGAGAAGGGTCCGCCGGTGATCCTGAAAGGTGCCGTCGATGGTGCGACCACGCGCTTCATGGGCGACGAACATCTCGCGGTGATCGCGCCGGAAGGGCAGGCCGCTCCCGCGTTGGCCGAGCAGGTCATCCTGACGCCGCCGCATTGCGACCCGACCGTCAATCTCTACGAGAGCTATCACGTGGTGAAGGGCGACACGCTCGTCGAGATCTGGCCGGTGACGGGGCGCGGGCGCTCGCGCTGAGCTGTCGGGCGTTCGTCAGGTCTGGCCCACGAGCATCTGGCCCTTCCAGGTGCGGGCCAGCAGCAGCAGCGCCCCCATGCCGAGGGCGCTGACCGCGGTCATGCCGAGGAAGGCGTGCTGGCCGTATTCCGAATAGAGCAGGCCGGAGAACTGGAAGACCAGCGCCTGGGTGGCGCCGGTGCCGAGCGCGTAATAGAGGCTCTGCCCGATGGCGGCGCCGTGCGGCGGCAGGGCACGCTGCAGGAAGGCCATGGCGCCGAGATGGCAGGCGGCGAAGGTACAGGAGTGCAGCGCCTGTAGCAGGACGAGCGCCCATAGCTCGGTCGTGAAGGCCATGGCGGTCCAGCGCACCATGCCGGCTCCGAGCCCCAGCGCGATCAGACCGCAGACGCCCAGCCTCTGCAGCAGCCAGCCGCCGAACAGCATCAGGACGATCTCGATGGCCACGCTCTCGGCCCAGAGAAAGCTGATGGTGACGTCGTCGATGCCGGCGCCACGCCAGGTCAGCGTGCCGAAGCTGTAGAGCACGGAGTGGCTGGCCTGGCAGAGTCCGCAGGCCATCAGGAAAAGGAGGAACGGCCGCTGGCGCAGCAACTCGCCGACGCGAACCGGGGTATGGCCGCGGGCCGCCGCGGCCGCCTTCGGCTCGGCCGCCGGCAGCAGCAAGGCGAAGGGCGCCAGGAAGACGATGCTGGCGAGGCCGACATAGAGCACCCAGGGCGGGCCGTAGCGGTCGACGGCGAGGCCGCACATGAACGTGCCGGCGATGAAGGCCACCGAACTCCACATGCGCACGCGCGCATAGTCGAGCCCATGCTTGCGGGTCTCGGTAACCAGCACGCCGTCGTAGAGCGGCATCGGTGGCGACCACAGGAAGCCCCAGACCATGGTGACGAGGAAAATTGCCAGGAACGAGTAGGACAGCTCGTAGGCGCCGACCATCACTACGGTGGCGAGGCCCAGGGTCACCATCACGCCCCGGGTCCCGCCCAGCCTGTGGGCGATCCAGCCGACGGAGAGCGTGGCAACGACGGCCACGATCTGGCGCGACATGAAGAGCGTGCCGATCTCGGTATCGGTGACACCGCGGTCGCGCAGCCACACCGGCCAGTAGCTCATGAAGGCGCCGGCGGCGAAGAAGTAGGCGCCGCCATAGGCCGCGAGCCTGAGGCCCGTCAGCCATTTGGACATCAGATGGCGAACTCGCGCCGGATCGCGTCGCTGTGCTGGCCGAGCGTCGGCACCTCACCCAGCCGTTCGGGCTCGCCGGTGTAGGAAGCGGCAAGGGCGGGGATCGAGACGTCGCCGCCGCTGGACGAGAACCCCGTGCGGCGAAGCTGCGGATGCTTGGAAAGGTCCGAGATGGTGCTGACCCTTGCCCAGGCGATCTGTGCCGCATCGAGCCGGGCGGCCAGGCTCGCGAAATCCTGCGTGCCGAAGCTCTGTTGCACGATGGCGTTGGTGGCGTCGCGCCGGGCATTGCGAGTCTTGTTGGTGGCGTAGTCGGGATCCTTTTCCAGGCCGGGCCGGTCGAGCACGCCGTGGCAGAGCCGCTCGAATTCGCGGTCGTTCTGGATCGAGATCAGCACCGGCACCTTGTCGGCCGTCTGGTAGACGCCGTAGGGCGCGATGAAGGGATGCGTGAGGCCGAGCCGCGGCCATTCATAGGCCGAATAGTCCATGGCGAGCAGCGGCACGGTCATCCATTCCGCCATCGACGAGAAGAGCGACACCGAGATTGCGCGGCCCTCGCCGGTCTTGTGGCGCGCCAGCAGCGCTTCGAGCACGGCGGCATGGGCATACATGCCGGTGCCGATATCGGTCGCCGAAATGCCGACCCGGCCCGGTCCCTCCTCGGTTCCTGTAATCGAGGCGAGCCCGCTCTCGGCCTGGACCAGCAGATCGTAGGCGCGCCGGTCCTTGTAGGGGCCGTGGTCGCCATAGCCGGAGACATCGACGGTGATCAGCTTCCTGTGCGAGGTCCGCATCGCGGCAGAGCCGAAGCCCGCGCGTTCCGCAGCACCCGGCGCCAGGTTCTGGATCAGCACGTCGGCCTTGCCGATCAGCCGCTGCAGGAGAGCGAGATCGTCCTTCTGCTTGAAGTCGAGGGTGAGGGACTGCTTGCCGCGGTTCAGCCAGACAAAGTAGCTCGAAAGCCCGTGCACATAGCCGTCGTACGCCCGGGCGAAATCGCCTTCGGGGCGTTCGATCTTGATCACTCGCGCGCCGGCATCCGCCAGGCGAGCCGAGCAATAGGGGGCAGCGACCGCCTGCTCCACACTCACAACAAGCAGACCGTCCAGCGCTCCAGACATTGCTCACCCTCTCTTTGTTCAGGGCCGGCAACATGCCTCAGCCGGCCCGGCTATGCCATAGTGCGTCGTTCGGGGAACAAGGAACGAGGACGAGGAAATGCCGGGACCGTTGCAGGGCGTGCGTGTGATCGATCTGACGGCCGTGTTGTTGGGGCCGTTCGCCACGCAACACCTGGCCGACATGGGCGCTGACGTGATCAAGGTCGAGCCACCGGAAGGCGACCTGCTGCGTGCTTCGGGCGGCAGCCTGGGACGCGACAAGGGCATGGGCCCGATCTACATGGCGGCCAACCGCAACAAGCGGTCGATCTGCCTCGACCTCAAAAAGCCGGCAGCCTGTGCCGTCCTGAAGGACATGGTCAAGACGGCCGACCTGTTTATCCATAACAGCCGGCCGCAGGCGATCGAGCGTCTGGGCCTGGGCTACGAGGATCTGAAGAAGATCAACCCGTCGATCATCTACGCCTATTCGCTGGGGTATGCGCGCAAGGGCCCCTATGGGCACAAGCCTGCCTTCGACGACCTGGTGCAGGGCGTGAGCAGTGCGGCTTCGCTGCAAAGCCGGGTCGACGGCCAGCCGCCGCGCTTCATGCCGAGCCTGATCGCCGACAAGACGACCGGCCTTCACCTCTGCATCGCCGTTCTGGGCGCGCTCTATCACCGCAAGGCGACGGGCGAAGGGCAGATGATCGAAGTGCCGATGCTCGAGACCCTGGCGTCGTTCTGGCTGACCGAGCATCTGTTCGGCGCGACCTGGAAGCCCGAACGCGGTGCCATGGGCTACGATCGCATCATCAACAAGTTCCGTCATCCGTTCCCAACCAAGAACGGCTACATCTGCGCGCTGCCGTATACCGACCAGCACTGGATTACCTTCTTCGAACTGGCCGGGCGACCCGACCTCGCGAAGGAAAAGCGTTTCATCGACCGCATGGAACGCGCCAAGCACTTCAGCGAACTCTACCAGGTGCTCGACTCGCTCCTGAAGGATCGCACGACCGAGGAATGGCTGGAGATGTTCGACAAGGCCGACATCCCCGCCATGCCGGTGCGCACACTGGAGGAACTGCTGGACGATCCGCACCTGAAAGCGACCGGCTTCTTCACGGAACGCGAACATCCGACGGAAGGTCCGATCACCACCTTCGCCAGTCCGCTCGACTTCGAGAAGACCAAGGTCGAGTTCCGTCGCCACGCGCCTCGGGTCGGCGGCGACGGCGTCGAGGTGTTGCGCGAGGCGGGCTTGAGCGATGCTGCGATCGAGAAGTTGAAGGCCGACAAGGCGTTGATCGTCCCGTAGAGCGGCCTTCCAGCGTGCTCGTCATCCTCCGGCGACTTTTCGATGAGGCCGCCGGCTGCTAGCGTCCGGCCGAGATGATCACCTCCCTTGTGAAACGGCTGATGGCGCTGACACCCTATCGGGTATCGCGTCGGCGCGAAAACCGCTTCGACGCGACCCATAGCTGTCTCTTGCATCTGCGCGAGTTGGGCTATGCGCCGCGCCTGATCATCGACGGCGGCGCCCACCTCGGCTCCTTTGCCGAGGCGGCGCATGCCGCCTTTCCCGAGGCCGAAATCCATCTCATCGAGCCGCAGCCGGCATGTCGTGCACCGCTCGAAGCGCTGACACGCCAGCGCGGGTGGTTCCTGCATCCCTGTGCGCTGAGCGATCGCACGGGCACGGTTCGCATGGCTTGCGGTGCGAGTCCCAGTACGGGGGCCTATGTCACGACGTCAGGAGAGGCGGCGGTGGACGTCCCGGCCGCTACGATCGATTCATTGCTCGGTGCACGCCTCGCCCCGGCACATCATGTTCTGCTCAAGCTGGATCTGCAGGGACATGAGTTGCGGGCGCTGCGAGGGGCGGAAGCCTCGCTGCCCAAGATCGACGTCGCGCTGGTCGAGGTTTCCTTCTTTCAGCCGGGCGCGCCGACCATCCCGGAGATCGTCGGCTTCTTCGACGAGAAGGGCTTCGACCTCTTTGACATCGTCGGCTTGGCGGGGCGGACGCGTGACGGCCGTTTGCGGCAGGGCGATTTCGTCTTCGCACGGCGCGGCAGCTCGCTGTTGGCCGACAATTCATGGGCTTGAGATCGTGGGCGCGGGAGCGACCTTTGCATCAGGCACTGCGCAGGAAGCGCGGCGGGCAGAGCGGCAGCCGGTTCGGCAAAATCATCGATGCTGCCGGGATCCGGCCTTCTCGTTGACGCGCGGAAAATCCACGTAAAGATGTTCCGCTTCGCGGCGGATTCAGCCGCAGTCCGGTTGCGTTTTACTTGTCCGGACGGGGCTCGCCGCTAAACTCCGGCCAAATCAAATTCCGCCCCGGGAGGGCCAGATGGACCTCGCTTTCACGCCTGAAGAACAGAAATTCGCCGACGAAGTCCGGGCCTTTGTCCGGGCCAATCTGCCGGCCGACGTGCGCGACAAGGTGAAGAACGGCAAGCACCTGATCCGCGACGACTATATGCGTTGGCAGCAGGCGCTCGGGAAGAAGGGCTGGCTGGTCTATACGTGGCCGAAGAAGCACGGCGGTCCCGGCTTCACGCCGGCGCAGCGCTACATCTTCGAGAACATCTGCGCCGAGGAATATGCGCCGGGCATCATCCCGTTCGGCACCAAGATGGTCGGGCCGGTTATCTACACCTTCGGCAGCGAGGAGCAGAAGGCGAAGTACCTGCCGGCGATCCGCGAAAGTACCGTGTGGTGGTGCCAGGGTTACTCCGAGCCGGGCTCGGGCTCCGACCTCGCGAGCCTGCGCACCAAGGCGGAGAAGAACGGCGACCACTACATCGTCAACGGATCCAAGACCTGGAACACGATGGGCCACTGGGCGGACTGGATCTTCTGCCTCGTCCGGACCGACGCCAAGTCCAAGCCGCAGGAAGGCATCTCCTTCCTGCTGATCGACATGAAGACACCCGGCATCACCGTGAAGCCCATCATCATGGCCGACGGCGGCCACGAGGTGAACGAGGTCTTCTTCGACAATGTGAAGGTTCCGGTCGAGAACCTGGTCGGCAAGGAGAACGAGGGCTGGACCTGCGCCAAGTTCCTGCTGGCCAACGAGCGGCTGGGCATTGCCGCCGTGCCGCAGTCCAAGCGCGGCGTAGAGGCGCTGAAGGATATCGCCCGTGCCGAACAGGAAGACGGCAAGCCGCTGATCGAGAACCAGAGCTTTGCCGAGAAGATCGCCGATCTCGAGATCCAGGTGACGGCGCTGGAGTTCACCGAGCTGCGCGTGTTGTCGCAGATGGCGCAGGGCGGCCAGCCGGGCCCCGAGGTTTCAGGCCTCAAGATCCGCGGTTCGGAGATTCAGCAGCGCATCACGGAACTCACCATGGAAGCAGTCGGTGAATACGCAGCGCCGTATTTGCCGGGGCTTCTGTGGCAGGGCACGAACGAGGAGCCGGTCGGGCCGAGCTACGCCCATCTCGCCGCGCCGCGTTACTTCAACACGCGCAAGACGACGATCTACGGCGGCAGCAACGAGATCCAGAAAGGGATCATCAGCAAAATGGTATTGGGGCTGTAATGGATCTGGCACTGAAGCCCGAGCACAAGGCATTCGCCGACGAAGTCCGCGCCTTTGCCCGCGAGAACCTCTCCCCCGCGACGCGCGAGAAGACTTTCTCCGGCAAACATTACGATCGCGACGACCATATGGTCTGGCAGCAGGCGCTGGGGAAGAAGGGCTGGCTCGCCTACACCTGGCCGAAGAAGTACGGCGGTCCGGGCTGGGACGTGACGCAACGTTTCCTGTTCGAGAACGTGCTGGCCGAGGAGGGGGCGCCGCGCATCCTGCCATTCGGTCCGAAGATGGTCGGGCCGGTGATCTATACTTTCGGTACCGACGCGCAGAAGGAGCGCTTTCTGCCCGGCATCCGCTCTTCCGAAGTCTCGTGGTGCCAGGGCTATTCCGAGCCGGGCGCCGGCTCCGACCTCGCCAACCTGCGCACCCGCGCGGTGCGCGAGGGCGACCACTACATCGTAAACGGTCAGAAGACTTGGACGTCGTTCGCGCATTGGGGCGACTGGATCTTCTGCCTCGTGCGGACCAATCCGGATGCCAAGCCGCAGGAGGGCATCTCGTTCCTGCTGATCGACATGAAGACGCCGGGCGTCACCGTGCGGCCGATCATCATGACCGACGGCGCCCATCACGTGAACGACGTGTTCCTCGATAACGTGAAGGTCCCCGTCGAGAACCTGATCGGCAAGGAGAACGAAGGCTGGACCTGCGCCAAGTTCCTGCTGGCGAACGAGCGGCTCGGCATTGCCGAGGTGCCGGCGTCCAAGCGGGGCGTCTCGGTGCTGCGTCAGATTGCGCGGAGCGAGCCGCAGGACGGTGGCACGCTGGCCGACGATCCGGCGTTCACGGCACAGATCGCCGACATCGACCTGCAGGTGCAGGCGCTGGAAATGAGCGAGCTGCGCGTGCTCTCGACCATGGCCCAGGGCGGTGCGCCCGGCCCCGAAGTCTCCACGCTCAAGGTCCGCGGTTCGGAAATCCAGCAGCGCATCGCCGAGCTCACGATGGAAGCGGTGGGCGAGTATGCCCAGCCTTACCAGCCCGGCATGCTGTTCCAGGACACAAACGAAACGCCGATCGGGTCCGATCACGCGCCACCCGCTGCCCCGCGCTATTTCAACATGCGCAAGACCAGCATCTACGGCGGCAGCACTGAGATTCAGAAGAACATCGTGTCGAAGATGGTCCTCGGGCTATAAGTCCGAGAAGAATTCCGGAGGAGCTAAAATGGACCTGTCCCTTTCCGACGAACAGAAGCAGTTGAAGGATGCCGCGGAGCGTTTCGTTCGTGACAAGTACACGTTCGAGAACCGGCGCAAGATTGCGGCCACTGAGCGTGGCTGGCTGCCGGAGAACTGGGCGCAGTTCGCGGAGCTGGGCTGGCTCGGCATGTCGTTCTCGGAGGAGGATGGCGGATACGGCGGTGGCCCGATCGAAACGATGATCGTGATGGAGGAATTCGGAAAGGGCCTGGTGCTCGAGCCGTTCCTGCCGACGGTGGTCCTGGGCGGCGGCCTGATCGCCAGCGCCGGGTCGAAGGCTCAGAAGGAGGCGCTCCTGGCGCCGATGATCGAGGGCAAGAAGCAGTTCGCGCTGGCCTGGCTTGAGCGCCAGTCGCGCTACAATCTGGCCGACGTGTCGCTGAAGGCGACCAAGGAAGGTTCCGGCTGGTCGCTCTCGGGTCACAAGGGCGTGGTCTACAATGCGCCGTCGGCCGACCACATCATCGTGCTCGCTCGTACCGCGGGCTCGGCGCGCGAGCCGAAGGGCCTGACGCTCTTCGTCGTCGACGCCAAGGCCAAGGGCATCAGCCGCCGCGACTATCCCACCCAGGATGCGCTGCGGGCCTCTGAACTCACCTTCGACAAGGTCTCGGTCGGCGCCGACGCCGTGCTGGGCAAGGTCGACGAGGCGTTCCCGGTCGTCGAAGGGGCGGTCGATCGCGCCATCGTGGCGCTCTGCGCCGAGGCGACGGGCTGCATGGACGCCATCAACGCGGCCACGCTGGAGTACATCAAGACCCGCAAGCAGTTCGGCGTGCCGATCGGCAAGTTCCAGGTGCTGCAGCATCGCATGGTCGATTGCTTCACCAATGCCCAGGAAGCGCGTTCGATGACGCTGATGGCGTCGCTGAAGATCGACGACAAGGATCCGACGGTCCGTGCCAAGGCGGCTTCCGGCGCCAAGGTACAGATCGGCAAGTCGGGCAAGTTCTGCGGCCAGAGCGCGGTGCAGATGCACGGCGGCATGGGCGTCACCGACGAACTCTCGGTCAGCCACTATTTCAAGCGCCTGACCATGATCGACCTGATGTTCGGCAACCAGCAGCATCACCTGACCCGCTACTCCAACCTCGCCATGGCGGCGTGATCAAAGACTGCGTCGGAGGCGTGCCGGACGGCTGGCACGCCTCCAGCAATCCATGAGTGCCATCGTTGACATCATCGTGCCGGTCTTCGGCATGGTGCTGGTTGGCTGGTTGATCGGTCGTAGCAGCCTCCTGAGTGCCGAGGGGCTACGCGGGTTCACCGCCGTCACGTTCTACGCCCTGTTTCCGGCGCTGCTTTTCCGATCCATGGCGAAGGTCCGGATCGAGACGCTCGAACCTGCCATCCTGGCGGCCTTCTTTGGCGGCGTGTTGTTGCTTTATGCGGCGATGCTGCTGATCGGCCGACTGCAAGGGTTGAGCCTCGGCGACCGCGCCATGTTCGCCCTGTCGGGTACCTTCTCGAACGGTGTCGGGATCGGTATCCCCTTCATCACCTACGCCTTCGGCGAGAAGGGGCTTGTGCCTCTGCTGATGATCATCAGCGTGCATTCGCTGATCCTGCTCACGTTCTCCTGTTTCCTCATGGAGATGGATGGGCGCCCGGGCGAGGCGCGAGGGCACCTGGCCGCGCGCCTCGGCAGGGCGGCCTTTTCCATGGTCAAGCACCCGGTCATCCCCGCGATCTTCGGTGGCTTGATCTGGGGCGAGATCACCACCCATACGGGCCTTGCCACGCCGGCCGTCCTCGATCGCATCCTGGCCACGTTTGCGGCTGCGGCGCCGCCCTGTGGCCTCATCATGGTCGGCGCGTCGCTTGCGCATGTCGGGCTGAAAGGGCACTGGCAGCCGGCGGCCGTGGCGGCGGCGCTCAAGCTCGCCGTCCTGCCGGTGCTGGTCTGGTTGCTCGGGTGCTACGTCTTTCCGCTCGATCCGCTCTGGCTGATGGTGGCGACGTTGAACGCCGCTCTGCCGGCCGGGGCCAACGTCTATCTGATCGCCCAGATGTACAATGTCGGCGTTGGCCGGGCGACCAACGCCGTCGTGATTTCCACGGCAGCCAGCGTGTTCACGCTTTCGATCGCGTTGCTGCTGCTCGGGGTGCAGGCGCGCTAGTTCGGCGTCGGCCTTACGGCTTGAGCTTGATCGACATCTCGGCGATGCCGGTGGCGAGGTTGTAGCCCGCGTCCTTCACGATGCCCGAGGCGACCATGCCGATCTCGGCGTTGGGGCCGCCATAGAGCCAGTTGCCGCCGGCCTGGCTGCCGCCGGCTGCGACGGTGCCCTGCTCGCCGACATAGGTGCCGCTCAGCTGGTTCGGCTTCCGGTCGGAGCCCAGCGAGTAGACACGCCACACGGTATGCACGGCCTTGGTGTAGCCGATGTCGATGCCGACCTTGTTGATCGTGCCGCTGTATTCGGCCGATTGGCCGTCCTTGCCGAGGAAGACGCATTCCATGGTCTTGCTCGATCCCAGGACGTAGCCCGTGCTGCCGGCCACGTTGCAGCTGAGTGCGCCGATGTAAATCCGCGAGTTGGCGTTGGTGGTGTTGAGTTGCTGCGGGGACGACTGCTGCATGCAGGCGCCGGCGGTCAGAGCGAGAGTCACCGCCGTGGCGGCCGTTACAAGTCGGTTCATGAGGTCTCCTTACGGCGGGGACTATGGCACAGAACGCCGCTGCAATCCTGCTGGGGATGTGCCGCACTCGGACTTAACGGAAAGCCGACGCCAGGAGCACCAGCCCCGCCACGGCCATGACGATGTCGAGCAGGCGCTGGAAGACCCTGGTGCTCAACCGTTCGACGACCATGCGCGCGATGTAGGTGCCGGCCATGACCGACGACCCGGAGATCAGGCCCTTGATCAGGATGTCCGCCGGCAGGGCGCCGAAGTGCTGGAAGGTGGCGGCCTTGCTGATATAGAGCGCCAGGGACCCCGCAGCTTCAGTCGCAATGAACGCGCCCTTCACCAGCCCGTGCGCGGCGAACGCCGGAACGCTGAGCGGTCCGGTCGAGACGACGATGCCGGTGAGGAAGCCGATGACGGCGCCCGCCAGGGCCATGCCGCCATATCCGAGGACGATGTTGCGGGCGGCGAGCCAATGGCGGCCCGGAACCATCGCCAGAAAGAAGAAGCCCAGGGCCAGGTCGACGGTCCGCTCCGGCAGCACCAGCAGCGTACGGGCGCCGAGTGCGGCCGCCGGAATACCGCCCAGCGCATAGGCGGCACAGGCGCGCCAATCGATTTCGCGCCACCAGGCGGTGATCTTGGCGAAGTTCGACATCAACGCCACGACCGTCATGATCGGCACGGCCTCGCGCGGACCGAAGGCGAACACCAGAACCGGCAACAGGATGACCGTGGCGCCGGTGCCGACGATACCGCTGACGATTCCGGCGACCAGTCCGACCGCAAGGACGAGGGCATAGGTCAGCATGCCGGGAGCATGCTCCCGGCGCCGGCGGTCAGTACCCGATGTTGGGCCTCAGCCATTTCTGCGCCTGCTCGATCGTGACACCGCGACGCTTGGCATAATCCTCGACCTGGTCGGCGCCAATACGGGCGACGCCGAAATACTGCGCCTCGGGATGGGCGAAGTAATAGCCGGACACCGCCGAGATCGGGATCATCGCGAAGCTCTCGGTCAGGGTCATGCCGGCGTTCTGACCCGCATTCAGCAGCCGGAAGAGCTCGGGCTTCTGGCTGTGGTCGGGGCAGGCGGGATAGCCCGGGGCCGGCCGGATGCCGCGATACTTCTCGCGGATCAGCTCGTCGTTGCCGAGCGCTTCGTCCGGCGCATAGCCCCACAAGGTCTTGCGCACACGCTCGTGCAGACGTTCCGCGAAGGCCTCGGCCAGACGATCGGCCAGCGCCTTCAGCAGGATGTCCGAATAATCGTCGTGGTCGGCCCGGAAGCGGGCGAGATGCTCTTCGATCCCGTGGCCCGCCGTCACGGCGAAGCCGCCGATCCAGTCGGCTTCGGGCGAGATGAAGTCGGCCAGGCACATGTTGGCGCGGCCCGATCGCTTCTCGATCTGCTGGCGCAGGAAGTAGAGGCGCGACAGTTCCTTGGTCCGGCTCTCGTCGGTGTAGAGCACGACATCGTCGCCGTCGCGGCGGCACGGCCAGAAGGTGACGACGCCCTTCGCGGTCAGCCACTTCTCACGCACGATATGATCCAGCATCTTGCGGGCGTCGGCGTAGAGCTTCTTGGCGCTTTCGCCCACCACCTTGTCTTCGAGGATCGAGGGATAGGTGCCGGCCAGCTCCCAGGCGCGGAAGAACGGCGTCCAGTCGATGCGCTCGATCAGCTCATGCAGGGGATATTCGGCAAAGACGCGCGTGCCGGTCACGGCAGGCTTGGGCGGCGTGTAGGCCGACCAGTCGATCTGGTAGCTGTTGGCGCGTGCCGTTTCGAGCGGCACGACCTTGTCCTTCTGCTTGTCGCCGCGCTCCACGCGAATCGCTTCGTATTCGGCTGCGATCTTCTCGGCGAACTCGCTGGCCTGGGTGCCGGAGTCGGAAACCAGCGCCTGGCAGACGCCGACGGCCCGCGAGGCATCGAGCACATGCACCGTCGTGCCATCGTAGCGCGGCGCGATGCGCAACGCCGTGTGGACCTTCGACGTGGTGGCGCCCCCGATCAGCAGCGGCACCTTGAAACCCTGCCGGGTCATCTCCTCGGCGACCGTCACCATCTCGTCGAGCGACGGCGTAATCAGGCCGGAGAGCCCGATCATGTCGGCCTTGTTGTCGTTGGCCGATTTCAGGATTTCCTGGAACGGCACCATGACGCCGAGGTCGATGACCTCGAAGTTGTTGCACTGGAGGACTACGCCGACGATGTTCTTGCCGATGTCGTGGACGTCGCCCTTGACCGTCGCCATGACGATCTTGCCCTTGGAGCGGGCGCCCTCGGTCTTCTCCGCCTCGATATAGGGCAGGAGATGCGCCACGGCCTTCTTCATCACGCGCGCGCTCTTCACGACCTGCGGCAGGAACATCTTGCCCGCGCCGAAGAGATCGCCGACGACGTTCATGCCGGCCATCAGCGGGCCTTCGATCACCTCGATCGGTCGCGCGATCTGCAGACGCGCCTCCTCGGTGTCGGCGACCACGAACTGGTCCATGCCCTTGACCAGCGCATGCTCCAGCCGCTTCTCGACCGGCCAGCTGCGCCACTCCGCGTCCTGCGTCTCGACGACTTCGCCCGTGCCCTTGTACTTGGGCGCCAGTTCGAGAAGCCGCTCGGTCGCATCGGGATTGCGGTTGAGGATCACGTCCTCGCAGGCGTCCCGCAGTTCCTGGGGAATCTGGTCGTAGACTTCGAGCTGGCCGGCATTGACGATGCCCATGTCCATGCCCGCCTGGATGGCATGGTAGAGGAACACCGAATGCATCGCCTTGCGCACCGGCTCGTTGCCGCGGAAGGCAAAGGAGAGGTTGGAGACGCCGCCCGAGATCTTGGCCGCGGGGCAGCGCTTCTTGATTTCGCGCGTGGCCTCGATGAAGTCGACGCCGTAGTTGTTGTGTTCCTCGATGCCGGTGGCGACCGCGAAGATGTTGGGGTCGAAGATGATGTCCTCGGCCGGGAAGCCGACCTGATTCACCAGGATGTCATAGGCGCGGGCGCAGATTTCGACCTTGCGCTCCTTGGTGTCGGCCTGGCCCTTTTCATCGAACGCCATCACGACCACCGCGGCGCCGTAGCGGCGTACCTTGCGGGCGTGCTCGATGAACGGCTCGACCCCTTCCTTCATGGAGATCGAGTTCACGATCGGCTTGCCGGCGACGCACTTCAGGCCGGCCTCGATCACGCTCCACTTGGAGCTGTCGATCATGATCGGCACCTTGGCGATGTCGGGCTCCGAAGCGATCAGCTTCAGGTAGGTGTCCATCGCCTTCTCGGCGTCGAGCAGGCCTTCATCCATGTTGACGTCGATGACCTGCGCACCGCTTTCGACCTGCTGGCGCGCGACCTCGATGGCGGCTGTGTAGTCGCCTTCCAGGATCAGCTTCTTGAACCTGGCGGATCCGGTGACGTTGGTCCGCTCGCCGATGTTGATGAAGGTGGCGCGCGGCCCGGCCGGGGCGTCGATATCGTTGTTCTGGGACATCAGAAGAAACTCGCTGCTTCCATTCCGGAGAGACGTAGCGCCGGTGGCAGTGCCTGCCACGTGCGCGGCTTGACGCCTTTGACCGCCTCGGCGATCGCTTTAATGTGGCCGGGCGTCGTGCCGCAGCAGCCGCCGACCACGTTCAGCCAGCCGTTCTCGGCCCAGCCGCGAACCAGCTTCCCGGTCATTTCCGGCGGCTCGTCATAGGCCCCGAGCTCGTTGGGCAGGCCGGCGTTGGGGTAGATGCAGAGCATGCTGTCGACCTGCGGGTTCAGCGCCTGCACGTAGGGATGAAGTTCGGTCGCGCCGAAGCTGCAGTTCAGCCCCATGGTGATCGGCTTGGCGTGACGCACCGAGTGCCAGAAGGCCTCGACCGTCTGGCCCGAGAGGTTGCGGCCCGCGAGGTCGGTCAGAGTCATGGAGACCATGACCGGCAGGACTTCGCCGCGCGCTTCGCCGGCCTCGTCGGCCGCCACGAGGGCCGCCTTGGCGTTCAGCGTGTCGAACACGGTCTCGACCAGGATGAAGTCGACGCCGCCGTCGAGCAGACCGTCGATCTGTTCGCGGTACATGTCCTTCACTTCGTCGAAGGACACGGCGCGATAGCCCGGATCGTTGACGTTGGGCGACACGGAGAGTGTCTTGTTGGTCGGGCCGAGGGCGCCCGCGACGAAGCGCGGCTTCGCCGGATCGCGCGCCGTCGCGGCATCGGCACAGGCGCGCGTCAGCCTGGCGGCCGCGAGATTGATCTCGCGTGCCATGCCGCTGATGCCGTAGTCCGACAGGCTGATCGAATTGGCGTTGAACGTATTGGTCGCCACGATATCGGCGCCGGCATCGAGATAGGCGTTGCAGATCTCCGAGATGACGTCCGGACGCGTCAGGTTCAGGAGGTCGTTGTTGCCCTTCTGGTCATGGCTGCCGAGCTTGTCCTTGAACTGGGGGCCGCCGCGATAGCCCGCTTCGTCCAGACGATAGCTCTGGATCATCGAACCGTAGGGCCCGTCCTTGACGAGGATGCGTTCGCTGCCGATCTCGCGCAGCTGTTCGGCTTTCTCTGCCCGTGTCATCGCGGACGTACTCCCAGCAGATGGCAGATCGCGAAAGTGAGATCCGCACGGTTCAGCGTGTAGAAATGGAACTGCTCGACCCCTTCGCTCTGCAGGCGGCGGCAGAGGTCGCCTGCCACGGTCGCGGCAATCATACGGCGCGTCTCGACATCGTCCTCGAGCCCGTCGAACAGGTTGGCGAGCCAGGCCGGCACCTTCGAGCCGCAGAGGCCCGCCATCTTGGTGATGCCCTGGAAATTCGAGACCGGCATAATGCCCGGCACGACGGGCACATGGATGCCCGCTGCGGCAGCGTTGTCACGGAAGCGCAGGAAGTCGTCGGCCTCGAAGAAGAACTGGGTGATGCACCGATCGGCGCCGGCATCGACCTTGCGCTTCAGGTTCTCGAGGTCCGTCTTGGCATCGGCCGAATCCGGATGCTTCTCGGGATAGCCCGCGACGCTGATCTGGAACGGTCCGATCTTCTTCAGGCCGGCGACCAGCGCGGCCGCATTCTCATAGCCGCCTGGATGGACGCTGTACTTGGCACCCATGCCGCTGGGTGGGTCGCCACGCAGCGCCACGATATGGCGGATACCGGCATCCCAATAGGCACGGGCGACATCGTCGATCTCGCCCTGGGTCGCGGCGACGCAGGTGAGGTGAGCGGCCGCATCGATGCCGGTTTCGGACTTCAGGCGGGCAACGGTTTCGTGCGTCCGCTGACGCGTCGATCCACCCGCGCCGTAGGTCACCGAGAAGAAGGTGGGATGGAGCGGCGTCAGCCGGCTCACCGTCTCCCAAAGCGTGCGTTCCGCCGCCTCGGTCCGGGGCGGGGAGAACTCGAAGGAGACTTTCAGCCGCTGCGGTGCCCGCGCGGGAAACTCGGCAACATTGGCGCTCGTGCTGAGCGGACCCGTGTCGGGGCTCATCGGGAAACTCCATGGGCAGGAAGAATGGCAGGCTGTGCGGCGCTGCGGACCGGCAGCTCGCGCTCGCCGCGCCAGATGCCGGTCATCAGGCGCCGGCCGGGGAAGTGGATCGGCTCCAGTGGGTTGAGGCCGGCGCTGCGCAGCCAGCCCTGTACCTGATTATCGGCAAAGCCGAGGTGGACATGGGCATGTTCCCGCTTCAACTCGACGAGGTCGTGCGGCGAGAAATCGACCACCAGCACCGTGCCGCCCGGACGAACGACGCGTGCGGCCTCGGAAAGGGCCGCGGCAGGATCGTCGGCATAGTGCAGCACGTGGTGAATGGTCACGACATCGAAGCTGTCGGCCTCGAAGGGCAGGGCATACATGTCGCCCTGGCGGATGTCGGCGTTGTCGATGCCGGCGCGCGCGAGGTTGGCGCGGGCCAGCGCCAGCATCTCGCGCGACTGGTCGACGCCGACGGCCTGTTCGACCTTGGGCGCCAGCACTTCGAGCAACCGGCCGGTGCCGGTGCCGATATCGAGAAGCCGGCGGGCGCTGAGCGGCAGGTGATGGGCGAGGGCCCGTTCGATTTCCCGGTCCGCGACATGCAGGGCACGCAGCTCGTCCCAGCGCTGGGCATTGTCGCGGAAGAAACGCACGGCGGCGGTCTGGCGGCGCTGCTGCAGCGCATCGAGACGGGCGCGGTCGGCGGCAATCCGGGGATGCTTCGGATCGAGACGGCGGACGAACTCATGGATCAGGGCGGCATCCTCGCCGCTCGGCGCCAGCCGGAAGCGCGTGAACTGGGCTTCCCGGAAACGTTCCAGCAGGCCGGCTTCGACCAGGAGCTTCAGGTGTCGAGAGACGCGCGGCTGGCTCTGCCCCAGCACATGCACATAGTCGCTGACCGTCAGGTCCTCGCGGGCCGCCAACGCCAGAATGCGCAGCCGGGTGTCTTCGGCGGCTGCACGCAGCAGGGTAAGCAAATGGTCCATAGAATGAAGAATATAAGCATATCTTTATGTATGCAACATCTAAAAGTGTCGATTGTGCCGGAGCGGAAACTGTGGCGCGGGCGTCACGATACAACTGTGTCTTTTGGGGGGCCTTCAAAGCGTAGCGAGCGTGTGCAACACTCCGCGCCAGTGTGGCTCTCCAGCCGCTCTAGCCTCCGGGGGCCCGTACCTGGAGGGCTAACGGAATGAATTCTGGGTTGTGTGTATGATCGACGGTGTGAGGAGAGCCATGGCCGCAAGCATCCGCCGATCGGTTGTAGCGTTTGTGCTGTGCGGCGGTCTCGTCGGGGGCTGTGCGAGCGGCGACACCGGCGCGACCGAGGTCTGGGACCCGATCGAGACACCCAATCGCTTCGTCTTCTCCATCAATCGCGCCGTCGACATCATCGCGTTGCGGCCGCTTGCAGTTATGTATCGCGATCTCGTACCGGAGCGGGCGCAGACGTCTGTCCGCAATGCGCTCGACAATCTCGGCGAGCCGGTCACCGCCATCAACGAGGTCTTCCAGGGCGATCCGAGCCGTGCCGCCACCACGGTGGCGCGCTTCCTTGTGAACTCGACGATCGGTCTGGCCGGTTTGTTCGATGTCGCCAGCAGCTTCGGCCTGGAGCGCACCAAGGAAGATGCCGGCAAGACGATCGGCATGTGGGCCGGCGTGGAGCCCGAGAATGGCGGCTTCTATCTCGTGCTGCCGCTCGTTGGCCCGTCCAACGCACGCGACGGAACGGGCATGATGATGGACTACCTCGTCGATCCGTTCCGCATCCTCACGTTCAACCTTGCCGGCAACAACTGGGATGCCTGGCAGGCGGCGCGCTACGGTGCCAACGTTGTCGACTATCGTTCGCGTACGATCTTTGCGCTGGACGATCTCGAACGGAACAGTGTCGATTACTATGCGGCCCTTCGTTCGGCCTACACGCAGAATCGTGCGGACGCGATCCGCCAGAAGCGGGAGAAGACCGATACGAAGAGCGAATTGGAGCGCCGGGAAAACCTCTCGCTGGTAAAATAGCGGGCGGTCGGGTGCTGGTGCGCTGAAGCCGCGTCTGGGCTAAGACTTCATTCCCCTCATCCTGCCATGGAGCGAACGGTGCCACTGCTCGCCTGTCGTCGTGACGTCCTTCGCCTCGCCGCTACTGCCGTCGTTGCCGGTGTGGCCTTGCCTGCCTTCGCTGCCGATCCCGCCACGCAGCTCGTGCAGAGCACGGCCCAGCAAGTGATCGATATCGTGAAGACCAAGACCGGCGCCGACCGGCAGGCCGCGATCCTGCAAGTGCTGCAGAGCAAGTTCGACCTGCCGGCCATGGGCCGGTTTGCCCTTGGCACGCACTGGAATCAGGCCACCGAAGATCAGCGCACGCGCTTCCTCAAGGCCGTGGCCACTGCCGAGGCCCGTGCCTACAGCGAGCGGTTCGGCCAGTATGGCGGGCAGACCCTGACGATCGGCAAGGTGACACCGCGCGCCAATGGCGTGACGATAGTGGAGAGTCGGCTGAACCAGACCAGCGGCCAGCCGATCAAGCTCGAATGGGAGGTCCGCAACGACCGGATCACCGATGTGAAGGTCGAGGGCGTCAGCATGGTCATGACTAGACGTTCGGATTTCAATTCCTACATCCAGAACCATGGCGGCAAGGTGGACGCCCTGGTTCAGGAACTGGAAGCCAGGGCCGCCCGCTGATCCCCGCAGAGTTGGGATCGAATTTGCGTCTGTAGTGCGTTCGACGTAGTCTTTCCACCGGGAGGCGTAATCGATCGCTTTGCAGACCATCGGGATGGTCGCGAAGCGAAGGAGAGCGCCATGGACAGCGCAGTTGCCAAGAATGCGGCCAGCAATCCGGCCGAGCTGAGGACGGTCGATCCTGTCTGGGGACGGATCCGCGAGGCCGCCGCTGCGATTGCAGCCGCAGAGCCGGTTCTGGCCGGCACGCTCCATGCCACGATTTTGAGCCAGCCCAAGTTCGAGAACGCGCTGAGCTATCATCTGGCCCGGCTCACGGGTACGACCGAAGTACCGGCGGCGTTGATCCGCCAGACCTTCGACGAGGCATTGACCGCCGATCAGGGCATCGGCCTCGCCGCGCGCGCCGATATCATGGCCGTTGCCGAGCGTGACCCCGCCTGCACGTCCCATCTCGATCCGCTGCTCTGGTTCAAGGGCTACCATGCCCTGCAGACCTATCGGGTGGCCCATTGGCTCTGGAGGCAGGGCCGCCAGGCGCTTGCGCATTATCTTCAGAGTCGCGCCAGTGCGCTCTTTGCGCTCGACATCCATCCCGGCGCCGTGATCGGCAAGGGCATCTTCATCGATCACGGCACCGGCGTGGTGATCGGCGAAACGGCCGTCGTCGAGGATGGCGTCTCGATGCTCCATGGCGTGACCCTCGGCGGTACGGGCAAGGAGCGCGGCGATCGCCATCCCAAGGTCCGCCGCGGTGTTCTGCTGGGCGCCGGCGCCAAGGTGCTGGGCAATATCGAGATCGGCGCCTGCGCCAAGATCGCGGCGGGAAGCGTCGTGCTCGATCCCGTGCCGGCCGGCTGCACGGCGGCAGGTGTGCCGGCGCGCATCATTGGCTGCGTTGACGTGCCCGAGCCGGCGCTGGAGATGGATCAGCGGATCTGATCCGGCGTGGAAGACAGGGTGACGCATCGTTTCGCGGGCCTCGCGCTCCATCTCTGGACAATCGATACGACGCCGCTCGAAGCGGCTCTCCGGGCTGCCAAGGCTGCGGGCTTCGATGCCGTCGAATTGCGCCGGGTCGACTTCAAACGCTGCCACGATCGCGGCCTGCCGAATGACGCCATCCTCGCCCTGGTGCGGGACAGCGGCTTGAAGGTCAGTGCCGTCGGCGCGGAGTATGGCTGGGCCTTCGCCGCGAAGGCCGATCGCGAGCGCCTGTGGGCGTCCCTTGAAGAAGCCTGCGAAAATGCGGTCGCCCTCGACTGCGCGACGGTGATGAGCGGCATCGGCCCTGGCGCAGCGCCGTTCGACGAGGGCGTGGCGAACGTCCGGCGCGCCGGCGAGATCGTGGCGCGTCATGGCCTCAGGCTGGCGCTCGAATATCAGTTTCAGCACCCGATCGTGCGCAACCTCGACATCCTGCGCGATCTCATTGCGCGCGCCGCCCAGCCGAGCGTGGGGCTGCTGCTCGACGCCTATCATCTGCGGCGCGGCGGCAGGCCCGGCCGGGGCTTCGACGAGGTGCCCGGTTCGGAGATCTTCTACGTCCAGTTCAGCGACGTGCCCGACGCGCCGCCCAACGGTGTGCCGCCGACCGACCGGTTGCCGCCCGGCAAAGGGATCGTGCGCTGGAGCGACCTCTTCCGGTCACTCGCTGCCAAGGGCTACGACGGCTACTTGAGCTACGAAGCGCCCAATCCCGCACATTGGGCGCGCGATGCGGCCGACGTTGCACGCGAGGGCGTCGAGGCTCTGCGCGGCGTTCTCGGCCGGGCTTTCGAGGACTGACAACTCAAACTCATGTCATAGCGAATGAAGATCGCGACGTGACATAGAACGCAGCAGCCCGGGAAAACGAGTGATCGAAAGCTGGCCGATGGATCGCCATCGGCTATGATCGCGCCATGAGAGCATTGTTGGCGGGTCTCGTTCTCGTCTTCTTATTGGCTACAGCACAGGCCTTCGCGGCCGACGACCTCGCGAACGTCCGGACGTCGGACGGCTCGCAATTTTCCTACGTTCTCACGACAAACGACCCGAAGGCTGTTCAATACGCGGTCATCCTGATGCCGGGCGGTCGCGGCATTCTCGATCCGCACCTGAACGCCAACGGCAAGCTCGCCATGACCGCGGCGGGCAATTTCCTCATCCGCTCGCGTTCCCTCTTCGCGGACAGCCAGTTCGTGGCTGCATCTACCGATGCCACCAGCACGCCCGCGCGTATCAATGCCATCGTGGCCGATCTCGAGAAACGCTACGGCAAGCTGCAAGTGTACGTGATCGGCACATCGCGCAGCACGGAGGCGTCGATGAAGCTCGCCGCGTCGATGGACGGGCAGTTGGCTGGCTTCGTCCACACCTCGTCGATGAACGGCATCGCCGGCTTCGATCCACGACGGCTCAAGAGCCGCAACCTGATCGTCTATCATGAGCAGGACGCATGCCGTGTGACGATGCCGACCAATGGCCAGACTTCGCACGACAAGTACGGCACGGAGCTGATCGTCATGACGGGCGGCAAAAGCACCGGCGACGACTGCGAGGCTTTCGCCCATCATGGCTACAACGGCGTCGAACGCGACACCGTCGGCAGGATCAAGGCCTGGATCCGCAAGAGCGGTTAGCCGCTCTTTAGTTTCTGGCAGCGCAGCCTGTCCCCGGAAAGGTGGACCTGCAAACAGGTCCACCTTTCCGGCCGAGCTCTAGCCCCTGACCAGCGGCTTGTACTTGATGCGGTGCGGCTGGTCGGCGTCGGTGCCGAAGCGGCGATGCCTGTCGACCTCGTAGTCCTGGTAATTGCCCTCGAACCACTCGACATGGCTGTCGCCCTCGAAGGCCAGCATGTGGGTGGCAATGCGGTCGAGGAACCAGCGATCGTGGGAGATGATGACGGCGCAGCCGGCATAATCGACCAGCGCCTCTTCGAGCGCGCGCAGGGTGTCGACGTCGAGATCGTTGGTCGGTTCGTCGAGCAGCAGGACGTTGGCGCCCGACTTCAGCATCTTGGCGAGGTTGACGCGGTTGCGTTCACCGCCAGAGAGCTGGCCCACCTTCTTCTGCTGGTCGCCGCCCTTGAAGTTGAACGAGCCACAATAGGCGCGGCTGGAGATCTCGCGGTTGCCCAGCTTGATGATGTCGAGGCCGCCCGAAAGCTCCTCCCACACCGTCTTGTTGGGGTCGAGCGTCTCGCGGCTCTGGTCGACATAGCCCAGCTTCACCGTCGGGCCGACCGAGAAGGTGCCGCTGTCGGGCTTGTCCTGCCCGGTGATCATCTTGAACAGCGTGGTCTTGCCCGCGCCGTTGGGGCCGATCACGCCGACGATGCCGCCCGGCGGCAGCTTGAAGGAGAGGTTGTCGATCAGCAGACGGTCGCCGAAGCCCTTGGAGACGCCTTCGGCCGTAATGACATGGTCGCCGAGCCGCGGGCCGGCCGGGATGACGATCTGCGCCCGGTCGAGCGTCTCCTGCTTGTCCTCCTCGACCATCTGGTTATAGGCCGCGATACGCGCCTTGCTCTTGGAACGCCGGGCCGAGGGGCTGGTGCCCATCCATTCCAGCTCGCGCTGCATGGTGCGGCGGCGGGCGTCGGCGGTCTTTTCCTCCAGTTCGAGGCGCTTGTCCTTCTGCTTCAGCCAGGAGGAGTAGTTGCCCTCCCAGGGAATACCGGAGCCGCGGTCGAGTTCGAGGATCCAGCCGGCGACATTGTCCAGGAAGTAGCGATCGTGGGTCACGGCCACGACGGTGCCCGGGAACTCCGCGAGATGGCGCTCCAGCCAGGCCACCGACTCGGCGTCGAGATGGTTGGTCGGCTCGTCGAGCAGCAGCATGTCGGGCTTGGAGAGCAGCAGGCGGCAGAGGGCGACGCGGCGGCGCTCGCCACCC
>WBZX01000268.1_pt1 | contig 49582 bp, 48 predicted proteins | sample 5204211 | NCBI WGS metagenome assembly WBZX01 (sample SAMN12344362, study PRJNA552823) | activated sludge metagenome | biome: Activated sludge suspended growth; feature: Nitrification reactor; material: Wastewater; isolation source: activated sludge from nitrification reactor of wastewater...
CATGCCCATGGTGTGCTGACTCCCTCTGACGAGCTCGTGCGGCCGCGGCGACGCCACGACCTGACAGGTCGTCAGATCCTAGGGGTGGGCCCGATCAGCGGGCGAAACGGCGGCCCTCGTCGAGGGTGGTGGGCCGACGACCGCTCAGGCGCGGTCGACGTCGGGCGCCTCGGCCTCGACCTCGCCGGTCTGCACCTCGTCACCGCCGGTCGCGAGCCGCCAGATGACCGCACCCACCGCGCCACCCACGAGCGGGGCGACGATGAAGAGCCAGAGCTGCGACAGCGCGGTGCCACCCTCGAACAGGGCGGGGCCGAGCGAACGGGCCGGGTTCACCGAGGTGTTCGTGATCGGGATGCTGATCAGGTGGATCAGCGTGAGCATGAACCCGATGCCGATCGCCGCCTGTGCCTTGGAGGCTGCCTTGGTCGTGATGCCCAGGATCACGATGACGAACAGCGCCGTCAGGACGACCTCGGCGATCGCTGCGCCGGTGAGGTCGTAGAAGATACGGCCGTTCTCCTGCCCGTAGGCGTTGGAGGCGAAGGCACCCTGGGTGATCTCGAACCCGCCCGGACGCGAGCTCTGGATGGCCCAGAGCACGCCGACCGCGGCGATGGCGCCGGCGCACTGCACGATCACGTACGCCGGCAGGTCCTTCCAGGGGAAGCGCTTGGCGGTGGCCAGTCCGACCGAGACCGCTGGGTTGAAGTGGCCCCCCGAGACGTGCCCCAGCGCGTAGGCGCCGCAGAGCACCGTCAGACCGAACGCCAGGGCGACACCCAGGTAGCCGATGCCGTTGTTGACCACGCCGGCAGCGGGCAGCGCGACGCCGCCGACGCCGACGGCGCCCTTGGTCGTCCCCAACGCCGCGGCGGCGAAGATGGCAGAGCCGCAGCCGCCGAGCACCAGCAAGAAGGTGCCGATGAACTCCGCACCGAGCTTCTTGGACATGTACACGGCAACCTCCTCGGGGCGACCCGGCCGGCGCGGCGGCGCAGCCGAACAGCTTCGTCGTCAGCGAAGGTAACAGCCCGTCTTCACGCCGCGGCGGATGACGACCCCCGTGGGATCGCGCGCCCCTAACGTGTCGCCGATGAGCAGCAGGACCCGCCGCCGATCCCTGCTCGACCACCCGGCCCGCTATGTCGTGTCGGGGTTCGTGATGGTCATCTCGGTGGGGACCCTGTTGCTCCTGCTCCCGTGGTCGACCGCACCCGGGGCCCCCACCTCGCCGCTCGCCGCCGCGTTCACCGCGACCTCGGCGGTCACGGTCACCGGTCTGGCGGTGGTCGACACCGGCACGCACTGGAGCGGCTTCGGGCAGGCCGTGGTCGTCGGGCTGGTCCAGGTCGGCGGCCTGGGCTTCATGACGGTCTCCTCGCTGCTGGTGATGCTGCTGTCCCGACGACTGGGGCTGCGCCGCCAGCTCGTGACCAACACCGAGCGGGGCGTCCTGAGCCTGGGCGACACCCGCCACGTGCTCGGCGGCCTGGCGCTCATCACCCTGGTGGTCCAGCTGGCGGTCGCCGCAGTGCTGTCCCTGCGCTTCTGGACCCGCTACGACATGGACGCGGACACGGCGGTGTGGAGCGGGGTCTTCCACTCCGTGTGCGCCTTCAACAACGCCGGGTTCTCGCTCTACCCGGACAGCCTGATCGGGTTCAGCTCGGACTGGATGGTGCTCGTCCCGGTCATGGCCGCGATCATCATCGGCGGGCTCGGCTTCCCGGTCCTGGTCGACCTGCGGCGCGTGAACGGCCGGTGGCGGCACCTGACGCTGCACTCGAAGGTCACCCTGGCCGCGACGGGCGCCCTGCTGGTCGGGGGGTTCGTGGTGCTGTCGGTGCTGGAATGGCGCAACCCGGCCACGCTCGGACCCATGCCGCTGCCGGACAAGGTGCTGAACGGCACGTTCGCCTCGGTGACACCCCGCACCGCCGGGTTCAACTCGATCGACATCGCGAGCATGCAGCCCGAGAGCCTGCTCGCCACGACCGCGCTGATGTTCGTCGGCGCGGGATCCGCCGGCACGTCGGGTGGCATCAAGGTGTCGACCTTCGGGATCCTGGCGCTCGTCGTCTGGAGCCAGCTGCGCGGCGACGCGGACGTGACCGGCTTCCGCCGCCGCATCCCCGATGACACCCAGCGCCAGGCCACCACCGTCGTGCTCCTGGCGCTCGGCCTGGTCGTCGTCACCACCGGCGTGCTCCTGGTGTCGGCCGACACCGGCATCGGCGACGCGCTGTTCGAGGCCGTGTCCGCCTTCGGTACGGTCGGGCTGAGCACCGGCATCACCCCGACCCTGCCCGCGGTCGACCAGCTCGTGCTGATGGCACTGATGCTGGTCGGTCGTGTCGGGCCGATCACGCTCGGCGCCGCGCTGGTGCTCCGAGCCCAACCCAGCCGCTTCCGGCTTCCCGAGGAGGGTCCTCTCATTGGCTGATCGACACATCCGACCCGAGGTGATCGTGGTGATCGGCCTGGGCCGCTTCGGCACCGCCGTCGCCACCCAGCTCCAGGACCTGGGTCACGAGGTCATGGGCATCGAGAGCGACCCGGCGTTGGTCCAGGCCGCGTCCGGCGAGCTGACCTATGTCGTGCAGGCCGACGCGACCGATGAGGCAGCGCTGCGCCAGCTGGGCGTGGGCGACGTCCGCCATGCCGTGGTCGCCATCGGCGACGGGACCCAGTCGTCGATCCTCGCGACCGCGACGCTCGCCGACATCGGCATCCCCGACATCTGGGCCAAGGCCCAGACGGTGCTGCACGCCCGGATCCTGGAGCGGGTGGGAGCACACCACGTCGTGTTCCCTGAGCGCGACATGGGTCAACGGGTGGCGCACCGCGTCACCGGCCAGATGCTCGAGTTCATCCAGATCGACGAGTCGTTCGCGCTCGTGGAGACCACGGTGCCGGCCGACCTCGCGGGACGGACCCTGCTGGACGCGGGCATCCGCGAGTCCGACGGCGTCACCGTGGTCGCGGTGAAGTCCGGCGACGGGTCGTTCACCCACCCCGCACCCGACACCCTCCTGGGCCCCGACGACCTGCTGCTGGTCGCCGGCGACGTCGCCGCCGTCGGCCGGTTCGCGGCCCGCCGCTGAGTCCGGGCCCGGTCCCGGCTGCCGGAGCGCCTCAGACCGCCGCGGTCATCAACGCGACCGTGACCGAGCCGCCGTAGGTCGACTGCCGGCCCACCTCGTCGAAGCCCATCGAACGGTGGAACGCGGTCGAGACCGGGTTGGGCGGCTCCACGTTGACCTCGGCGGTGACCATCGGCGCGCCCTGGACACGTGCGTGGGCGAACACCCGCTCGTAGAGCTGCCGACCCAGGCCGCCGCGGTGCACCGACGCGTCCACCGCGACGCGGTCGACGTAGCGGAAGTCGGGGTAGCGCTCGGCGAACCAGCGGTAGTTGGGCGAGTCGTAGGTCGCACCCGGGGCGAGCACCAGGACGAACCCGGCCAGCCGGCCGTCCTCGTCGCGGGCGACCAGCGCGAGCGAGCACTCCTCGACGATCGCCATCAGACGCTGCGGACCGAGGTCACCCACGTGGGGGACGTTGGCCTGGTTCAGCGCGAGCACGTCGTCCAGGTCGGCCGGTGCCACGGCACGGATCTCGATGGCCACCGGGTGCCGCTCAGCCCTTGAACTCGTCGCGCAGCACGTGCTTGAGCACCTTGCCCGACGCGTTGCGCGGGAGCGCGTCGACCACCTCGAGCTGCTCGGGCAGCTTCTGGGTCATGAGCCCCCGGTCGCGCAGATGCACGATCAGCTCCTCGAAGCTGACCGACTCGCCGCCCGAGACCTGCACCACCGCGCAGACGCGCTCGCCGGAGTCGGCGTCGGGCAGTCCGATCACCGCCACGTCGACGACCTTGTCGTGCAGCACGATCAGGTCCTCGACCTCCTTGGCCGAGACGTTCTCCCCCTTGCGCACGATCACGTCCTTGGTCCGACCCGTCACGACCAGGTTGCCGAGCTCGTCGATCCGACCCAGGTCGCCGGTGCAGAAGAAGCCGTCGTCGTCGAAGGCCTCGACGTCGAGCGCGGGGTCCAGGTAGCCCCGCATCATCTGGGGTGCGCGCAGCCGGATCTCGCCCTCGCCGCCAGGGTCCACGATCCGGCCGTCCGCCCCGATGACGCGCAGCTCCACGCCGTGGGTCGGCTTGCCCTCGCTGCGGGCGAGCTCCTCGTCGGTGTCGGTCACCGCCGCCATGGTCACGATGGGCGCCTCGGTCGAGCCGTACCCGGACAGGATCGGCACGTCGAACGCGGAGCGGACCTCGTGGACCAGGCTCGGCGGCTTCGGCGCGCCGCCACCGGGGAACGCGCGCACATCGGGGAAGATCGGCTCGAGCCGCCGGCGCTGCTGCTCGAGGTAGGCCTGGTGGAAGTACGTGCCCGAGCCGGCCAGGGTCACGCCCTCGCGACCGAGCACCTCGACGGTGCGCTCGGGGTCGAAGCTCTCGCACAGGATGTTCGAGCAGCCCGACTCCAGACTGGCGAGCAGCCAGACGATCCCGCCGATGTGGGTGACGGGGAACACCAGGGAGTTCCGGTCGTGCGGGATCAACGCGAGCCGACGGCTCATGCCGCGCGCTGCGGCCAGCAGCGTCGCGTCGGTGTGCTGGACCACCTTGGGGTCCGCGGTGGTGCCGGAGGTGGCGAAGAGCCACCGCACCGGCTGTTCGGCCGGCACCGCGGCGGGCGACAGCGGCGGGAGCGAGGTCGGGTCACCCTGGGGCAGCGCACGGTCCGCGACCAGCACACGCATCGTGCCCTCGCGACGCGCCAGGTCGGTGGCCATCTCCTCGTGGTCGACGCCACGCCAGCGCGACGGCGTCACCAGCAGCGACGTGCCCGCCTGGGCGGTCACCACGTCGAGCTCGCGCGTCCGGTAGGTGGGCAGCACGGGGTTCTGCACCACGTCCAAGCGGCTCAGCGCGGCGGCCAGCACCAGCGACTCGATCCAGGTCGGCAGCTGCCAGGTGACGACGTCGCCGCTCCCGACACCCGCGGCAGCGAGGCCGGCGGCGGCCAGCTCGGCCTCGGACCAGAACTCCGCGAAGGTCAGGGTGCGCATGTCCTCGTCGACCGCCATGAGCGCGTCGGGAGTGGCGTCGGCCCGCCGCTCCATCAGCTCCCACAGCGTCCGTGCGTACTGCATCTGGCCCCTCGCTCCTCCGACCGGTGCGGTCCGACCGCAGTGTAGAGAAGCGCGGTGGTGCCCGGTGCCGTGACCGGGACTGCTCAGGCGGGCTCGAGCGCGGGCACGGTCGAGCCGGCCGGCACGACGACGACGGATCGGCCTGCCATCGGCTCGACGAGCTCGATCTCCACGGTTCGGGGGGCGGCACCCGCAGCACACGGCGCCGCGTCCGGCGGGACCACGGCGATCGCCGCGAAGGTCACCGACCGCTCACCCTCGGTCACCACGACCTGGGCCAGGAACTCCTCGGCGGACCGCGCACAACCGATGCTGAGCGTGGCGCTCCGGTCGTCGTCGCCGATGCGCACCGTCGTCGGCGCCACCACCGGGTCCAGCGAGGTGGTGTCGGCATCGGCGGGCGGGCGGAACGCCCACGACGTGCTGCCACCCTCGCTGAGCACGCTCGTCACGCCGTCGGGCAACGCGGCGCCCGACGGGGTGGTCCCCTCGGTCCCACCCTCGCTCGACGTGCCGTCGGCCGACGTGGTCGAGGCGGTGCCCGCCGCATCGGGCAGCGTCTGGCGGGTGGGCAGCTGCGTGGTGCCACCGCCCGAACTGCCGCCGAACACCAGCAGCAGGACCCCGATCACGCACAGGAGCGTGAAGAACGCGACGAAGCCCCAGATCCCGTAGGTCCGTTCGCCGGTCCGCTCGCCGCCCTTGCCTCGCACGACCCCAGCGTGCCGTGGACACGCCGCGGACGCAACGCCGGCCGGACGCCGCTCAGAACGTCGCGACCGGGGCGACCGGCGCCGAGGAGGCGCCGACGAGCGGTTCGGGGGTGGCCACGAGCAGGAAGCTCCAGCGTCCCTCCTCCTCGCAGGCGACCGCCAGGTCCTCGAAGTCCCAGTTCTGACCCTGGATCAGTCCCATGTCGCGCAGCTGGATCATGTGCACCGACAGGCAGTCGGACCAGTCGGGCATCGTCGGCGGGAACGCCTCGTACGCGTACGAGTCGACGAAGGCGCCCGCCACGTCGTGGCGGTGCAGCCACTCGATCGAGTGCACCGACAGCCCCGGCAGGCGGAACTGGTCCCCCACCGCGTAGCGCTGGCGGTCACCTGCTCGGTAGTGGCGCATCTCGCCGGTGCGCACGCACAGCACGTCGCCGGACTCGATCGTGATGCCCGCGGCGTCGACCGCGGCGTCCAGGTCGTCCGCGGTGATCGAGTACCCGGGGTCGACCTCGTCCAGCCCTGCGGTCCCCTTCAGCAGCGGCAGGTCGATCAGGACACCGCGGGTGACGATCTGCGGCAGCTGCTCGGCACCGAGCTTCGTCGCGCCCTCCTGCGCGGTCACCGCGGAGGTCGGCACGCCGTTGTACATCAGCCCGTCGTAGGAGACGTGGCAGAGCGCATCGATGTGGGTGCCGGCGCAGGTCGACATCATGACGATGTCGTCGGTGCCCTCCCAGATGCCCGGTGCGTACTGGTCCCGCTCGTTGAGCGACGTGACGGTGAGGATCGGGTTGAACCGACGGGCCGGCTGGCCGACCTGGACGCCGTCGGCACGCAGGTCGACCCCGAGCGACACCCGACGCCCCGACCGGACCTGGGCGGCGCCGCGGCGTGCGGCCTCGTCGGTCAGCAGGTTGCCGCAGCCGAGCTGGTCGTCGTCCCCCCAGCGACCCCAGTTCGAGACACGGGCGGCGAGTTCGGGGAGGTCACCGGGAAGGGGCATGGCGCTGCTCAGCCCAGGGTCAGCACGCCGCGGGCGAGCTTGCCCTCGTGGAGCTCGTCCAGGGCGAGCTGGAAGTCCTCGAGCGGGTACGTCTGGGAGACCAGCTCGTCGAGCTTCAGTCGACCCGCCTGGTACAGCTTCACCATCAGGGGGATGTCGTACTGGGGGCGGGCCGAGCCGTAGCGGCAACCCATGATCGTCTTGTCGTTGTACATCGTGTTGACCACGAAGCTGGCCTCGGAGCCCATCTTTGGCACACCGAGCATGACCAGGGTGCCGCCCCAGTCCAACAGGTCGGTCGAGGTGCGGATGAGGGCCGTGGAACCGACGCACTCGAAGACGTAGTCGACGCCGTTGGGGCAGATCTCCTTGACGGCCTCGACCAGGTCGAAGTCGGGCCCGTCGGGGCAGATGAAGTGCGTCGCGCCGAAGGCCTTGGCGAAGGCCTCCTTGGTGGGGTTGGTGTCGACCGCGATGATCGGCAGCGCGTCGGAGAGCGCCGCGCCCTGGATCGCGTTGAGCCCGATGCCACCGACGCCGATGACCACGACCGACTCGCCGTGGGCGACCTTGGCGCGGTTGAACACGGCGCCCACACCGGTCAGCACGCCGCAGCCGATGAGCGAGGCGGAGGTGAGCGGCACCTCGTCGGGGATCTTCACCGCCTGGGTCGCCTTGACCACGGTCTCCTCGCAGAAGACGCCGAGGTTGGCGAACTGGAACACCTTCTTGGTGTCCTCGCCCTCACCACGGGTGAAGGGGCGCGACAACTTGCCGAGCGACTGACGACAGAAGGTCGGCTTGCCCCGGTCGCACTGGGCGCACTGGCCGCAGTTGCCCAGGGTGGAGAGCACGACGTGGTCGCCGACGGCGACGTTGGTGACGTCGCTGGCCACCTGGATGACCTCGCCCGCGCCCTCGTGACCGAGCACCACGGGCGGCGGGAACATGATCGTGCCGTTGAGCACCGACACGTCGCTGTGGCAGAGCCCCGCGGCGTCGATGCGCACGCGCACCTCGCCGGGGCGCAGATCCCGCACCGCCACGTCGGTCTCGACCTTCGCCTGCTCGCCGTCCCACACGATCGCCTTCATGCGGGTGACCGTAGCCGACGGGTAGAACAGGTTTCAGTTCCGTCTGGCGTCGCGGATCGCCCTGTGGTTCGCTCCTGCGATGTCCGCGCTGCCCGACCGGTCGCCCGACCGGCTCTCCGCCCGGATCCTGCCGCGTGACGGTGCCGGCGAGCGCCTGCTGGTGCTGCTGCACGGCTACGGCCTGCCGCCCGAGGACCTGACCGACCGCCTGGCCCTGCTGGATCCATCGGGTGCGTGCACCGTGGTCGTGCCCGAGGCGCCCTTCCATCACCGCAGCCAGGCGATCTGGCACCGGGCGATGCTCAGCGCCCCCGAGGTCGCGACGGCGCAGTACCTGCGCTCACAGGAGCTGCTGGACGACCTGCTGGGCCGCGTGCAGGACGAGACCGGGCTCCGGACGTCCGACGCGATCGTGGGCGGCTTCAGCCAGGGCGGCGGGCAGGCCTACGGGCTGCTGGTCGCCGCCGGCGTGCGGCACCGCCCGGCCGCGGCGTTCGGCATCTGCAGCTTCCCGCCGGCGTTCGCCGGGTTCCGGGTCGATCCGGTCGCCGCTGCGGGTCGACCGTGCTTCCTCGCGAGCGCCCGCCGCGACCACTTCGCGCCGATCGAGGGCTCGCGTGCCGGCGCGAGCCAGCTCCGGGCCGCCGGGCTGGACCTGACCTACGTCGAGCTCGACGGCGAGCACGTGATGACCGACGGTGCCGCCGACCTGGCAGGGCGCTGGATCGCGCAGGTCGCGGCCGGCCGGAGCGCGACCGGGTTCGACGACCTGCTGACCGAGGTCGGCGACGGGCCCGGCTTCTACGAGGGGCTCTGGACGTCCGCGTCCTGAGGGCCGACGGCCGACGCGTCCAGGCCGAGCTCGTCCAGGAGTCGCGCCACGGTCGACTCCAGTACGTCGACCCGGGCCTCGAGCTGCTCGACGCGGTCGGGGTCGACGCGCCCGGCACCACGCGGCGCGCCACCGACCGGACCGGCGAGCGCGGCCGCCGCGGTTCGGCCCTCGACGTCGGCCTCGAGCAGCTGGAGCCAGCGTGGCTCCTTCTGGCCGGGCTGACGCTCCAGCTGGGCGGCCATCGGGCGCGTCCCCCCGGCCAGCGCGGCGAGGGTCGCCTCGACCTCGTCGAGGCTCGCGAACGGGTGCTGGCGCTCGGTGCGTGACCGCAGCTCGGCCACGGTCTGGGGTCCACGCAGCAACAGGACCGCGATGACCGCGCGGGCCGCGTCGTCCAGGCCGAGTGCCTCGTCGGCGACGTGGCGGTAGCGGGTCGCACGTTCGCCGTGCGCCGGATGCACGACGCGCACCAGTCCCTTGCCCTTCAGCGCGAGCGCCGTGGTCTCGACGAGCTGGGTGTCGTAGTCGACCACGGGGTGGCGGCTCGAGGTCTGGTTGCAGGCCGTCGTGAGCGCCTTGAGCGTGAGCGGGTACGCCTCGGGAGTGGTCGCCTGCTTCTCCATGAGACAGCCGAGCACCCGGGACTGCGGCGCGGTCAGGTCCAACACGTCGGGAACGTCCACCATGGCCTCAGCGTGCCACACGCCGCTCGCCGGGCTCAGCCTGCGCGGCATCACCCGCTGCGCAGAGAGCGGTCGATGGGCCGCCAGAATCCGCGCAGTTCACGGCGACCCGCGCACGCGTGGCCGCACGGCGACCGATTCGGTCCGCCGCGGGCCAACGAACGATCAGGCTGATGTACCGGCCTGGGACACCCGCGAGACCGGCGTCCGCACGCGGAATGCCAACTGCTCCAGCTGTCGCTCGCTGCCGACCCGCGTCGGAGCTGCCTCAGCTGGGCCAGACGATGGACTGCATCTCGGAGTACGCGTGCAGGCCGAAGTCGCCGCCGTCGCGGCCGACACCCGACTGCTTGAAGCCGCCGAAGGGCGCCTCGTGGTTGCGCTGCAGCGTGTTGATGCCGACGTTGCCGGAGCGCAGGCGTCGGGCGACGTTCCATGCCCGGCCGGTGTCCTTGGAGAACACGTAGCTGTAGAGGCCGTAGTCGCTGTCGTTCGCGATGGCGACGGCCTCGTCCTCGTCATCGAACGGCACGACGACGACCACGGGGCCGAACAGCTCCTCGCGCACCGGGGTCATCTCGTTGGTGCAGTCCACCAGCAGCGTCGGCGCCACGTAGAAGCCACGCTCGACCTCGGGACGTGCGCCGCCGACGGCGACGGTCGCTCCCTCGTCGACGCCGGCGCGGACGAAGCCCTCGATGCGCTCGCGGTGCGCAGCGGAGATGACGGGACCGACGACGGTCGCCTTGTCGGTCGGGTCACCGACCGCCATGTGCTCGGCGGCCTTGAGCAGACCGCCGACCAGGTGGTCGTGCACCGAGCGGTGCACGATGACGCGGGTCGGTGAGGTGCAGATCTGCCCGGAGTGGAAGCCCCACACCGAGGAGATGCCGCCGATGGCGGCCTTCAGGTCGGCGTCGTCGAAGACGATGCAGGCGCCCTTGCCACCCAGCTCCATGAGCTGCCGCTTCATCTGGCTGCCGCAGACCGCGCCGATGCGCTGCCCGACGCCGGTCGAACCGGTGAAGGACACCATGTCGGTCGCCGGGTGCGCGACGACGGCCTCGGACGGAGCGATGTCCTGGCCGGTCACGACGTTGACCACACCCGGCGGGAAGCCCGCCTCGTTCATCAGCTCGACCATGCGCAGCACACCCAGGGGGTCCTGCGGCGCCGGCTTGACGACCACGGTGTTGCCCATGGCGAGCGCTGGGCCGATCTTGCCGGCCATGTTGGTCATCGGGACGTTGTAGGAGGTGACGCAGGTGACCACCCCGACCGGGGCCCGGTGCACGGCGGCGGAGATGAGGCCGCCGGGGGCGAGCGGCGTCGTCGGCATGACCGCTGGCGGCAACGGCACGATGTTCGACTGCAGCGCGCCACGGGCGTAGCGGCGGAGGCGACCCGATGCGGGGAAGAACTGCATGGTCTTGACCGTCCGGGTCGTCGCTCCCGTCTCGGCCTGGAGCACCGGCACGATCTCGTCGCGGTGCGCCTCGATCAGGTCGGCGGCCCTGTCCAACAGCGCGGCGCGCTCCTCGGGCGAGGTCCGCGACCACGAGTCGAACGCCTCGGCGGCGGCCTCGACGGCCGCGTTGGCCTGCTCGACCGACGCCTCGGGCGCGCGGCCCGCGAGCTCCTCGGTCGCCGGGTTGACGATGTCGTAGGTGCCGGCGGCACCCTCGACGGACTCGCCGCCGATCGTCAGGCGGTAGGTGGAATCAGACATGTGGCAGGGCTTCCCTCGGAGGTGCAGCGTGCTGTTCGTCGAGCGTCATCGGGCTCGATGACGCTCGACGAACAGCACGGTTCAGGACAGGTGGCTCGGGCGGGTGGCCCGGGCGAGTGGCTCAGGGAGTGAGGTCGAGGCCCAGCAGCTCGATCGCGTTGCCGCGGACCAGCTTGCGGAACAGCTCCGGGGGCAGGTCGCCCATGAGCTTCATCGCTATCTCCCGCGAGTGCGGCCAGGTGCTGTCCGAGTGCGGGTAGTCCGTCTCGAAGCAGACGTTGTCGACCCCCACCTTCGTGAGGTTGTCCAGGCCGTAGACGTCGTCGAAGAAGCAGCCGTAGATCTGGCGGTAGTAGTAGGTCGACGGCGGCTCGGGGACCTTGTCACCGAAGCCACCCCACGCCCGGTTCTCCTCCCAGACCTTGTCGGCCCGCTCGAGGATGTAGGGGATCCAGCCGATCTGACCCTCTGAGTAGGCGAGCTTCAGCGTCGGGAACCGGTGCAGGACGCCGGAGAAGAGGAAGTCGGTCATGGACGCCATCGCGTTGTTGAACGTGAGGGTCGAACCGACCGCGGCGGGGGCATCGGCCGACGTGGACGGCATCTTGGAGCTCGAGCCGATGTGCATGTTCACCACGGTCCCGGTCTCGGCGCAGGCCTCGAACAGCGGATCCCAGTAGCCGTTCGGGTCGTGGATGGACGGCAGGCCCAGGTACGGCGGGATCTCGGAGAAGGTCATGCCGCGCACGCCGCGGGCGGCGTTGCGGCGCACCTCGGCCGCGGCCAGCTGCGGGTCCCACAGCTGCACGATGATGCAGGGGATGAGGCGGCCGTTGCTGCCGCCGCACCACTCGTCGACCTGCCAGTCGTTGTAGGCCTTCACGCAGAGGTCGGCGAGCTCCTTGTCCTTGGCCTCGTAGAAGCGCTGGCCGCAGAAGCGGGGGAAGCTCGACGGGAACGACATCGACGCCTCGGTCCAGTTCGCGTCCATGTCCTCGAGGCGCGCAGCGGGGTCCCAGCAGCCCTTGCGCATCTGCTCGTAGGTGATGCCCGACACCGTGACCTCGGAGCGGTCGAAGCCGACCGCGCACTCGAGGCGGGTCAGCGGGTAGCGGCCGTCCTCGTACTGCCACCAGTCGGCCTCGTCGCCGTCCTCGGTCTCCTCGAAGGAGAACACACCGCCGACGAAGTTCATGGTGCCGCGCATGCGCACCGAGCGCGGCATGACGTCCGCGTACTTCGAGGGCAGGCGAGAGGTCCAGACGTCGGGCGGCTCGATGATGTGGTCGTCGACCGACACGATCTTCGGGACGTCCTCGGGATCCAGGTCGCGGGTGCGGGTGACGTTGCTGTCCGAGGCTGCGCTCATGGCCGAATGGTAACCCCAGGTCTGACGGTGTGTCAGGCAGGAACTGGAACAGGTTCTAGTTCTGTCGCTTCGGGCCGCGGAGGGCCATGCGGTACCGTCGTGTCCCCATGGGCGAGGGTGCACGGGTCCACGTTCCCGGGCTGGACGGGCTGCGCGGCATCGCCGTGACGGTCGTGGTGGCGTACCACTTGGGCTACCTGGGCGGCGGGTTCGTCGGGGTCGACCTGTTCTTCGTGCTCTCGGGGTTCCTCATCACCTCGCTGCTGCTCGACCGGACACCCGGCAGCGCCGCCGACCTGCGCCGCTGGTGGGGTCGGCGGGCACGACGCCTCACCCCGGCGGTGGCCGTGGTGGTGGTCGCCGTGCTGGTGACGTTCACCGCGCTGGGCGCCGCCACCGACGGCCTCGACGTCGACGCGCTGGCCACCCTCACCTGGTGGCAGAACTGGCACCTGGTGCTCGCCGACGCGTCCTACTGGTCCACCGACGCCTCGCCCCTTCGACACGCCTGGTCGCTGTCGATCGAGGAGCAGTTCTACGTCGTCTGGCCGCTGGTGCTGGTCGCGTCGACGGCGGTCGCACGGCGCAGGGGCTGGGCACCCCGGCGGATCGTCGGCGCAGTCGCGGCCGCGGGTGCGCTCGCGTCGTTCGTCTGGGCCGGCGCACTGGCACGCGAGGGTGCCGACCTGTCGCGCATCTACTTCGGCACCGACACCCGCGCCGGCGCGCTGCTCATCGGCTGCGCCGCCGCCGCGGTGGTCGACGGCCGGCCGACGCCGCGCACGGGGCGGGTCGGCACCGGCCTGGCGGTGATCGCCGCACTCGTGCTCGCCGGCCTCGCCGTGTCGTTGGATCCGGCCGCGGTGCTCACGTACCGCGTCGGTCTGGCGCTCGCGGCGGCGGCATCGCTCGTGCTGGTGCTCGCCGCGTCCTTCCCCGGGCCCGTCGAGGCCGCGCTGTCGCCGCGGCCGCTGCAGTGGCTGGGCGTGCGCTCCTACGCGATCTACCTGTGGTCGTGGCCGGTGCAGATGGCCGTCGAGGAGCTCCGGCCGCGCGCGCCGCGCGGCCTGGTCGCCGCCACGACCGTCCTCGCCGTGCTCGCCCTGTCGGAGCTGTCGCTGCGACTGGTCGAACGACCGATGCGCGTGCGCGCCGGCTGGGCCGCCCGCCCGCGTCTGCGGCGGAGCGCCTGGGCTTCCGGCGGGGTCGCCGTGCTCGCCGCGATGGTGCTGGTGGCCGCCACGACCGAGCCCCCCGCGGGCATCCAGGCGGTCTCCACCGAGGAGTCCGCCGAGCTGGCGCTCCGACCGCCGCCGACCACCACCTCTTCGTCCACCACCACGACGACGACGCCCACGACGACGCCGGACCCGCCACAGGTCGCCGCGGTCACCGCAGCACCGTCCACGGCACCTCCGACCACCGCCGCGCCGCCACCACCCGCGCGCCTCCGCCTGGTGGTGATCGGCGACTCGGTCGCGTTCTCCTCGACGTTCGTGTCGGGCCCGGTGCAGCTGCATCCGGCAGGGATCGAGGTGGCCGACGGACGGGGGTTCATCGGCTGTTGGCTGCTGTCCGGCGACGGCTGGCTGGCCTACGGCGGCAAGGACGACCTCAAACATCCCCACCCGCTGTGCGCCCAGCAACGCTCGGCGGAGCAGCTGGGGCTCTCGGCGCGCCCGGACTGGGTCGTCGACTTCGCCGGCGGCTGGGAGGGCACCACGTTCATCGACCCGCAGGGCGTGCGCCACGAACCGCAGTCGGCCGGGCTCCGGGCGGCGATCCTCGGCGAGCTGATCGAGCGGGGCAACGAGGCCGCTGCCGCAGGAGCACGCATCGCCTGGCCGGCATGGGTGTGCCCCGGCGCCGAGAGCGACCTGTGGTTCGCGCCGGGCTACGCCGGGTGGTTCAACGAGATCCTGCGCGAGGCCAGCCGCGCCGTGCCGGGCTCCATCGTCATCGAGCCCACCGACCGGGTGTGCGTCGGCGGCGACGCCGACGGCGCGCCGACCGCCGAGAAGGACGCTGCCTGGGGCCTCGAGCACCACCCGCACGACGGCGCCTGGCTGTGGCAGGTCTGGTTGGGCCCGGCGCTGTGGGCCGCGGAGGGACGCCCCAACCCCGGCTGAGCTCCGAGGGTCGCCGCGGGCCCGGGTTGCTCAGCTCAGCGCAGCGCGAGCAGGCCCAGCACGACGGTGTTCCACACGACGATCACCGAGTAGAGCGCGACGACCGCGGTCACGGCCCGCTCCCCCAGCTTCGCGTCCGGCGGGCACAGGAGCAGGAGGATGCCGGCGACGCCGGCCACCACCATCTTGAGGCCGAGCGGTGCGGCGAACCCGCCCATGAGGCCGGCCATCATCGGGTTGGCCTCCACACCGCCGTGGTGGAGCACCGCCTTGGTCAACAGCACGTCCGCGACGTTCAACAGGACCACACCCGCCGCCAGCCACAGCCGGCGCACCGGCACCGTGGTGTCGGTCAACCGCAACGAACCCAGCACGTCACCCATGTCGCCACCTTCGCCCTGCACCATCCCGCCGGAGGGTGTCTCCCCACCGCCGGCCCAGCCACCGACGGCGCAACGCTCGGCCATGGTGGCAGATCCGGACCGCGATGTCCCGTCGGATGTGGTCGCCCACGCGGATCCGCCACCGACGGTGACGGGGCGTCGTCGGACCGTGGCGGACCCCCGGCAGGATCAGCCGAACTGATCCAGCAGCGGTCCGAGCACGGGATCCATCTGGGCCGAGTTCAGCATCGAGCCGCCGTCGAGCACGATGTTCTGGCCGGTCAGGTAGCCCGCGGCATCCGACAGCAGGAAGGCGACCAGGTCGGCCACCTCATCGGCCCGGCCGACCCGCCCGAGCGGCGTGCCCGACTCGATCGCGCCCCGCAACCGGTCGTCGCCGGCGAGCACCTCGTTCAGCGGCGTGCGCACGAAGCCCGGCGACACGCAGTTGACCCGGATGTCGGGCGCCAGCTCGAGCGCCGCAGCCTGCGTCAGCGCCACCACTGCGGCCTTGGCCGCCGAGTACGGCGCCTCACCACGCGTGGGCCGCACCCCCGAGACGCTGGCCACGTTCACGATCGCGCCGCCCGCGGGGCGCATCAGGCGCGCCGCGGCGCGCAGCCCGGAGAACGTCCCCGCCACGTTCACCCGCCAGATCAGGTCGACCTCGCGGTCGGTGTAGGACTCGAGCGGCTTCAGGTTGCCCACCCCGGCGTTGTTCACCAGGTAGCGGAGCCCGCCGAGCTGCTCGGCGGCCTGCTGGAGTGCGGCCTCGAGCGCCGCGCTGTCGCCGACGTCGACGACCAGGGCCGACCCGCCGACCTCGTCGGCCACCCGCGCCGCGCCCTCCGCGTTGCGGTCGAGCACGGCCACCGCGATGCCGTCAGCGGCGAGCCGGCGCACGACCGCCTCGCCGATCCCCGAGGCGCCGCCGGTGACCACGGCGCCACCGGTGGGCGCGCTCACCGGGGCACGTCCCCGTCGATGACCACCGTGGGCTCCTCGGTGACGATGAACTCGACGCGCTCCATGTCCAGGAACCGCCGTTCGTCCGGGGCGACCAGCTCGGCGTACTTCGGCTCCGACATGAAGGCCACGAAGTCGTCGATGGACCGGAACCACTGCACGGCCACGCCGTCGCAGTCCTCGGTGCCCGACAGCAGGTCGGGGCGGTGCCGCACGTGCTGCTCGTAGCGCAGGATGTGGCGGGCCAGACTCGGCTCGCCGGCGATCAACGGGCCGTGCTGGGTCCGCCAGTGCGTCACGAACTCCTCGGTCGTCATCCCGCTGCGCCGCCGCAGCAACGCGAACATCTTCACCATCGTGGCCCCCTGTGGAGTGGTGTCGTGGGCGCATCGTTGCACAGCAGGTGCCCCGTCGCCGTCGGGGCGCCGTGGCTAGGGTGGGTCGCGTGAACGCCAGGTCAGATCGTCACGCCATGATCCGGAACATCCCACTGTTCGCGGGGTGCACTCCCGACGAGCTCGATGAGATCGACCGGCTGGCCGACGAGGTCCACGTCGCCGCCGGCCGCACTGTCATCACCCAGGGCGACCTGGGCCAGGAGTTCGCCCTCATCATCGAGGGCGAGGCCGAGATCGTGAAGGACGGCGTGTCCGTCGCGACCATCGGTCCCGGCGCCTACTTCGGTGAGGTGGCGCTGCTCGACTCGATCAACCGCACCGCCTCGGTGGTGGCGCGCACCGACCTGGTGCTCGAGGTGCTCGACCGGCGCGGCTTCAACACGCTCCTCGACGACCTCCCGAAGCTGTCCCGCTCATTGCTCACCGGCCTGGCGCACCGCCTCGCCGAGCTCGAGGAGGAGAACGAGCGGCTCCGCGCCGGACTCTGAGGCCCTCAGGCCCGGTCGGCCGCCTGGAGACGGTCCAGCACCGCCTGTGACGAGTCGTCGAGCTCGCCACGCTGCTCCAACCGACCGGCGCCGGTCAGCACCAGCATCCACAGCAGGGCCGGCACCACGAGCAGCGCCGCCCCGGCGAAGGCGATCAACAACGCCCACAGCGTGATCGCGGGTGCCGCGGCCTGATCGATCGTGACCTGGTCGACGAGCATCCACGGGTACTGCCCGACGCCCCACCCCGCCACGATCGCCACGACCGCGCCGGCGGCCGGGTAGCGGGCTGCGGCTGGCCGGTCACGGTGCAGCAGCCACATGGCGCTCAGGCCGCCCACCGCGCTCAACAGCACCAGCGGCAGCGCCCGGCCGTGGAGGCCGCCCGCCAGCGTCTCGGCGTCGGTCTCGATCGCGACGACACCGACGAGCGCGATGGCGCCGACGACGACACCGGTCGCGAGCGCCCGGCGCCGGAAGTAGGCGACCAGGTCCTCTTCGCCGTCGCGTCGGGCGTCCGCGGTGAGCAGCACCGCCGAGGTCCACGCGCACACCGCGACCGCGAGCACGCCGCCGAGCAGCGACGCCGGGTTGATCCAGCTGGTCCACGGGTCGCCGTTGCCCGCAGCGGGGACACGGCCCGAGGCGACCCCGCCGACGGCCGCGCCGAGGAAGAACGGCGTGATCACCGATGACAACGCGAAGAGCGCACCGAAGAACCGGGCCTCGCCGAGCGTCGTGGAGGACTTGCGGAACACGAACGCGCCGCCCCGGAACACGATCCCCGCGGCCGCCAGGAAGAGCGGCACGTAGAGCGTGGTGGCGATCGCGGCGAACGCGTCGGGGAATCCGGTCCACAGGTAGACCAGCACGAAGATCAGCCAGACGTGGTTGGCCTCCCACACCGGTCCGATGGATCGCTCGATACGTCGGCGTGGCCGTGCACCGGTGCGGTCCCCGCCCGCGAGCAGGTCCCAGAAGCCGGACCCGAAGTCCGCACCGGCGAACACCGCGTAGGCGATGACACCGACCCAGATCACGCTGACCACCACTCGGGGCAGGATCACGTCGCGCCCTCGTCCCGGGTGCCGGGTCCGTCGGCCGGGTCCTGCGCCGCCACGCCGACGGCGGCGAGCGGCGCCCGCTCTGCGCCGGGAGGTCCGTAGGGGGTGGACACCTCTTCGCCGGCACGCCAGCGGAGGCTCATCCGGTGCAGCACGAACCACAGGCTGAGGCCGAGCCCGACGTACAGGGCGATGAGCCCGGTGAGGATCACCCCGACGCCCGGCTGCCCCGTGACCGCATCCGCGACCCGCAGGACCTCGTACGCGATCCACGGCTGGCGGCCGACCTCGGTGGTCGTCCAGCCAGCCTCGAGCGCGAGCACCGCCGCCGGGCCGGACAGCACCACCGCACGCAGCCACCACCGCGAGCTGGGCAGCTCGCGGCGACGCCACCAGACCAGGCCCGTCCAGGCGGCGAGCGCGGCGAGCGCCGTGCCGAGCAGCACCATCAGCTGGAAGCTCAGGTGCACGACGTTCTCGGGCGGCCGGTCCTCGGCGGGTGCCGCGTCCAGGCCCTCGATCGTGGCGTTCGGGTCGAAGTCCAGGATCAGCGAGGTCAGGTACGGGATCTCGACCGCGCCGACGACCTCGCCGTCGATGTAGATGCCGCCGAGGGTCATGGGCACGCCGCTCGCGGTCTCGGGGATCAGCTCCATCGCGGCGAACTTCACCGGCTGGTTGGCCGCGGCCTGCCGGGCGATCAGATCCCCGGTGACCAGCTGGAACGGGACGGCCACGCAGCCCACCAGCAGGCCCACGCCCATGCCGAGGCGGTGGAGCCGGTCACGGCGGCCCCTCGCCCAGCCCACCGCGTAGACCGAGGCGACGAGGAACCCGGTCACGACGTAGGTCGCCGGCAACAGGTGGGCGAACTGGATCCAGACGTTCCCGTTGAACATCGCCGCCCAGGGGTCGACCGCCACCACCTGTCCGGTCCGCGCGTAGGTGACCAGGTCGAACCCCGCCGGGTTGTTCATCCACGCGTTGACCGCCACGATGCAGAACGTGCCCGCGACACCCGAGAGCGCGATGGGGACCAACGTGGCCAGGTGCAGCTTCGCGGGCAGGCCACGCCAGCCGTAGAGGTAGATGCCCAGGAAGATCGCCTCGAGGAAGAAGAAGATGCCCTCGAGCGCGAACGGCAGGCCGATGACGTCGCCGAAGGTGCCCATCATCCCCGGCCACATGATGCCCATCTCGAAGCTGAGCACCGTGCCCGAGACCGCCCCGACCGCGAAGAGCACGGCCGCGCACTTCCCGAGCCGCCGGGCGAGGGCCAGCGCGTCGGCGTCGTCGTCACGCAGGCCGCGTCGGTGCACGATGAAGATCACCGTGGGCAGCGCGACTCCCAGGCACGACAGCACGATGTGCGAACCGAGCGAGAGCGCCATGAGCCAGCGCGCCTGCAACAGGTCCGTCGACGTCGCCGCCAGGAGCGCGCTACCGACCGTGGTCATCCGGGCTCCACCGTACCGCCCCCACGAGCGGGCCGGGGTGCCCCGACCCGGGGCTGAGGCGCCGGTACGGTGAGCCCATCGGCACGCCCGCGGGCGCCGGCGCGACCGATCGAGGAGGCTCCGTGAAGACCATCGGCAACGCCCTGTGGTTCCTGCTCTGCGGCGTGTGGCTCGGCATCGCCTACCTGGTGGCGGGGCTGCTCGCGTGCGTGACGATCATCGGCATCCCCTTCGGCATCCAGTCGTTCAAGCTGGCCGGCTACGTGATGTGGCCGTTCGGCCGACAGCTCGTCGAGTCGAGCGGGCACCGCTTCTCCAAGGGTGTGATGAACATCGTGTGGATCGTCATCGGAGGGTTCTGGCTGGCGCTCACACACCTGCTGTTCGGGATCGTCCTGTGCCTCACGATCCTCGGCATCCCCTTCGGACTGAAGAACTTCTCGATGGCCCGCCTGGCGATGTTCCCGTTCGACTTCTCCGTCGAGCCCAACGGCGAGGCAGGACCGAACGAGGCACCCCTCACCTCCTGACCGGCCGGCGCCGGGACGATCCGGGGGCAGCCGCGCCGTGCGCGGTCAGGTCTGCAGGTCGAACAACGCGTCGGCGACCTCGGGCAGCTCACGCTCGGGATCGAACGGATCGTCCAGCGGCGCGACCACGAACTTCGAGGCGCCGACCGCCACGAACGACTCGATCCGGTCGCGCAGCTGCTGCAGCCCGACGGGCACGATGTCCTCGGCGGGCACCCCCGGGCGCCGCCGTTCGAGGAACCGGCGCATCAGGTCGGGCACCTCGGTGCGGCTGTAGGTGATCAGCACCCCGAGGTGCTCGGGGTCGATCACGCGGCCGTGCGCCGCGGCGACCTCGGTGATCGTCGCCCACCCCGCCCTGACGTCCTCCGTCGAGCAGAACGACGGCAGCCACCCGTCGCCGAGCCGGCCCACCCGGCGCAGCTCCGAGGGGGCCTGACCGCCGAGCCACACCTCGATCGGCTGCTGCACCGGGCGTGGCCGCAGCGTCACACCCTCGACGCGGAACCGCGCACCCGAGTGGGTGACGTCGTCCTCGGTCCACAGCCGACGCAGCAGGCCCAACGCCTCGTCGAACCATGCCGCACGGTCACCGCGCGCCACGCCGAACGCCGACTGCTCGACCGGGCTCGGCTGGCCCAGACCCATCGCCGGGAGCAGCCGACCCTCCGACAGTCGGTCGAGCGAGGCCATCTCCTTGGCCAGCACCACCGGGTTGCGACCGGGGAGCACCAGCACCGAGGTACCGAGCTTCACACGGCGGGTGCGGCCCGCTGCGAACGCCAGCGCGGTGAGCGGATCCGGCGCGTCCGCCGTCAGGCGCTCCGAGAGCCAGAGCGAGTCGAAGCGGAGCTCCTCGAGGCCGTCGACCAGGGCGCCGAACGACCCGGCATCGTTGGCCGTGGTGTGGGTCCCGAGTCCGAACCCGATGCGCACCTTCATGCCGCCCAGCCTGACACGCGCTTGCCCGCCACCGCCCGGAGTGGTCACATGGACCGCACTTCACAGGTCCCGTGACGAGGGAAGCCGGTCGAACTCCGGCACTGTCCCGCAACCGTGGGCACACCGACCTCCGGGTCGTCCGTGTGCGAGTCGGATCGCTCGTCCGGGATGCAGCTTCGAACCTGTCCGTCGCGGAAGCGGACGTCGGAGCCTGGCCGGTCGCCACGTGGTCGACCTCCTGGGCGCTCGACGCCAGGAGGACCACCGACCAGATGGCGATCAGCACCACAGCGCCAGCGCAGCGGGCCCACACCCGCACGGGCCGGTTGCCCCGCGTGCTGCATCCGGGCGCATGGTGGTGCTGGGCGCTCGGCATGGCGACCGCCGCGAGCCGCACCACGAACCCGCTCCTGTTGGGACTGGTGATCGCGGTCGTCGCGTACGTCGTGGCCGCTCGCCGGACCGACGCACCCTGGGCACGAGGGTTCCGGTACTACCTGTACCTGGCCGTGTTCGTCGTGGCGGTGCGGATGCTGTTCCGCATGCTCTTCGACGGCCAGGCCGGCGACACGGTGCTGTTCCACCTGCCCGAGCTGCCGCTGCCCGATGCAGCCGCCGGGGTCCGCGTCGGTGGTCCGGTGTCGGCCGAAGGGCTGCTGGGTGCGCTGTACGACGGGATGCGCCTGGCCACGCTGCTGGTCTGCGTGGGCGCCGCGAACGCGCTGGCCAACCCCAAGCGACTCCTCGCGTCGCTGCCCGGTGCGTTGCACGAGCTGGGGGTCACGATCACCGTCGCGCTCACGATCGCCCCGCAGCTGGTGGAGAGCGCGCAGCGCGTGCACCGCGCCCGACGACTGCGCGGCGAGGTGGGCCGGCGCACGCGGCTGTTCCGGGAGGTCGCCGTGCCGGTGATGACCGACGCGCTCGACCGGTCGCTGCTGCTCGCCGCGGCGATGGACGCCCGCGGCTACGGCCGCCACGCGGCGGTCACGCCCCAGGAGCGCCGCCGCACCGGCGCACTGGTGCTGCTCGGCCTGTTGGGCGTGTGCATCGGTGTCTACGGCGTGCTCGACGCGACCACACCGCGGGCGCTGGGCCTGCCGATGCTGGCCGTCGGGATGGCGCTCGCCGCCATGGGGTTCCTGCTCGCCGGGCGCCGGGTCCAGCGCACCCGCTACCGCCCGGACCCCTGGCGCGGGCCCGAGTGGGCGGTGACGACCTGCGGCCTGGTGGTCGCGGTCGCGATGGTCGTGATCGGCCATGCCGACCCGGCGGCGCTCGACGCGACCCTGGACCTGCTCGCATGGCCGGCCCTGCCGGCGGCCGCAGCCGTGGCGATCCTGGTCGGGGTGCTGCCTGCGTGGCTCGCGCCGCCCGCGCCGGGGGGTCGGCGATGATCCACTTCGACCACGTGTCGGTGACCTACGACGGTGCCCTCGCACCGACGCTGCGCGACGTGGACCTGGTGGTCGACGAGGGCGAGCTGTGCCTGGTCATCGGCCGCACGGGCGTCGGCAAGTCCACCCTGCTGGGCACGGTCAACGGGCTGGTGCCGCACTTCACCGGCGGACTGCTGGCGGGTCGGGTGACGGTGGAGGGCCTGGACACCGCGCACCACCACCCGCGCGACATGGCCGAGCTCGTCGGCGTGGTCGGTCAGGACCCGCTGGCGGGCTTCGTCACCGACACCGTCGAGGAGGAGCTGGCCTACGGGATGGAGCAGCTCGGCCTGGCGCCGGACGTCATGCGCAAGCGGGTCGAGGAGACGCTGGACCTGCTCGGCATCGCGGACCTGCGCGCCCGGGCGCTGTCGGACCTGTCCGGCGGCCAGCAGCAGCGCGTCGCCATCGGCGCGGTCATGACCACCCACCCCCGGGTGCTGGTGCTCGACGAGCCGACCTCGGCGCTCGACCCGACCGCCGCCGAGGAGGTGCTGGCCGCAGTGACCCGGCTGGTGCACGACCTCGGGGTCACGGTGCTGGTCGCGGAGCACCGGCTGGAGCGCGTCGTGCAGTACGCGGACCGGGCGCTCTACCTGCACGGCGACGGGACCGTGGCCAGCGGCACGCCCGCCGAGATCCTCCGCGACAGCTCGGTCGCACCGCCGGTGGTCGAGCTGGGTCGGCTCGCGGGCTGGGACCCGCTGCCGATGTCGGTGCGAGACGCACGCCGGGCAGCAGCGCCGCTGCGTGAACGGCTGGGCGCCGCCACCCCGTCGGGGCCGGGACACGCGCCACTCGGACACGACGGCGTGCCGGCGCTGTCCGCACGCGGGGTGACCGTGCGCTACGGCGAGCGGGTCGCCGTGCGCGAGGTGGACCTGTCCCTCGCCGCCGGCGAGGTCGTCGGGCTGATGGGACGCAACGGCTCGGGCAAGTCGTCGCTGCTCTGGGCGTTGCAGGGCAGCGGCGTGCGCCACGCCGGTCGGGTCGACGTCGGTGGCACCGATCCCGGCAGGGTCGACGCCGCGGCGGCACGTGCGCTGGTCGGGATGGTGCCCCAGACGCCCGGCGACCTGCTCTACCTGGCCAGCGTCCGGGCGGAGTGCGAACAGGCCGACCACGACACGGGCCGCAGCACCGGCACATGCCGCACGCTGCTCGACCGGCTGGTGTCGGGCGTCGACGACGCCGCCCATCCCCGCGACCTGTCCGAGGGCCAACGCCTGGCGCTGGCCCTCGCCGTGCAGCTGACCGCGTCGCCGCAGGTGGTGCTGCTCGACGAGCCCACGCGCGGGCTGGACCAGCACGCGAAGGACGGGCTGCGCCACATCGTGCGCGACCTCGCGGCCCAGGGACGGCCGGTCGTGGTGTGCACCCACGACGTCGAGTTCGTCGCAGCGACCGCCGACCGGGTGGTGGTCCTGGCCGAGGGCGAGATCGTCGCCGACGGCCCGACCGCGGAGGTGGTCGTCGCCTCGCCGTCGTTCGCGCCGCAGGTGGCCAAGGTGCTGGCGCCACAGCCGTGGCTGACGGTGCACGAGGTGGCGCAGGCGCTCGACGGAGCGGTGACATGACGGCCACCGCCCGGCCCCATGGCGTCGGGACCGGCCGACCGTCGGTCGTGCACATCGGTGCGCGCACGCGGGCCGTGCTCGTGCTCGTCAGCGTCGCGGGCCTGGCGATGTTCCTGTGGCCCTTGCTCATCGTGCCGCCCGAGGGCGCCACGGCCGGCACGGGGGCGCCCGTGGTGTTCCTGGTCGTCATGCCTGCGCTGCTCGCGATCGTGCTGTCCGAGGTCGGCTCCGGTGAGCTGGACACCAAGGCCATCGCGATGCTCGGCGTGCTCACTGCGATCGGTGCAGCGCTGCGACCACTCGGCGCGGGCGTCGCCGGCATCGAGACCGTCTTCTTCGTGCTGGTGCTGGCCGGGCGGGTCTACGGCCCGGGGTTCGGCTTCGTGCTGGGCAGCACCACGATGTTCGCCTCCGCCATCCTCACCGGCGGGCTCGGGCCCTGGCTCCCGTTCCAGATGCTCGCCTCGGGCTGGGTCGGCCTGGGCGCCGGCGCACTCCCCCGCCGTGTGCACGGGCGAGCGGAGCTCGCCATGCTCGCCGCCTACGGCGCGCTCAGCGCGTTCGCGTTCGGGTTCGTGCTGAACATGTGGTTCTGGCCGTACACGATCGGCGCCGACACGCTGCTGTCCTACGAGGCGGGTGGGCCCGTGGCCGAGAACCTCCGGCGCTTCTTCCTGTACACCGTCGCGACCTCGACGCTCGGGTGGGATCTGGGCCGTGCGATCACCAACGTGGTCGCGATCCTGGTGCTCGGCTCGACGATCCTCGCCGTGCTGCGCCGCGCCGCACGGCGGGCGGCGTTCGACGCGTCCGTCGCGTTCGACCCGTCGCCGGCATCCGTCGCCCCGCCGACCGATCCCGGCGACGACGCCTACCATCGTCGTCCGTGACCGACCCGTCGACCCCTCCGCAGCGGCGTCTCGCCGAGGCGCTCGCGGTGTACGACCGCGTGGTGGTCGCCTTCTCCGGAGGTGTCGACTCCTCGGTGCTCGCCCACGCGGCGCTGCGAGCGCTGGGACGGGACCGGGTGCTGGCGGTGACCGCCGACTCCGCGTCGCTCGCGACCGGTGAGCTGGCCCACTGCGCCGAGCTCGCCGCCACATGGGGTCTGCCGTGGCGTTCCGTGGGCACCCACGAGCTGGACGACCCGGCGTACGTCGCGAACGGCGCCGACCGCTGCGCCCGGTGCAAGTCCGCGCTGATGGATCAGCTCGAGCCGATCGCTCGGAGCGCCGGGGCCACCGTGGTGCTCGGCGTGAACCTCGACGACCTCGGCGACCACCGACCCGGTCAGGTGGTGGCCGCAGAGCGGGGCGCAGGCTTCCCGCTGGTGGACGCGGCGCTCACCAAGGGCGACGTCCGTGAGGTCGCGCTGCGGGCCGGACTGCCGGTCTGGGACCGACCGGCGAACCCCTGCCTCTCGTCGCGCATCCCCTACGGCACCTCCGTCACCGTGGACCTGCTCGGCCGGGTCGACCGGGCGGAGCTGGCCGTGCGGGCGCTGGGCTTCCGCGACGTGCGGGTGCGCCACCACGGCGAGACGGCCCGGATCGAGGTCCCGCGCACCGACCTCGGAGCTGCCGTCGAACGTGCCGAGGAGATCGTGGCGGCGCTGCGGCCACTCGGCTACCGCTACGTCACCCTGGACCTGGCCGGGCTGCGCTCGGGCAACCTGAACGACGTGCTCGACACCCCCCGGCCGCTCGGCACCGCCCGGTGATGTCCGAACCGGGCACCTCTCCGCAGCACATCGCGGACCTCGGGCACTCCCGGCTCGACCTGGGCCGCAGCGCGCGGATCGGCCTGCCCGAGGCCGTGTTCGCGGCGGGCAAGACGTCCGAGCAGTGCGTCGAGATCGTCGAACGCATGCTGGCCGACACCGAGGGGCCCGTGATCGTGACGCGCTGCGGGCCCGAACACCTGGGTGCCCTGGCCGGGCTGGACCCGCAGGGCACCTGGTCCACCACCTTGACCTGGCGCCACGCGCCGGCCGAGCTGCCGACGGTGGCGGTGGTCTCGGGCGGCACCTCCGACGAACAGGTGGTGCACGAGTGCGAGGGCACGCTGACCGCGACGGGCGCACCGGTGCGCGTCGTGCGCGACGTCGGGGTGGCCGGACTGCACCGGCTGCTCGGCGCACTCGACGAGCTGACCGACGTCGGCGCGGTCGTGGCCGTCGCCGGCATGGAGGCCGCCCTGCCCACCGTGCTGGCCGGACTGGTGCCCGCACCGATCGTCGCCGTGCCGACCTCGGTCGGCTACGGCACCACGTTCGAGGGGCTCACCGCGCTGCTGTCGATGATGAGCTCCTGCGCACCGGGCATCTCGGTGGTCGGCATCGACAACGGCTACGGCGCGGCCTGCGCGGCGCTCCGCATCGTCGGAGCGCGCCGATGAGCCGGCAGCTGTGGTGCAATCCCTCCCTGGGAGTCGCTGGCGACATGTGGATGGCCGCGCTGCTCGACGCCGGGGCCGACGAGTCCTTCGTGCGGGACCAGCTGGCGGCGCTGGCGCTCGACGGGTGGTCGCTCTCGGTCGAACGCACCACCCGACGGGGCCTGGTCGCCACCCGGGTCGCCGTGGAGACGGCCGGCCACGACCACCATCGTCCGTGGTCGCGGATCGATGCGCTGCTCGACGACGCGCCGCTCGACGCACGCGTGACGGAGGGCGCCCGACGGACGTTCCGCGCCCTCGGCACGGCCGAGGCGACCGTGCACGGCGTGGACATCGACCAGGTCCACTTCCACGAGGTGGGTGCGGTCGATGCGATCGTCGACATCGTCGGGAGCTGGGCCGCGCTGGTCGCGCTCGGCGTCGACGGCGTGACCTCGGCGCCGATCGGGCTGGGCTCCGGCACGGTGGCCATGGCGCACGGTCGGGTGCCGGTGCCCGCCCCCGCGGTGCTGGAGCTGCTGGTCGGCGCACCCACCGTGCCCGTCGACGCGGCCGCCGAGACCGCCACGCCGACCGGCGTGGCGCTGCTGGTCACGATGGTCGACCGGTGGGGCCCTCCCCCGGCGGGCACGGTGCTGACCACCGGCCGTGGGGCAGGGACCTGGGACCCCTCGTCGCACCCGAACGTCGTCACGGCGGTGCTGCTCGACCAGCACGACGACACGGAGGCGCTGCCCGCCGTGCTGCTCGAGACGAACCTCGACGACGTCACCCCCGAAGTGCTCGGACACGTCGTCGGGCTCGCGCTCGCACGTGGCGCCGACGACGCGTGGTGCACGCCGATCGTCATGAAGAAGGGCCGGCCGGGGCAGCTGCTGACGGTGCTGTGCCGGCCGGAGCTGGCCGACGGCCTCCGCGAGCTGGTCGCGAGCGAGACCGGCACCCTCGGCATCCGTGAGCGCACCGTCTCCAAGCACGAGCTCCCGCGACACGTCGAGGAGGTCGTGGTCGACGGCCAGACGGTGCGCATCAAGGTCGGCCCGCACGGCGCCAAGCCCGAGCACGACGACCTGGTGACCGCCGCTGCCCTGCTCGGGCGGCCGTTGCGGGCCGTGGCCGAGGACGCGATGACGCGCTGGCGGACGCTCGCCTGACCGCCGGCCCGGGTCGTCCGGCGCGCACACGGCGCGGGACGACCCGGGTGCCGGTCGGGTGGTCGGGTCAGGTCCCGTCGCTGGCCACGCGCGGGCCGTCGGACACGAAGCCCGGTGCCCACGCCCAACCTTGGACCGTGCCCTGCGGGACCGGTCCGGCGCCGGGCCCTGTCGTGGCGAACGCCCACGCCGCACCGCGCGACGGCGCGCTCCAGTAGGACCAGTAGCCGCCGGTGTACCAGCAGAACGGGAAGCCCTCGGTGGGGAACCCGTCGATCTGGCAGACCGGCGCGACGCCGGGCTCGCCGACCGCGGTGAACCCGGCGTTGGCGAGTGCCGCCAGACCGCTCGCCTGCGCACCGGTCGCGCAGCGCACGATCGGGGCAGCGGCGGTGGCCCGATCCACCACGACGGTGACGCCGCTCGCTGACGGGCATGCGCCCGGTGTCCACGTGGTGGGCGTCGTCGTGGTGGTGGTCGTCGACGCCGGTGGGGTCGACGGAACGCACGCCACGCCCGCGAGTGCGGACGCGCCGAGCAGTGCGATGGCCGCGACGACGTTCGACCGACGTCGTGTGCGGTTGGACAGCCTCGTACGAGAGAGCATTGCTTCGCCTTTCGTGTGCGAGGACCCCGTTCGGGACCTCGCACCGAGTGGCGGCGACCGACGCGTCCCCCGTGGGAGCGCGAGCGGTGCTGTCGCACGATCCGAGCTCACGTTCCGCAGTCCTCGACGGATGTAGATGAGCTGTTCGCCTCTGGACGGGCGATCCGACTCATGGGCGGCCGAGGCCGTCCATCTACGGTTGCGGGACAGTGCCGGGATTCGACCGGCTTCCCCCACCCAGAGACGTGTTCATCGCCGACCCGGACGGGCCGACGAGCGGACCGTAGCCGAGGCCGTGGGACCCGTCGATCGGACGACCGACGGGCGGCGCCCCGCTGGGTGGAATCACCCAGATGCCTCGGTACCCTCGAACACGGGTGCCGCCCGGGCGCCCGCGACTGCGGGGTGGCATGCGGGTGCCGGCTGGACGAACACGACGTGCGTGGGTGGTTGCGGCGGTCGCCGTCGCCGCGGTCGCGATGACGGGCTGCGCGCCGCCGCCCGCGAGCGAGGCGGTCGACCTGTTCGATGGCGGCACCTACCCGGTCGAGATCGTGGTGGTTCCCCAGACCCTGACGACCGAGTTCTCGTTGTTCGGCCTGACGACCTGCACCTCGACGGCGGTGACCCCGTCGGTCGACGTGCACGGCACGCTCACGGTGGCGCCAGCGGAGCTCGACCCCGGACTGACCCGCGTGACGATCCCCGGGGCCACCCTCGAGCTGCCCGGCTCGACGGTCTCCGCCGGCTCGCTGTCGCTGACGTGCAACGGCACGACCATCGGCACGATCGGGGTGTCGCTGCAGTTCGACGGCGCCGCCTCGGTGCAGGCAGCCGTGCTCGACACGATGGCGGGCACGGTGTCGCTGACCGACCCGACGATCACGCTCACCGACGTCCGGGCGACCTTCGCCGGTGCCCCGGCCGGCACCGCGCCGACGCCGCTGGACCCCATCACGGTCACCGTGCCGGACATCGACGTCGAGGTCTGACGGCCCGGACCCGCGAACTCAGGCCAGCTCGCTGCGGAACCGGGGGCTGAACGCCGCCTGGGCCGATTCGTAGCCGCCGCACGCCTCCAGGTACGACGCGGGGCCGCCGAGGCGGTCCTGCAGGAACCGGCGGCCGGTCCTCCCCCACTCGTCGTCGACCCACCGACCGAAGAAGTACGGCTCGCGCGCAGTGAGACCTGCGCCACCGGCCGCCTGCACCCGGGCGAGCATGTCGGCCTCGAGCTCGGGGAGCCCGTCGCCGGTGCGCGCGCTGGTGCGGAAGATCGGCGGCTCGTCGTCGTCGAAGGGCCGCGCCAGCCACATCGAGCTGCGCAGCTGGTGGTAGCTGGCGGCCGAGGCGGGCTCGTCGGACTTGTTCAGGACGAACGCGTGGGGCACCTCGATGATCCCGGCCTTGAGGAACTGCACCTCGTCACCACCGAGCGGCTGCAGCACCAGGTACACCCGGTCCGCCAGGTGCCGGATGTCGGCCTCGCTCTGCCCGATCCCGACGGTCTCGATCATCACGCAGTCGAACAACCTGGTCAGCAGGCGGCACACCTGGAAGCTCGAGGGGCCCAGGCCGCCGAGGTCGGACTCCGACGCCTGACTGCGGAAGAACAACCTGCGCTCGTCGGGGGTGAAGCGCATGCGGGTCCGGTCGCCCAGCAGCGCGCCGCCCGAGACCTGGCTCGAGGGGTCGACCGCGAGCACCGCGATCGACAGCGTGTCGTCCGACGCGAGCAGGTCGACGGTCAGCTTGGACAGCAGCGTGGACTTGCCTGATCCCGGGGTGCCGGTGAGCCCGAGGATGGTGCCGGGGTCACGGCCGAGGTCCGCATCCAGGTGTGCGAGCACCGCCGCACGTCGCTCGGCCGCGCCGGGGCGACGGTCCTCGAACAGCGAGATGCACCGGGCGACGGCGTGCTTGTCCAGCCCGCGCGCCGCGTCGACCATCGACGACAGCTCGTCGTCGAGCCCGGTCATCGGACCGACGCCCGTGGAGCGGTCACGACGCAGCGGCGGCCGGGGCGGAGCGGGCCTCGAGCAGCCCGACGATCGACTCCATGATGTCGATGAGCTCGTAGTCCGACGGCGTGAAGACCCGCCGGACGCCCATGGCCGTCAGCTGCTCGACGTCCGCCGGCGGGATGATGCCACCGACCACGACCTCGATCCTCCCCGAGGCGCCGTACTCGACGAGCTTGTCGAAGATCTGCTGTGCCAGCTCCAGGTGCGAGCCGCTGAGCACGGAGGCGCCGATCACATCGGCGTCCTCCTCGACCGCGGACTGCACGATCTCGTCGGGGCTGAGCCGGATGCCCGAGTAGATGACGTCGAAGCCGACGTGGCGGGCCGACACGGCGATGACCTCGGCGCCGTTGGAGTGACCGTCCAGACCCGGCTTGCCGATCACGATGCGGGGCCGGTGGCCGAGCACGTCGGCCAGCGCCGCCACCCGCCCGCGGAGCTGCTCGACGCGGTCGCCCTGCAGCCCCAGCTGCTGGCCGTCGACGCCGGTCGCGGGACGGAACTCGCCGAACACCTCGCGCAGTGCGCCCGCCCACTCACCGGTGGTGACCCGGGCCAAGGCGCACTCGATCGACGGCTCCATCATCGACTCGCCGCTGCGGGCAGCCGCTTGCAGCGACTCGAGCGCCGCCGCGGCACGACCGGCGTCGCGGGTGGCGCGGGTCGACTCGACGCTGTCGATCGCGTCACGTGCCGCGGACGGGTCGACCGCGAAGATGCCGCCGTCCTCACCGCCGAGCAGCGGGGACGGCAGGCCCTCGGTCCACTTGTTGAGCCCGACGACGATCTGCTCACCGGTGTTGATGGCGCTCATGCGGTTGGACATCGAGCGCACGAGCGCCGACTTCATGTAGCCGGACTCGATCGCGGGGATGACGCCGCCCATGTCGAGGATGCGCTCGATCTCCTCGCGCGCCTCGCGCTTGAGCTCGGCCACCTTGGACTCGACCACGACCGAGCCCTCGAACAGGTCCGGGTACTCCAACAGGTCGGTCTCGTAGGCGAGGATCTGCTGGAGGCGCAGCGACCACTGCTGGTCCCACGGCCGGGGCAGCGAGAGCGCCTCGTTCCACGCCGGCAGCTGCACCGCACGGGCACGTGCGTCCCGGCTGAGCGTCACGCCCAGCGTCTCGATCAGGATGCGCCATGCGTTGTTCTCGGGCTGGGACTCGGTCAGCCCGAGCGAGTTGACCTGCACGCCGTAGCGGAAGCGGCGGTACTTCTCGTTGCTGACGCCGAAGCGGTCGCGGGTGTACTCGTCCCACAGCTCCGAGAAGGCGCGCATCTTGCACATCTCCTCGACGAACCGGATGCCCGCGTTGACGAAGAAGCTGATGCGCCCCACCGCACGCTCGAACTGCTCCTCGGTGAAGTGGCCCCGCTCCTTGATGAGGTCGAGCAGCGAGATGGCGTTGGCGAGCGCGAACGCGAGCTCCTGGGTGGGGGTCGCGCCCGCCTCCTGCAGGTGGTACGAGCAGATGTTCGATGCGTTCCACGACGGGATGTCCTCGAGGCAGAACTCGTACATCTCGGCGATGATCCGCAGGCTCTGCTCGGGCGGGAAGATGTAGGTCCCGCGGGCCAGGTACTCCTTGATCAGGTCGTTCTGGGTGGTCCCGGTCAGCTCCGAGATGTCGACGCCGCGCTCGCGGGCGAGCGCCACGTACAGGGCGAGCAGCCACATGGCGGTGCCGTTGATCGTCATCGAGGTGTTCATCTGCTCGATGGGGATCTGGTCGAACAGCACGTGCATGTCGTCGAGCGAGTTGATCGGCACGCCGACCTTGCCGATCTCGGGACGGGCGATCGGGTCGTCGGAGTCGTACCCGCACTGGGTGGGAAGGTCGAAGGCGATCGAGAGGCCGGTCTGGCCCTTGGCCAGGTTGGAGCGGTAGAGCTCGTTGGACGCCTTCGGGCTGGAGTGCCCCGAGTAGGTGCGGATGATCCAGGGCCGGTCACGGGTGACCTCGCCGTCGGGTCCGGTGATCTCGTGTGCCTGGTGCGCCGGGTCGGAGTGCTCAGCCATGGCGACGATCGTACCGGTCGGCCTCGACGAGGCCCATGCCGAACCGGCCGCCGGGCGCACGGGCTCCCGGCTGTTCGGTGTTCGTGACGGCACGGACACCGCACGTTGTGGCCGGTACCGATGACAGGTACGCTGTGTTCGGTGTTCGTGACGGCAGGTACACAGGAACATGACGAACTGCTCGGCGAGGTCCTCGACGCGGTCCGCTCGCTGGGCCTCGACGCGCAGGTCGACCACGGCGCGCTCGTGGTCGACGGCAGCCGGCACGCCTTCCTGCTGATCGGGCGTGCCCACCCCACCCCGGCGGACCTCACCGCGCTGGTGCGCAGCGGCGGTGGTCGTGGCCCGGTGGTGGTGGTCGCCGACCGCATCAGCGACGCAGGGCGCGACGTGCTGCGGGCCGACGGATGGGGCTGGCTCGACCGGCGCGGCCACGTCCGGCTGTGGGCGCCCGGGCTGCGGATCGAGAGCCCCGTGGTCGGCGCCGGCGGCGACCGGGTCACGACCGGCAACGTCTGGACCACCGTCGGGCTGGAGATCGCGCTGCACGCGCTGGTGCACCCCGACGACCCCGTCACCGCACGGCGGGTCGCCCCCGTGCTGGGCCGGAGCGTCGGTGCGACCCACGAGATGATCAGCCGATTCGCAGGGAACGGCCTGATCGGCCCTCGGACGCACCGACCGCTGCTGCCCGAGCTGTTCTGGGAGACGGCGGCCAACTGGCCCGACGGCGACTGGCTCCCGCTCGCCGCCACCATCGAGCAGGTCGGCGCCCGGGTCGGCGCGCAGGAGCTGGTCCGCGTGGACGAGCGCGCCGCCACCCTGGGCGGGGCCCGCATCGCCGCGGCGGGAGCGCTCCCGGCGCGCTGCTACGTGCGCTCCCCCGCCGCGCTGCGCAAGCTGCGGGGGCTGGTCGACCGCGACGCCCCGACGCGCTGCTGGGTCCGCCGAGCGCCGGTGACCTGGCTGCCGCTGAACGGGGAGCACCTGCCCGACGACGCGCACCCCTGGGCCGTCGGACACCCGGTGCTCTGCGCCGTGCGCCTGGCCGCGGACCCGGCGCGCGGCCGCGAGATCGTCGAGGACTGGGGCATCGTCCCGGGCGCGGTGACCGGGACCGGCGGCGCCACGTGACCCCGGTGCTGCTCTCCGGTCGGCTCGGCGGCACGACCCACCGGGAGGTCGAGCTGCTCGCGTCGCTGCCGGCCGAGCTGCGGCTGATCGGTGGACTGGCGGTGATGTGCCGGGTCGGGTCGCCGCACCGCACGACGGTCGACCTGGACGCGGTCGCGCGCGACCTGACCGGCCTGCACGAGTCCATCGCCCGCATGGCGGTGACCGCGACGGGCGGCGGCCAGTACCGGTTCGCGGGTGCGCTCGACCTGGACGTCATCGACGTCGCGCCCCAGTCCATCGACGCGCTGGTCGACCACCTCGTCGCGACCGGCGAGGCGCTCACCGACCTGGAGCTGAACATCGTCTCGTTGACCTGGGCCCACGACGGCGCGACCCCGCTGGACGTCGTCGCGGTCGACGAGGTGACCGGCGAGCGCCTGGCCGAGGCACCCGGCCGGCAGGTCGCCACCACATCGGGCCTGGTGGCCATGAAGGTCACCGCGATCCCGCTGCGCGCCTCGACGCGACCCGAGAAGCGCGCCTCGGACCTGTACGACCTGTCCCGGCTCCTGCTCGCGCCGGGCCCGGACGCCGCGACGCTCGATGCCATGCCGGGGGTGCTCGCCGACGTGGTGCGCGCCCGCCTCCACACCTGGTTCGTCGACGACGCCGGGCGTGACCGCACCTTCCGCGAGGTCCGGCGCTTCGACGAGCCGCCCGTCGACCTGGACGACGTGGCGGACGCCGTCACGGACCTGATCGGGTGAGCGCGCAGCGATGAGCCCCACGAACCACGACCTGACCGGCGTGCGGCGCCCCGGCACCAGCGCCGTCGTGCTGACCGCGGTCGCTGGCTTCGTCGACGCCTACGTGTTCCTCCGCGTCACCCGGGTGTTCATCGCCAACCAGTCGGGCAACCTGATCGTCGGCGGCATGTCGGCGGCCGGCGGCAAGGTCGGCGACGTCGTGCTGCCCTTCGTGTCCGTGCTCGCCTACATCGCAGGCGCCGCCGCGGCTGCCGCGCTGTTCGACCGACCCGAGCGCCAGGGCCGTCGGCGGCTCGTCGACACCGTGGCCGCGGTCATCGTCGTGCTGGCGGTCGCCGGCCTGGCGCTGGCGATCGCTGGCGAGGGCCGGGCCGCCGGTCCGCGCACGCCACTGGTCATCGCCGTCGTCGCGGCCACCGCGCTGGCGATGGGGGCGCAGGCCACCGCGGTGCGACGCTCCGGCGGTGTGGCCATCCTGACCACGGCCAGCACCGGCGCGATCACGTCGCTCGGCGTGGAGCTCGGCCGCCACCGCGGATCGCTGGACCCGGCCGCACGTGCACGCGCGGCCCGTCTGACCGCTGTGGTCGTCGGCTACGTGGGCGGCGCGGCCGGCGGTGCGGCGCTCAGCCTGCACACCGGGCTGGGTCCCGAGCTGCTCGTCGTCCCCTGCGCCGTCCTCGCCGGTCTGCTGGTGGCCCAGTGCGCCGGCCGGTCCTGACCCGGGGTCAGTCGGTCAGCAGCGGTGCGACCTCTGCGCCGAAGCGGAGGAGCTGGTCGGCGACCTCGCTCGCGTCGCGGCCGCGGAACCCGAGTTGGATCTGGTTGATGCCCTTCGGCGGGAACTTCCTGAGCCGCTCCGCCAACTGGTCGGCGGTGCCCACCGTCGCATAGGACTCGATCTCGAAGTCCGGCGTGCCCAGGTAGACCGGACCGGCGACCACACCGACGTCGAAGGCCGCCGGGAGCCCCTCGGCCGCCCGGACCTCGGCGATGTGGGCGATGGCGTTCGACATGCCCATCTTCGGTGGACCCTGGGGCAGCCAGCCATCGGCCAGGCGGGCGGCGCGGGTGATGGCGGCCTTGGACGAACCGCCGATCCAGATCGGCGGACCGCCCGCTCGGACCGGCCGCGGCGACATGCCGACGCCGACCTCGGCGCCGGGGCCACCGACGGTCGGGTACTCCTCGGCGAACGCCGCTCGGATCGGCGCGATGGCCGCCTCGACCGCGGCACCCCGCGAGGCGTGGTCGACGCCGAGCACCAGGAACTCCGACTCGAGGTGACCCGCACCCGCGCCCAGGATGGCCCGACCCCCGCTCAACCGGTCGAGGGTCATGAAGGCCTTCGCGGTGACCAGCGGGTGTCGGTACGGCAGGACGTAGACGTGCGACAGCAGGTGGGTTCGCGTGGTCTGTGCGGCCAGCCAGCCCAGGGTGGCGACCGTGTCGTACCAGGTGGTCGACATGGCCTCGTCGGCCGGTCGCGGCACGCCGATGTGGTCGCAGACCGCGACGTAGAACGCACCGGCGTCGTCGGCCGCACGCGCGATCGCGGCCAGCTCGTCGGGTCCCGCGGCGGACTCCCATGGCTGGACGTATCTGGTGCTCTGCGACTGGATCGGCAGCTGCAGGCCCCATGCGACCTGCCCTGCCGGGATGATGGCCCCCATCGGCGCTCCCGGTTCGAGGTCCCGGAGGACCGATCTGACGGGTCGTCAGGTTAGCGGGGGCGCGACCGCGGCGCGGCGGGCGCGCAGGTGGCGGGCCTCCACCTCGTTCGTGCAGCACTGCAGGGCCTCGTCGAGGGCGTCGGCCGCCTCCTCGGATCGACCGAGGCGGACCAGCAGCTCCCCCCGGGCCGCGTGCAGGTACGCGTAGTCGGCCAGCACCTCCACGAGCGGGTCGACGAGTGCCAGCCCGGCGTCGGGACCGTCCCGGTAGGACACCGCGACGGCGCGGTTGAGCTCCACCACCGGGGACGGTGAGCGCAGCACGAGCGCCTCGTAGAGCGCGACGACCACCGACCAGTCGGTGTCCGCGAACGTCGGCGCGGTGGCATGCACCGCAGCGACGGCAGCCTCGAGTTGGAACGGTCCCAGGTCACCCAGCTCGTGGGCGACCGACAGGTGCGCGCGACCACGTTCGATCGCTGCTGCGTCCCAGGCCGATCGGTCCTGGTCCTCGAGCAGCACCAGGGCGCCGTCGCGGTCGAAGCGCGTGCCCCGACGAGCGTCGTTGAACGCGATCAGCGCGGCGAGGCCGCGGGTCTCCGCATCGTCGGGCACCAGCCGGACCAACAGCTCGACCAGCCAGACCGCCTCGTCGCACAGGTCACCGTGCACCAGCGTGGCGCCGTCGCTGCGGGTGTGGCCCTCGGTGAAGATCGTGGCGACGACGTGACGGACGGGGCTGAGCCGGTCGACCAGCGCGTCGCGGTCGGGCACCCGGAACGGGATGCCGGCGGCGCGGATCTTGGCCTTGGCCCGCGTCAGGCGGCGCTCCATCGTTCCGGCCGGCACCAGGAACGCCCGGGCGATCTGTCGCACCGACAACCCGGCCACGGCGCGCAGCGAGAGCGCGACCTGCGCCTCCTCGGTGAGCGCCGGGTGGCAGCAGCCGAGGAGGAGGGCGAGCTGCTCGTCGACGAGGCCACCCTGGCGTGCACCCGCGTCGACCGTGGCGGCCTCCTGGAGCTGCACCAGGTGCGGGAGCCGGTCCTGGAACGCCCGGTCACGGCGGATCCGGTCGATGGCCTTGCGTCGGGCGGTCGTGGTGAGCCACGCGCCCGGCACGTCCGGCACACCAGCGGTGGGCCACCGCACCGCGGCTTCGAGCACCGCCTCCTGTGCGGCGTCCTCGGCGAGCTCGAGGTCACCGAGGTCGTGCACGAGGGTGGCCACCACACGTGACCACTCCCCCCGCACGACCTCGGCGAGCTCGGCGTCCACGGGCTCAGGCGTCGAACTCGACCAGCGGCCGCACCTCGACCGAGCCGTACGGCGCGAGCGGGACCTTCTCGGCCCAGTCGAGCGCCACGTCCAGGTCCGCCACGTCGATCAGGTAGTAGCCACCCAGGATCTCCTTGGTCTCGGCGAAGGGGCCGTCGGCGACGACCCGCTGCCCGTCGCGCACACGCAACGTGGTCGCCTGCTCGACGGGGTGGAGCGCATCACCGGAGACCAGGACACCCGCTGCTGCGAGCGCCTCGGTGTAGGCGAACCACTCGCCCATCTCCGCGACGTCCTCGGGGGCGATGCCGGGGTCGCTGTAGAGCAAGAGCATGTACTTCATGGGTTCCTTCCCGCCGGCGGCACCTCCGCCGACACCCGCACGACGAACGGCGAGTGCTGTTCCGGACAGCGTCGCGGAAAAACCTCGACGGGGAACCGCGGGCTCAGGCAGCGACGAGCCCGACGCCGGCCGCCGCGGCGGACAGCTCGTCGCTCAGTCGGTCGAGGTCGGCCACCGCGGTGGAGCAGACCATGCGATGCACGCCGAGCGCCGCGAAGCGCTCCACCGTGGCGGGGTCGAGCGAGCCGAGCCCCACGGTGACCGAGAGCTCCATCGCGTCGGGATCCCGGCCGTGCTCCTCGGCGACGCGCCGCGCCAGCTGCCAACGCTCGACCAGCAGGTCGTCGTCCAGACCGAGTGGATGGAACCCGTCACCCAGTCGCCCGCAGCGGCGCGCGGCTGCCTCGCTGTGCCCACCGATGTGGATCGGCACGCCGCCGGGGCGCAGCGGCCGGGGCTCGCTCCAGACGTCGTCGAAGTCGAAGAACTCCCCGTGGAAGCTCGCCCCGGGCACGCCGGAGCCCTTCTCGTAGGGCGGCAGGGCCCACAGCGCCCTCATGGCGGCGAGCGTCTCGTCGAGGCGGCGCCCACGACGGGAGAAGTCGACGCCGGTGGACTCCAGCTCCTCGCGCATCCAGCCCACACCCGCACCCAGCAGCATCCGCCCACCTGACAGCACGTCGATCGTCGCGAGCCGCTTGGCCAGGATCAGGGGGTGGTGGTGCGGCACGACCATCACACCGGTCCCCAGACGGATGCGCTCGGTCCGCGCCGCGAGGAACGCGAGCAGGTCGAGTGGGTCCGGGATCGGGCAGTCGACGGGGAGCGGCATGCGGCCGCTGTCGCTGTACGGGTAGTTCTGGTCGTAGCGGCCCGGCACCACGACGTGCTCGACGGTGTAGACGGACTCGAACCCGCAGCGCTCCGCGTGCCGCACGAAGCCGGTCATCCAGTCCGGATCCGCGACGACGCCGGAACGGTACGGTGGCAGCAGGCCGAACAGCATGGGGCGAACCTAGTGCTCCATCGCCGGCGTGACCGGAGCGGCAGGCCGAGGAGCGCTGCGGTGACCGAGCGAGTGGCGAGCACCGAGGCGGCGAGCACGGCGTTCCGCACCCTCGCGGATGCCGAGGGTGCGGCCGTGCCGATGTACGCCCGGCTCTGCCGATCGATCGCGGACACGCCGGAGCTGGCCGCACTGCTGCTCGAGGCGCCACCGGGACAACGACTCCCCGTGCTGCTGCTCGCCGCACTGCACGACGTCGTGCTCCGTGATCCCGACGCACCGCTCGCCCCCTGGTACCCCTCCGTCGGCGGCGATGCCGACCGGGCTGGCGACCTGGCTGCGGCGCTGGCCGCCACGGTGTCCGAGCACCGCGACCGCATCGTCGACCTGGTGCGCCATCGACAGGTGCAGACCAACGAGGTCAACCGCAGCGTCGCGTGGCGGGCGGCGCTCGCCGAGATCGACCACGACGCGGAGCGACCGCTCGCGCTGGTCGAGCTCGGCGCGAGCGCAGGGCTCAATCTCGGGCTCGACCGCTACCGGATCGAGTTCTCCGGCGCCGGCCTGGACGCTGCGGTCGGCCCCCGGGACTCACCCGTGCAGCTGTCGACCACGGTCCGCTCCGGGAGCTGGCCCCGTCTCGGCCGAGCACTCCCGCCGGTGGCCCTGCGCGTCGGGGTCGACCAGCGCCCGCTCGACCCGACCGACCCCGACGACGCCCGATGGCTGGTCGCCTGCCTCTGGCCCGAGCAACCCGTCCGCGTCGAGCGGCTCCGGGCCGCGCTCGACCTGGCGGCGGTCGATCCGCCGCGCCTGGCGCGCGGTGACCTGGTCGACCTGGCGGCACCGCTGCTCGACGAGGTGCCCGACGGCCACCACGCCGTGGTCCTGTCGTCGTGGGCGCTCGCCTACGTCGAACGCGCTCGCCGCACCGAGCTGCTGACACGCCTGGCCGAGGCCGCCGGCGCACTCGCGGCGCGGGACACCACGGTGACGCTGCTGACCTTGGAGGCCGACCACCTGCTGCGGTGGATCCCAGCGCCACCGCTCCCGGCGGACGCCCCCGCCGAGGTCCGCCATGCCTCGCTCCTGGCGGCGACCTCGTTCCACGGGGGCGAGATCCGGGTGCGGGCGCTGGCACGGTGCCAGGCCCACCTGGTCTGGATGGACCAATTGCCGGGCTGATCGCCGCTTTCCCGACCTCAGCGACGCGAGCGCCGTCGTTCGACGTCGCCCTCGGCGCGCGTCAGGATCGCCGCGGCGTCGTCGCCCGGCGCGGCGAACGCAACGCCCACGGTCACTCCCAGCGACAACGTCCGACCGCCGACGTCGAGCGGCATGGCGACTGCACCGGTGATGCGCTCGACGAGCGAACCGGCCACGGCGGGCGCCAGCGCCGGCGTCGCCAGAGCGAGCTCGCCCGGCCCCAGCTGCCCGAGCAGGTCCGCGGAGCGCACCAGGTGGTCGATGCGGCGCGCCAGCTCGGTCGAGACCGCGGCCGGACCGTCGGGATCGTCGCTGGCGAGCGACGCCACGTCGTCGACCGCGAGCAGGCACACCGCCGGCCGCGCGTCGGCGTCGCGCCCGTGCTCGAGGAGCTGCGGCGATCGGTCCCGGGCGCGGCCGATCGCCTCGTCGAATCGTCGGCAGAGCTCGAGGCGGTCCGGCAGGCCCATGTGTGATCGCGTCCCCACTCCGGAAGGTGTCGGCACGCGACACCGCCGGGTGTAGCTCTGGCTCAGCCCTTCCGGTTGCCCCAGATGCCGACGAAGCTGACCATCTCGCCGGGATAGCCACCCAGGTTGTGGGTCAACGCCAGCCCGCGATCCACGGTGTCGATCTGGCGGTCGTCGGGCGCCTCGCCGCGCAGCTGGAGCCAGCACTCGAAGAGCATGCGCAGGCCCGAGGCACCGACGGGGTGCCCGAACGACTTGAGCCCGCCGTCGGTGTTGACCGGCAGGTCGCCGTGCAGATCGAACGCGCCCGCCTCGACGTCGCGCCAGGCCTCGCCACGTGCGGAGAACTGCAGGTCCTCCATCAGCACCAGCTCGGTCGGCGTGAAGCAGTCGTGCACCTCGGCCATGGCGAGCTCGCGGCGGGGATCGGTGATGCCCGCCTGCGCGTAGGCGTCGCGACCGGCGGCCTCGCACTCGTCGAAGTGCGTGTAGTCGAACTCGGGATCGAGCAAGCCCGACCCGTTGCCCGCCACCATCGACAGCGCCTTCACGAAGATCGGCGTGTCGGTGTACTCGTAGGCGTCCTCGGCCCGCACGACGATCGCCGCGGCCGCACCGTCGGCGACCCCGGCGCAGTCGAACACCGACAGCATGCCGGCGACCTCGGGCATCTTGCAGATGGCATCCACCGACATCTCACGGCGGAACTGCGCACGCTCGTTCTTCGCCCCGTTCGCGTGGTTCTTCGACGCGATCCGGGCCAGCGTGCGGCGCAGCTCCTTGGGGTCGATCCCGTACTTCTCGGCGTAGGCCGGCGCGACCAGCGAGAACATCGCCGCCGCGGTCAGGGAGCGCTGCGTGCCGTCGTTGGGGATGGGGAACGCGTTCAGGCCCTGGTAGCCGGAGTCCTTGACCTTCTCCACGCCGACCGCAGCCGCCATGTCGTAGGCACCCGAGGCCACCGCGTAGCAGGCCTGGCGCAATGCCTCGGAGCCGGTCGCGCAGTAGTTCTCCACACGGGTGACCGGCTTGTCCCGGAGCTTGAGCGGCGCGGCCAGGGTGACGCCCGACATGCCGGACTGGGCCGTGCCCAGCCACCAGGCGTCGATGTCGTCCTTGGCCACGCCGGCCGAGGCGAGCGTCTCGAGCACGGCATCGATCATCAGGTCGTCCGCGCTGCGGTCCCAGTGCTCCTTGAAGGGGGTGCAGCCCATCCCGACGATGGCCACCTGGTCCTTGATCCCATGACTTGCCATGTCAGTCGCTCCCGGTCTCGGTGTCGGTGGGGGCGGGCGCCGCGGTGCGCACGGGCCGGGCCTTCCAGAAGTAGTTCGCGATGCCGTCGGCGGTGTTGAGCCGGCGGAAGGTCATCTCGACGGTCATGCCGATCGAGACGTCGGCGGGGCGGACGTCGGTGAGCTCGACGGGGAGCCGGCCACCCCCCTCGAAGTCGGCCACGGCGAAGACGACCGGCGGGGACGGCGAGTAGGCGAGCGAGTCGACCGTGAAGGTCGCGACGGTCGCCGGCACGTCGGCCATGGGCGCCGGGTCCATGTCGTCGGTGTTGCCACCGACGAACGACACGCGTGCCGGCGGCAGGTGCAGGGCGTCGGTGTCACGGTCGCGTGAACCCACGAAGCCGTACTTCCAGTCCAGCCGGCGCTCCGCGGCCGAGGCGGACATGCGGGCCGGCTCGGGCCGGTTCGGCGGCTGGATCGGCAGCACGCCGCGCCACGACAGGTACTTGGCGTAGGCCAGCGAGTCGTCGCCACCCGCCACCTGGTCCGACACGGCCAACGCGCCGCGGGTGTTGCGTGCGGTGATCGCGTCGGTGGCGCGGAACACGAACACGTCGGCACCGTCGGCCATGGACACGAGTGCGATGACCTGGCCCGGCTCGGCGGTGTCGAGCAGCGAGGCGAGCAGCAGCGCCGGGTGCGCGGCGCCGGTGAAGCCCACCTGGGACGCCAGCGTGTCGGCCACGTCGATCCCGGCCGCGCCGAGCTGCTTGGCCAGGGTGGCACCCGCGCGGGCGTGGGGACCGGAGATGGCGACCGTGCGGACCTGGTCGGCATCGACCCCGGCGTCCTTCAGTGCGGCGTTCCATGCCTCGGTGGCGAGCGCCGCGTAGCGCTGCTCGCCGAAGCGCTCCTCCCACGAGCGGGTGCGTGTGTCGCCCGGCGCCCGCCAGCGGTCGAGGAACTCCCGGGTGGCTGACGCGCCACCGAGGTACTCGGCGATCACGTCGCCGGCGGTGTCGTCGCCGATCAGCAGGGCCGCTCCCCCGTCACCGCCGGTGCCCTCGTCGGACGATCCGGCGGGGCCGGTGCGGACGTCGCCGGCCAGCACGAGCACGGCGGGCTCGGTCGACCGCAGCGCCGAGCGCAGGGCACCGGCGGTGCCCCGGAGTCCGGCACCGGCATCGGCGGCGATGACGTCGCTGTCCAGGCGGAGCGCGGCGTGCGCGATGGTGGCGTTGGTCTTCTCGACGTAGGTCGGCGACGTGGTCGCGAACCACAGCGCCGCGGGCGCGACCGCCGCAGCGCCGAGCGCCTGACGGCCGGCCTCGACGGCCAGGGTCAGCGCGTCCTCGTCGTAGGAGGCCACCGTCCGGGTGCCCTTGCCCGGCGCACCACCCAGCACCTCGGCGATGGCCGAGCGCTGGAGCCGCCAGTGCGGCAGGTAACCGGCGGCACCGATGATGCCTCGCATGGATCGTCCCCCTCGCCGTCGCACTCGCGGTGGACGCGCTGTCGTGGAATAGAGTCGTGGCCCGCAGGGCCGAGCCGAGTGTACGACCATCTGACGGACCGTCAGAATTCAGGAGTTGTATGCTCGATCGTCACTTCTGTCAGGGAGCACCGCATGACCAGTGAGCCGACCGGACGCCGGGCCCAGAACCGCCTGGCCCGCCACGAGCAGCTGATGACCGCCGCCACGGAGATCATCTCCGAATCGGGCCTGAGCGGGCTCACGATGCAGGCCGTCACGGAGCGCGTCGACTGCGCCGTCGGGACGATCTACACCTACTTCGCCTCCAAGAGCGCGCTGCTGGCCGAGCTCCAGGTCGAGGCGATCCAGACGCTGGCCTCCAGCGTCGACCGCAGCCGCGAGATCTGGGACGAGGAGATCGACGCCGCAGGGCTCGACCCCGCCTCCGCCGCGCTGGTCCGCCTGGTCGCGTTCGGGCACCTGTTCGTCGCCGGGCCCGAGCTGCACCCCCGCGAGTTCGAGCTGCTGCAGGTGCACATCTCGTCCCGCAAGCGCGAGCTGACCGACGAGGACACGCCCGCCGTCGTACCGCACGCGCTCGCACTGCTGGCGCAGCTGCACTCGATGATCGAGGACGCGCTGGAGGTCGGCGCGCTGTCGACCCGCGCCGAGCTCGGCGAGGACGACGCCCAGCAGACGCTGCGTCGCACGTTGCGCTGGGTCGGCGGGCTGAACGGCGCCCTGCTGGTCTCGAACGCGACCAGCGACCCCGCGTGGCTCACCGCCGAGGAGCTCGACGGCCGCCGTCTGGCCATCGCACTCGCCCAGGACATGCTGCTCGGCTGGGGTGCGCCGCCCCTCACCCTCGCCTCGGCGAACGACTTCGTGCGCAACCTCGCCGCACGCGACCGACTCATGCGGCTCGGTGGCGGTACCAGCTCCGCCGCGGCGGTCTCGCTCGACGAGGACGGGCCGGACATCATCCTGGACTGACGGGCCCACGGCCCCGCTCCACCGGCGACCGTTGTCGCCACCGCGACGAGTTCTGCCATCCTGTCGCCATGCAGCTGGGTGACATCGCCAACGCCGGAGCGGTCCCGAACGGCAAGCCGCTCGACGGCGTCCGCATCCTCGCCGCCGAGCAGATGCAGGCGCTGCCGTTCGCCACGCAGCTCCTGGCCCGCCTCGGCGCCGAGGTCATCAAGGTCGAGCACCCTGTGCACGGCGAGTCGGGCCGGGGGGCGCTGCCCGCCATGACCGACCCCCAGGGCCGCAAGGTCGGCGCCACGTTCCTGCGCAACAACCTGGACAAGCGATCACTCGGCCTGGACCTGAAGTCGCCACGGGGCCGCGAGCTGTTCCTGGAGCTCGCCGGACGCTTCGACGTCGTGGGCGAGAACTTCAAGGCGGGCACGATGGACCGCCTCGGGCTGGGCTACGCCGAGCTGTCCGCCCGCCACCCCCGGCTGGTCTACGTGTCGGTCTCGGGCTTCGGGAACCTGGGCGACTCTCCCTACCGGTCCTGGCCGGCGTACGCGATGGTCCCCGAGGCGATGTCCGGGCTCTACGAGTACGCCCGCCGACCCGACGAGCCGCCGCGGGTCATCCCGGCGGGGGCACTCGGCGACATCAGCTCGGCGCTGTTCACCGTGATCGGCATCCAGGCAGCCCTGCGTCACCGCGACATGACCGGACGCGGCCAGCAGGTCGACGTGGCGATGCTCGACTCCATGTTGGCGATGACCGACGTCATCACCAACTTCTGGTCGCTCGGCGTGCGCGAGAACGTGCTCGAGGGGATCATGACCGGCTTCAAGGCGTCCGACGGCTGGTTCGCCGTGCAGGTCGTGCGTGAGCACCAGTTCGAGCAGCTGAGCGCGCTGGTCGATCAGCCCGGCTGGCTGACCGACGAGCGACTCTCGACGCGGCGGGGCTGGGCGGACCACCTCGAGACCGTCATCCGGCCCGCCGTCGAGTCGTGGGCGGCGCAGTACACCCGCCTCGAGGTCTGCGACGTGCTGGGCGGCGCCAACATCCCCGCAGGCCCCTGCTACACGCCGGGTGAGATCATCCACGACGAGCACGTCGCCCGCCGCAACATGATGGTGGAGATGCCACGGGTCGACGGGGTGGACCAACCGGTCCTGATCCCCGGCAACCCGGTCAAGCTCAGCGCCGTCGCCGAGGGACCCGAGACGCGGGTGCCCTGGGTCGGCGAGCACACCGACGAGATCCTGCGCGCCGAGCTCGGGCTCGGCGACGACGAGCTCGCATCCCTGCGCGCCGACGGCGTCATCACCTGAGCCCGGCGCGCCCCCGGCATCGTGGGGCGGCCTGGCTCCGGGTGGAGTGGGTCGGTCAGGCGGCGCCGTCGAGCACCGCGGCGGCGATCAGCTGCTCGCAGCGACGGGTGTCGTTCCACGAGAGCTGGAGCTGCTTCGCCCGGCGGAAGTACAGCTGGATCTCGTACTCGAGGGTGAAGCCGACGCCACCGAAGATCTGCTGCGCCATCGCCGTGGTGTCGCGGAACGAGGTGCAGGCGTAGGTCTTCGCCATCGGCGCCAGGCTCGCGAGCGAGTGGCCCTGCGCGTGCGCCCAGGCCGCCTCGTAGGAGATGAGCTTGGCCCCGTCGAGCGCGGTGCGTGCATCCGCCATGTTGTGCGCGAGTGCCTGGAACGCACCCAGCGGCTTGTCGAACTGCTCCCGGTCCTTGGAGTACTGGACGGTGATCTCGAGTGCGTGCTCGCAGCCGCCGTTCGCCAGCGCCGCGGCGAGGATCATCGCCTCTTCCATCACACGCTCCCACGTCGTCCACCCGGACCCCGCGGCGCCGATGCGATCGGCCTCGGTCACGCGGACGCCGTCGAGGTCGACGCGGTACTGGGTGTCGGAGCTGATCGACATCTTCTGGGTCAGCGTCACGCCTGCGGCGTTCGGGTCGACCAGGAACAGGTCGACCTCGTCCTCGGCGTCCCCGGTGCGGGTCAACACGACCAGCCGGTCGGCCGCTGCAGCGAAGTACACGTGCTGCTTGGTGCCCGTGATGGTGAACCCGTCACCATCGGCCGCGGCGCGCACCTGCACACCACGGGGACCGAAGCTGTTCTCCGGCTCGAGCCACGCCGGGGTCAGCACGACCTCACCCGTGGCGATCCTCGGGAGCCACTCGCTGCGCTGCGCGTCCGAACCCGCTCGCACCAGGGCGCCGGCCGAGACGACACAGCTCACCAGGTGCGGCGTCGGTGCGAGCGCGCGGCCGAGCTCCTCGTAGACGATGACGCCCTCGAGCATGGACATCTCGGAGCCGCCGTACTCGGTCGGTAGCAGCAGCCCGAGCAGGTCCAGCTCGCGGAGCTGGGTCCACAGGTCGGTCGAGTACCCGACGGGGTCGTCCTCGAGCGCCCTGACCTGCTCGTTCGAGGCGTACTGCCCCAGCAGGCCGCGCACCATCTCGCGCAGCATGTCCTGTTCTTCGGTGAAGTCGAGGTTCAGCATCTCTGCTCTCTCTCCGGTGTGGTCGATCGGGTGGTTCGGACGGTTCGGTTCAGGGGATCCACTGGTCGCCATGGCGCGCCCAGGGGTTGTCGGTCGCCGACGACGGCAGCGCGACCCGCACGGTGCAGGTCGTGGCCAGTCGCGGCTCGGGGTCGCGACCGTCGGTCGCGGTGGCGGTCAGGGTGACGTCCACCGTCGCCCAGCCCTGGCCCACCGGATCGGTCTCGAGCGATCGGACGGTCGCCGCGAACTCCATGCGGTCGCCGGGGAAGACCGAGGTCTTCATGCGGAACGTCATGCGGCCGAGGCGGGCCCTCGGGCCGGCCCAGTCCGAGACGTAGCGCTCGAACCAGGCGGCCTGGTTCGGCGTGTTGAGGAAGATGTCCGCCACGCCGTTGCGCTCGGTGGCGAACTTGTAGTCGTGGTGCATCGGCCGCCAGTCGCGGCTGGCCAGAGCGCCCAGCACCACGGTGGTCGGGGTCACGTCCACCGACAGCCCGGGCAGGGCATCGCCCTCGTGGACCGAGTCGAACAGCAGCGGAGCAGCGGCGGTCATGACGCACCTCCACGGACGTAGCCGAAGCCGGTGTAGGACTCGACGCCCACCAGCGCGCCCTCCTGGTTGTGGAACTCCACGTCGATCACCCAGAACCGGCCCGACCCCAGCTTGGTGGTCTTGGGGCCCGACACGGACTTGAGCACCTGCTGGTTGGAGATCACGTCACCCGGACGCACCGGGTCGAAGAAGATGATCGTGTTGTCGGTCATGACGGCCTCGGGCAGGCCGAAGATCGACTTGAGGTCGAAGTGGACCTTCAGCGCGACCTGCTCACCCTCGGCGCCGGGCTCCCAGTAGTGGGGGCGCATCCACAGCGACAGCGTCGTCGGCGGCAGCACCCTGCCCCCGGTCAACTCGCCCGCCACGCCGTCGTCCCAGAACAGCGGGTTGGCGTTCTCGGTCGCGGCGAGCGTGTTGTACGCGTAGCTGAGCTCGGCGGGGAACGTCGCGGTCTCGGGGTACATCGGTGCCCCGATCATCGCGACGACGCGCTCGGGCAGCTCGTCGTCCGGTCCGGCGGTGTCGCTCATGCGATCGCTCCTGTCTCGACCAAGCGGTCCACACGCTCGGGGGTCAGCCCGACGTCGACCAGCAGCTCGGCGGTATCGGTGACCTTCCCGTCGCGCACCCGGTAGGGACCGTCGGGCGGCACCGTGCCGGCCCAGACCGGCGCGGACTGACGGAAGGCCCCGTCGGTGTCGGACACGGCGTCGACGACGACGCCACGTGCGAGGTACTGCTCGTCCGCGACCGCCTCGGCGACGGAGTTGACCTCGCTCACGCAGGTGTCGGCGGGGCCGAGCTCGGCGACCCACTCGTCGCGGGTCCGGGTCGCGAACACCGCGGCCATGGCGTCGCGGATCTCGTCCTGGAGGTCGTCGTCGAGCTGGGCGCCCGCATACTGCTCCAGGCCCAGCAGTCCGACGAGGTTGCGCCAGAACTGCGGCTCGATCGCGCCGACCGCGACGTGGCGGCCGTCGGCGCAGGTGTAGGTGTCGTAGCAGGCGTACCGGCCGGTGAGGATGTAGTGCCCCGGTCCCGGCTCCACGCCGGTGGCCAGGTACTCGTCGACGTAGAGCGACATGAGCGCGAAGGACCCGTCGGCGATCGACACGTCCAGCAGCTCGCCGGTGCCGGTGCGCTCGCGTCGCAGCAGTGCCGCCATGACCGACATGGCCGCCTGCATGCCGCCCGCCGCGATGTCCGCGACGGTGGCACCCGGCAGGGCGGGACGTCCGTCGGCCTGACGGCCGGTGCAGTCGAGGAACCCGGCGACGCCGAGGTAGTTCACGTCGTGACCGGCCCAGCTGCTGCGGGGGCCGGACTGCCCGAACCCGCTGGTCGAGCAGTAGACGATGCCGGGGTTGCGGGCCGACACCGCGTCGTACCCGATGCCGAGTCGGTCCACCACGCCCGGCCGGAACGACTCGATGATGACGTCGGACCGGTCGGCGAGCTCCAGGAACGCACCACGCCCGTCGTCGGACTTCAGGTCGAACATCGCCCGCTGCATGCCGCGGTTGCCCGAGTACGCGTAGTACGGCGGCACGATCTGGACCGCGCCGGCGCGGGGCACCGCGCCGACCTTGACCACCTGCGCGCCGTAGTCGGCGAGGGTGCGCGACGCACGAGCACCTGGGCCCACCGAGGCCAGGTCCAGCACTTGCACGCCGTCGAGCGCTGCGGTCGTCATCGTCGTCACGATGGTTCTGTGCCGTCAGGGCGACCCTGAGGGGTCGCTCCGGCGGTACAGAACCGGTCGGGGAGGGTCATCTCAGAAGTTCTTGGGGAGGCCCAGGCCGCGGCGGGCGATGATGTTCTTCTGGATCTCCGAGGCGCCGCCGCCGATCGTGTCGATCACGGTGTAGCGGTAGGTCGACTCGGAGCGACCCTCCATCGGGGCGTCCTCGGTGCGCACGCGCAGTTGGGTGCCGGGGCCGCCGATGTCCATGGCGGCGTCCGCGAGGCGCTTGGAGAGCTCGGTCGCGAACAGCTTGTACTCCGAGGCCTCGACCGTCGGCGGCTGGTACGGCTTGCCCTCGCGCACCAGCGCCTCGACCTTCACGGCCTCGGCGACGAACTTCAGGCCCATCACGCGGGCGACCTCGGCGTCGGTGTGCAGCCGGGCCATGCGGGCACGCACGACCGGGTCGTCCTTGAGCGGCATGCCGTCGCGCTCGGTGGTGCGCACGTACTCGGTCAGCACGTCCAGACGCTGCTTGATCGGCGCGTAGGTGAACATCGTGAAGCGCTCGAGGTCGAGCGCTTGGGAGATGTAGCGGAAGCCGTGGTTGACCTCGCCGACGACGTACTCGTCGGGCACGAAGACGTTGTCGAGCCAGACCTCGTTGGTGCGCTCGTCGCCCATGGTCCAGATGCCGTTGATGGTGATGCCCGGGTCGTCCATCGGGATCAGCATCAAGGTGATGCCCATGTGCTTGTTGTCGGGGTCGGTGCGGACGCCGCACCAGTACCACTCGGCGAAGTGCGCCGAGGTGGTCCAGGTCTTCTGGCCGTTCAGCAGCCAGCCCTCACGGCCGTCCTCGGTGGTGTGCTTGACGCCCTTGAGCCGCATCGACGCGGCGTCGGAGCCGGCGTTGGGCTCGGAGTACCCGACGGCGAACTCGACGTCGTTCTCCAGGATCATCGGGAGGAACTTGTCCTTCAGGAAGTCCGAGCCGTGCGCGATCAGCGTCTTGCCGATGATGCCGACGCCCTTGCCGATCTGGGGGCCGCCCCGGCCGGCGAGCTCCTCGTTGAGGATGTACTCG